>OFHA01002279.1_pt1 | contig 11505 bp, 12 predicted proteins | sample 1521891 | NCBI WGS metagenome assembly OFHA01 (sample SAMEA3504089, study PRJEB24116) | mouse gut metagenome | biome: mouse gut; feature: mouse-associated habitat; material: faeces | place: Denmark | collected 2011 | reverse complement strand
CGGAACTATGCAACGGCGGCTATCGAAATAACAAACCTGCCGCTGAAAAAGCCGGAGGAAAACAAGCAGCAGGCAGCAGGCGGCAGGAAAAAGAAAAAAAGAGGACAAAGAAGCAGGGGAGGTGTTATCTGATGGCAGGAATCACACTGGAAACAGCGCAGAAGCATTTAGACGCATGGCTGGAAGCAGAACTGACCGTGACAACCGGGCAGAGCTACACAATAGGGAGCCGGGTGCTGACAAGGGCAAATTTGACAGAAATCAGAAATGCAATAGATTACTGGAACAAAAAAGTTATTGCGCTTGATAACATGAAAAAAGCAGGTGGCAGAAACCGGGTGCGGCGTGTCGTACCCCGTGACCTATAAAAATTTCCCGACATTTCCCGCAATTTCCCGTTTTGGCAATTCTTTTCCCCCAATTTCCCGAAAAATGATGATATTATATAAACTGGAAAAATTAAAAGAAAGCAGAAAAGCACCCGGAAAAGGTGCTTTTTTCATGCGATAAAACGGGCAGGAGGTGAGATTTTGAACGGCATTGCAAGGGCGATTGATGGAATAATTGCGACAGTAGCCCCGCAGTTTGCCCTGAAAAGGGCGGGCGCAAGACACAAAATGCAGATATTAAACAGCGGTTATGGCAATTACGGTGCAAACGTAACAAAAAAATCACTGCTGGGCTGGAATTACGCAGGCGGGAGCTGGCGGGAAGATATAAACGAGAACTTACCAACACTGCGGCAAAGAAGCAGGGATATATACATGGGGGTTCCGATAGGCAGGGCGGCAGTAAATACCATGCGGACAAATGTTGTGGGGCGGGGGCTTATGCCAAAACCAACGATTGACGCAGATGTGCTGAAAATTTCACCTGAAAAGGCAAAGGAGCTTGAACGGAAAATATCAAAGGAGTGGGAGCTGTGGGCAGAAAGCGCAGATTGCGACATGGCAAGGCTTGACAATTTCTATGAGCTTCAGCAGCTTGCCTTTTTGAACTGGCTTGCTTCCGGGGACACACTTGCACTTCTTCCAGTGAAGCCACGGAAAAACCAGCCGTATGATTTGCGTGTGCAGCTTATAGAAGCAGACAGACTTTCAAGCCCGAATAATTTTGACACATTCGACAATCAGATTGTCGGGGGCGTTGAGGTTGACAAAGACGGGGAGGTGGTAGCGTATCATTTTTCAAAACACCATCCCTTGTCATACGCAAATGAGCGCATGGAGTGGCAGAGGGTGGAAGCATACGGGAAACGGACAGGGCGCAGAAACGTATTACATTTGATGTGCAGGGAACGTATAGACCAGCGCAGGGGCGTTCCGTTCCTTGCCCCGGTAATAGAAGCGTTGAAGCAGTTGGGACGGTATACGGACGCTGAACTGGTTGCGGCGGTTGTGTCTGGAATGTTTACGGTATTCATTGAAAAGACGGAAGACAAAGACGGGGAGCCGATAGGGTCCGGGGTCCCGGAAGATGAACTGATAGACGAAGAAGACGAAACAACGCTGGAGCTTGCGCCGGGTGCGGTTCTTGATTTGGGAGAGGGGGAAAAAGCACACGACATAAACCCCGGAAGACCAAACGCAAATTTCAGCGGTTTTGTGGAAGCTATCTGCCAGCAGATAGGGGCGGCGTTAGAAATACCGTATGAACTGCTGATGAAACATTTTACTGCAAGCTATTCAGCAAGCCGGGGCGCACTGGAAGAAGCGTGGAAAATGTTCAAAATGTATCGGACATGGCTTGCAAATGACTTTTGCCAGCCTATCTATGAGGAATGGCTTGCAGAAGCAGTGGCAAAAGGCAGGATAAAAGCACCCGGCTTTTTCGCTGACCCGTTGCGGCACAAGGCATACTGCAAGGCGGCATGGAACGGACCGGCAAGGGGACTTTTGAACCCGGTACAGGAAGTAAATGCAGCAGTATTGAAAGTCGAGAACGGCTTTTCTACACGAAGTACGGAAACAATGGAAATGGCTGGCGGGGACTTTTACAGCAACTGCGAACAACTGAAAAACGAAGAAAAAGCATTGAAAGAGGTGAAAAAAATTGCAGACAGCACAGAAAAAGAGAAGAAACAGCAGGAAGCAATACCAGTGCAACCAGCACAGCCCGGAAAGCAGGAGCAGCAAGAACAGGACGTGCCAGAACAGCATGGGGCAGGAAAGCAGCAGGAAGACGGGGAACAAACCGCAGGGGGAGCAGAAAAATAAATTTTGGGACTTCATACCAGCAACGGCAACAAAACCCCCGGAACTGCTTTTATACGGGGCAATCAGTAGCAATCAAAGCTGGTGGGAAGACCGTGTGACACCGGGGCAGTTCAACAAAGAGCTTGCAGCACTGGGGGAAGATGTGCCGGAAATCATTGTAAGGATAAACAGCCCCGGCGGTGATGTATTTGCCGCAAATGCAATCTATACAAGATTGAAAGACCACCCGGCAAATATAACGGTGAAAATAGACGGCTGGGCGGCTTCCGCAGCCACGATAATTGCAATGGCGGGAGATACAATCAAGATTGCAAAAAACGGCGTTTTCATGATACATGACCCGGCAATGACAGTGTGGGACACGTTCAAAGCAGAGGACTTCAAGAAGTTGGCAGAGGAATTGAAAGTGATAAAACAATCTATTGTGAACACTTATGCCATGAAGACCGGGAGGACAGAGCAGGAAATTTCCGATTTTATGTCGGAAGAAAGCTGGTGGACTGGTGACGCTGCCGTGGAAAATGGCTTTTGTGATGAATTGCTGTTTGAGGAAAGCAAAACAGTAGTGGAGAACGAAAACAGAATTGTTGTAAATTCCGTGCCGTTTGACATTACAAATTTTTCCACAATACCAAAAGCAATACTGAACAGCATTGCAGGCAAGGGCAGCTTTACAGACGGCGCAAAGCCAGAAAATAAACCAAAAAGGGAGGAAAGGACAATGGAACCAAAAGACATTAAAACGGTTGACGAACTGAAAGCGGCATACCCGGACTTGACGGCGGCAATCGAAAACAGTGCCACGGAAAAAGAAAGGAACCGTATAAAAGAACTGCAGGCGGCAGCAGTGGGAGGTTTTGAAGATATTGTGAATGAAGCAATGTTTGACAAACCTGTATCTGCCGGGGAAATGGCACTGAAAATCCTTATGAAGCAGAAAGAGCAGGGCGGGCAGTACATGACAGACCGTGGGGCAGACGTAGCGGACAGCCATGTAAATGACGTTGGCGCAGGCGCAGGAGAAAGGGGGGGCGAAGGGGCAGCCCCGTACAATGCGGCCATTGACAGGCTTTTCCCTGACGCAAAATAAGACAAGGAGGGAATGGAAAATGTACGAAATTGACACAAGGAAGCATGAACCGAAAAATTTCTTTGCAGGGGACTTCCCGACACTGCCGGAAACGGGCGTTGCAGGGGCGGCAATAGAAGAATGTATGCCCGTAGCAAAGAACGCTGACGGGAAAATTGTCCCGGTGGCAGCCCCGGCAGAGGGAAAAGAAATGGAAGTTGTAGGGATTGCGGCGGCAGCAGCGGAAGCGGAAGAACCTGCCGTATACTACATGACTGGGGAATTTTTTGCGGAAGCACTTGTGCTTCCTGATGGCGTGGAAATTGAAGCGTTAAAGGACGCTTTCAGAAAAATTTCAATCTTTTTGAGATAAAGGGAGGAAAGAAACATGGCAAACGAAGTTAGTATTTATGACCCACGGACTATGGGGCGGGTAGTGACAAAACTGCCACCTGTACATACATTCTTCCGAAGCACATTTTTCCGCAATGAGGAAACATTTGTGACAAAGGAAGTTGACGTGGACTTTGTGAAAGGGTCAAGAAAAGTTGCACCATATGTACACCCGGTTATAGGCGGGAAGACCGTGCCGAATGAGGGCTACGAAACAAAGAGCTACAAGCCGCCGCTTGTTGCGCCTGACACGATAACAACAATAGATGATTTGCTGAACCGACAGCCGGGGGAAAGCATTGTATCAGGCAGGACACCTGCGGAACGTGCGGTGCTGAAAATGTCAAGTGACTTCCAGAAGTTGCGGGATATGATTGCAAGGCGTGAAGAATTGATGTGCGCCCAGTCAATTATAGGCGGCAAGATACCGATTATCGGGGAGGGGTTGAACGAAGTTATTGACTTTGGCTTTACGAACAAAGAAACAGTATCGGAAGCGGCAAAGAAATGGTCAAATGCAAAGTCTGATAAAATAGCAGATTTGGAGCGTTGGCATAAGCACGTACAGCAGCACGGATTTACAAACTGTGATATGTGTATCATGGCTGATGATGTGGCAACGGCTTTCATCAATGACGAAAAAGTACAGAAAGTGCTTGACGTGAAAAATTATAATCTTGCAGTTATTCAGCCGAAGCAGCTACCAAACGGCGTGACGTATATCGGAACATATCATAAGCTGGGGCTTGATATTTACACGTATAACGAATGGTATCTTGATGACTGGACAGACCCGGACCCGAAAAAGGCACAGGAAAAGCCTATGGTCCCGGACGGTACATTGATTTTGATAAGCAGCAAAGCAAACTATTCCATGTATTACGGAGCAATCACGCTTGTGGACCCGATTACAGGAAAATTCCGCACGGTAGAGGGAAAATATGTGCCGGATATGTGGGCAAAAAGAAAGCCTGCAAGACGGTTCCTGCAATTACAGTCTGCGCCGCTTTCCGTGCCGCATGATGTAGATAGCTGGTTTGTTGCAGAGGTAATGTAATGGACTTCAAGGCGCAAATTCTGAAAGATTTGAAAGTGTTTCACAACCCCGGAGAATTTGCAACAATGACAAGAATCTGGTACAACGGCAACTGCTACACAGTCCCGATAGTGATTGACCATGAAACGGCAAAAGACAGGAAAACGCTTGTGAATGACCATGCAGAGGGGATAAACCTTGCAGAAGCACTTGTGTATATATCTTTTGATGATTTGGGCTTTATGCCGGAAAAAGGCTGCAATATCGAGATTGAGGAAGCAGGGGCAGTCAATTTGTACGAAATCACAAAATCAGATTATGAAGACGGGGAAATTGTGCTGGAATTGGGGGCGTTTACTGAATGATAGAAGTTTCTGCTGAAACGATTGAACGGGTGGAAGCACTGCTGGCAGGAGTTCCAAAAGGTGCGGAACGTGCGTTGTCAAATGCAATGAACCGGGGACTATCAAAAATGAAGACCGGGGCGGCAAAGAAAGTGCGGGAGGTATACGCCGTACAGAGCAGCGCAATCAACGAAGCCACAAACACAAGAATACAGAAAGCCAGCACGGGGAACCTTGCTGGCTACATTCATTTTTCCGGCTACAAGATACCACTTTATAAATTTAAGGTGACACCGAAAGCACCCGGCGTTAAAAAGCAGGTGACGGCAGCAGTTAAAAAGGGCGGCGGCACAGCTTTTGAAAATGCGTTCATTGCGCAGATGAAAGATAGCGGGCATATCGGAGTATTTGAACGGGAAACAAGCAAACGCTTCCCGATAGAAGAAAAGATGGGGCTTGCAATGGCGCAAATGGTAGGAAATCTAAATGTAATGACAGAGCTGGAAAAAGAAGCACAGAAAACGGTTGATGAAAGAATTGTACACGAAATTGACCGTCTGCTGAATGGTTACGGAGGTTAGAGCATGACACCGATAATTTTGTTGGATAATCTGGAAGAATTTGTGAAAGAGAAGACAAAGGACATCAAACTGCAGGTAAGGGTACGAAAGCCGGAGCAGGAGCAGGAAAAAGAACGGGCGGCAGATGTATATAAAATGCGTCTTCCGAAAAAAGAAGACCAGATGGAAAAAGTGCCGTATATCCTGTTGCAATTCCTGACAGGAAAAGACGGGGAAGTGCAGGAGGGAAGCGCCTGCCAGATACGCATTGTGGTTGCGACATATGCGGAAAATGACAGCATGGGCGCATATGACGTGCTGAATGTGATTTTACGTATCAGGAGCGAACTGCAGAAAGTCGGGATTATAGGGGGATATTTTGTGCTGGAAAAGCCGCTTGAATACATTGTGTACCCGGACAGCACACAACCCTATTTTTTAGGGGAAATGATAACAAACTGGTCAATACCAGAAATCAAAAGGGAGGTTGAAGTAATATGGCAGTAAAGAAAAAGGCGGAAGAAGCGACAAACGCCACAGAAGCCGCAGGAACGGAAAAAGAGGAAAAAACGGTAAATAATACGGCTGAACAGGAAAAAGCCGAAAATGGGGCAAATAGCGAAGCCACAGAGGGAAAAGAAACGGAGCAGGAAGCCACGGAGAAAGAAGAAGTGGTGAAGCTGGCGTATATCGGACCGACATTGCCCGCTGGACAGTTAAAGTGCAATAAAATATTTATAGGCACGGAAACTGAAATCAAGAAAGAGCTGGAAGCAGTTCTGGAAAAGTACCCGCTTGTGGAGAAAATGCTTGTCCCGGCAAGCCAGATAGGAGAAAAGAAAGACAAAGCAAAGACCGCAGGAAATATCCTGCATAAATATTATGCGGACCTTGTTTCAAGCATTGCGGGAAATGCGGCAAAGGAGGGATAAAAGATGGCAAGTCAAATAACACACGGCGTACAGACCGGGAAGCTGACAACCAGCATTTCAACCCCGAATGTAGCGTCAAGTGGCGTGATATTTGCAGTAGGGACAGCACCCGTGCAGATGGTAGAGGGCGGCAAGATAAATGAAGTCGTGATGGCGAACAATTATGCAGAAGCGGTGCAGAAGCTGGGGTATTCTGATGATTGGAAGAAATACAGCCTTTGTGAAGTTATTTACACGGCGTTCCAGCTTTACACAACTTCACCCATTTTTCTTGTCAATGTGCTGGACCCTGCAAAGCAGAAGACAAAGAAGACGCTGACAACAGAGGTTATGGAAAATCAGGTAAAATTGCCGATTGAAGCCATTGCGGGAAGTGTAGAAGTGAACGGGCTGGAAAAAGGGACGGACTTTGAAGCGTTCTATGATGATGATAACTGCATTGTGGAGTTTCTTTCTGACACAACGGGAGAAGTAGAGCTGACATACAATGAGGTGGACCCGGCACAGATTGACAAAGATGATATTATAGGCGGTTTTAGCGTGACAACGAAAAAGTCAACCGGGCTTGAACTGATAGACAGCGTTTTTCCACGGTTCACAGAAATACCAGATTTGATTTTGTGTCCGAATTGGTCACACGACAGCGAAGTTGCGGCGGTAATGTCTGCAAAAGCAGAAAATATCAACGGACTATTTGAAGCTGATGTAATTCTGGATATGGACACAACAGAAGCAGGGGTAACGTATTATTCAGACGCTATTGCGTGGAAGAAAAAGAAAAATTTTTCAAAACCGAATGAACTTGTATGCTTCCCAAAGCTGGCACTGGGGGACAGACATTTCAATTTTTCCACACAGCTTGCGGGTCTGATTGCGAAAGTGGACAATACGGAAGCGTGGGGCGGCGGTACGCCGTGTGAAAGTGCGTCAAACAAGTCGTTGCAGGCTGACAGAATGATACTTGCTGACGGGACGGAAGTTGCGCTTGACCTGCAGCAGGCAAACTATTTGAATGACAATGGCATTATTACGGGTCTGAATTTCTACAATGGTTTTGTGAGCTGGGGGGACTGGACAGCGTGCTTTCCGGGGAATACTGACCCGGTAGACTATTTTTACTGTATATCCCGTATGTTTAAGTGGGTTGCAAAGACCGTGACGCTTTCTTACTGGAATTACGTTGACCGCAAACTGAACCGCAGGCTGATTGACGCTATTTTGCAGGGGGTCAATGACTGGCTGAACAGCCTGACGGCAGAAGAAAGGATACTGGGCGGGCGTGTGGAATTTAGGGAAGAAGAAAACAGCAAAACAGCACTGATGGCAGGACACGCAAAGTTCCATATCTATCTTACGCCGCCAAGTCCATTAGCGTTGCTGGAATATGTGCTTGAATATGACATATCATATCTTTCAAGCCTTATGGCAGCATAAAGGAGGGATAAACAATGCCAAGAGTTGATGAACTTGTTGTAAATTTTGCGATATATGAAGATGCCGTGGAGTATTTGGGCATGGCAGAAGTAGAGATGCCGGAAATATCGGCACTGACGGAGGAAATCACGGGTGCTGGGATTGCCGGAAACGTGGAAGCGGTTGTGATAGGGCATTTTGAAGCAATGACACTGACGCTGAATTTCAGAACCGTGACAGACGCTACAATCAGGCTGAATGAACCACGAATACATATGATTGATTTGCGGGCAGCGCAGCAGAGCGAGAACACGGCAACGAAAAAAATAGATATAGACGGAATGAAATATATCATGCGTGTAAGACCGAAGAAACTTGCACCCGGAAAAGTGGGAGTTGCGACAACTGCAGACGCTTCCGGGGAATATGCAATCACGTATTATGCAATCTATAAAAATGGGGTCAAGAAAGTGGAGATTGACCAGTTGAACTTTATTTATTACGTTGACGGGGTTGACTACCTTGCTGATGTAAGAAAAGCGTTAGGAAAATAAAAATCATGAAGTGAAAGCCAGCGGAAGACCCGCTGGCTTTTGTATGAGCTGATAGGAGGATATGGACATGGAAAAAGTAGAAAATATCGAAGTTACAGAGGAAATGAAGCAGGAGGAAGCAGAAATGCTGGGAGAAGAAATAGAGGGACAGCAGGAGGAAGAAACAAGGAAGCAGGAGGAAGCAAGGGAACTGGCAGAAGCACAAAGGACTGGCGTTGTAGATATGTCCGACAAAAAGGCAGAGAAAGAGAAGAAAAGCCCGAACTACACGCACACTTTCAAAACCCCGGTCACGATTTTGGGGCAGCAGTACAAGACAATGACTTTCTACTTTGACAAGCTGACAGGTGAAGACATTGAAGCGGTAGAACAGGAAATGCAGGACATGGGAAAATATGCGCTTTCCCCTGAAATTTCATCTATATTCCAGAGTATGCTTGCGGCAAGGGCAGCAAGAGTGGGGTCTGATGAAATCAGGCGTTTGCCTGTGGCAGATTATATGAAAATCAAGAATAAAGCAAGGGATTTTTTAACAGGTATGGGCTACTAAAGCAGGAGAAGCCCGCAAACTTCATACGGAAACAGGTGTATAGAATGTCAAGAGCGTCAAATACACCCGTCTATTATTTTATGCAGCTTCCTATCGGAAACCTTTACAAGTGGATTAGAAGTGCCAACGAAGTAGAGGAAGAAGACAAAAAAGAGAGGGACCGCAAAAAATAGAGGGAGGTGGGACGATTGGCAGGGTCACAAAAGGAATTTGAGTTACTTTTCAGGCTGAAAGCGTCACTGGGCAGCAATTTCAACAGCACTTTCAAAGGTGCGATTGAACAGCAGAAAAAGTTACAGGACAGCTTGAAAAGCGTAAATTCCTTGCAAGGAAAAGTTGACGGTTACAACAAGGCTTCAAATGCAATAAGCCAGCAGAATGAAAAGCTGGCAAGGTTGCAAACGGAACATCAAAAGACTGCGCAGAAGATACAGACGCACCAGCAGAACGCAGAAAGGCTGCGTGCAAAGATTGAGGAAACCGGGGACACAACCGGGGAACTGACAGCGCAGCTTGTGAGGGAAGAAAACGAAGTCCAGAAGAATACCGAAAAGCTGAAAAGCAACGAAAGCCAGATACAACGGACCCGTGCCAGCATAGAACAACAAACACAACAGCTTGATAGAATGGGGGAAGAACTGCGGGAAGCAGGCGTGAATACTGACAATCTGGAAGAAGCAAACGGCAGATTGCAAAGGTCATATGAACGGCTGCAAAATTCCCAGCAGACTATACAACGACTAAATCAGGCACAACAAAATATAAACGAAAGCATTTCACACACGAAGACACAGCTTGTCGGGACAGTGGGGGTCATGGCGGCGGCAGGAGCCGCAATATACAACGGACCAGTTAAAAAGGCAGCAGAGTTCCAAGAGCAAATGTCAACCGTGCAGGCTATTTCCGGGGCAACTGGGGACGATTTGAAACTATTGTCCGAAAAAGCAAAGGAAATGGGAGCCACGACAAAGTTTACAGCCAAAGAAGCAGGGCAAGCTATGGAATACATGGCTATGGCGGGCTGGAAAACAAAAGACATGATGGGCGGCATTGAGGGTGTCATGAACCTTGCGGCGGCTTCCGGGGAAGAACTGGCGGTGGTGTCCGACATTGTGACAGACGCAATGACGGCGTTTGGAATGGCGGCAGACGGGACTACAAACGGAGTGTCAAACGCCACGCACTTTGCGGACGTACTGGCGCAAGCGTCTTCAAACGCTAATACAAATGTCGGCATGATGGGCGAAACATTCAAATACGTTGCGCCCGTTGCGGGTTCGCTGGGGTACAGTCTGGAAGATACAGCCACTATGATAGGCGTTATGGCTAACAGCGGCATAAAGGCTTCAGATGCTGGAACCGCCTTGCGTTCTATAATGACAAGGCTTTCAACGGACGCAGGAGCTTCAAGCAAAAGTCTGGGCGCACTGGGAATACTGACCGAAAAACTGGGCGTGCAGTTCTATGACAGTGAGGGAAAGACAAGGGACCTTGCAAAAGTCATAGGAGAAACCAGAGAAGCATGGAAAGGGCTGACACAGGAAGAACAGAACAACTATGCCAAAAAGATTGCGGGGCAGTCTGGTATATCTGGTTTTCTTGCGCTGATGAACGCAGAGCAGGCAGACTTTGACAAGCTGGCAGCGTCAATCAATAATGCGGACGGTGCGGCAAAGACAATGGCTGATATCAAGCTGGATAACCTGAATGGGCAAATAACGCTTATGCAGTCCGAATGGGACGCATTGCAGGTGGAACTGGGCGAAATGCTTTTACCAGTGCTTACAGACCTGATAAAAAAGGCAACGGAAGTGCTGGGGGTAGTGACAACCTTTGTACAGAAAAACCCCGAAATGACAAAGACGGTTGCAAAAGTCGTGGCAGGGCTGATGGCGTTCTGTGTAGGTATGCTGTCATTGAAGCTGGCAGGGCTGACGGGTGCAAGCGGCATTGTGTCATTGCTTCAAAAACTTATGGGCTTGCGCATAGGCTTTCTTGAAAGCGCAGCGACAGGCACAAGTTTTGCAACAAAGCTGAAAGCGGCGGGGTCCGGCGTGCTGAAATACTTCAAGGGAGTAGGCGGCGCACTGGGCGGGCTGGGTTCTGCAATCGGGAACATTTTCAGCAGCAGTGCAATATTTCAGAAAGTGGGCGGGCTATTCAGCGGAATAGCGGGGAAAATGTCTGCCGGGTTTGCCGGGCTTGCCGGGAAGCTGGGCGGCGTTCTTACGGGAACGGGTTCAAAACTGCTTTCATTACTGCTGAAACCGTTTGGAAATATAGGCGGCGCACTGGGCGGCATATTGTCAAAAGTCGGCGGCGTTATCTTAAATTCACCGCTGGGGTCTATCGGAAAAGTGATTGCTTCCAGTTTCGGGAAGTTGGGGACACTGATTGCGCCAATAGGAAACGTGCTAAAAACGGCATTTGGACCGTTG
>OFHA01002278.1_pt1 | contig 11509 bp, 6 predicted proteins | sample 1521891 | NCBI WGS metagenome assembly OFHA01 (sample SAMEA3504089, study PRJEB24116) | mouse gut metagenome | biome: mouse gut; feature: mouse-associated habitat; material: faeces | place: Denmark | collected 2011 | reverse complement strand
GCTGTTCGATCTCGAGGCGGAAGGCTATTTTTACACGCGGCTTCAGAATCCGACCAACGATGCGGTGGCGGCCAAGATCACGGCGCTCGAGGGCGGCGTGGCGGGAATGCTGACATCATCAGGGCAGGCTGCAAACTACTACGCTGTCTTTAATCTCTGTGAGGCGGGGGATCATATTCTCTGTTCGGGTACCGTCTACGGCGGGACGTTCAATCTGTTCGGGACAACGATGAAAAAGCAGGGAATTGAGTGCACTTTCATCAATCCGGATGCTTCTTATGAGGAGCTTGCAGGGGAGTTCCGGCCGAACACGAAGGCCGTTTTTGCGGAGACGATCGCAAATCCTTCCATTGTCCTGCTTGACATCGAAAAGTTTGCGCGCCTGGCGCATGATCACGGGGTGCCGCTGATTGTGGATAATACGTTTGCGACACCGGTCAACTGCAGGCCGTTCGAGTGGGGAGCGGATATCGTCACCCATTCCACGACAAAGTATATGGACGGACATGCGATGGCAGTCGGAGGGGCAGTCATTGATTCCGGTAATTTTGACTGGATGGCCCATGCAGATCGTTTTCCGGGGCTCACGACGCCCGATGAGTCTTACCACGGCATCACCTACGCCGAGAAATTCGGTCTGGGCGGGGCCTTTATCACCAAATGTACGGCCCAGCTGATGCGGGATCTGGGTTCCATTCAGAGTCCTCAGCATGCCTTTATCCTGAACCTGGGGCTGGAGAGCCTGCATGTGCGGATGCAGCGCCATTGTGAGAACGGACAGGCCGTGGCGGAATTTCTGGCTTCTCATCCCAAGGTGGCCTATGTGAATTACTGCGGTCTGCCCGGAGACAAGTATCATGAACTGGCGCAGAAGTATCTGCCCAAGGGCAGCTGCGGCGTGGTTTCCTTCGGTCTCAAGGGGGGCCGGGAGGCGGCCGGCGCTTTCATGAAGAATCTGAAGATGGCGGCGATTGAGACCCATGTGGCGGATGCCCGGACCTGCTGCCTGAACCCGGCTTCCAGCACCCATCGTCAGATGACGGATCAGCAGCTGAAGGAGGCGGGAGTGCCTGCGGAACTGGTGCGCATGAGCTGCGGCCTGGAGGATAAGGAAGATTTGATTGCCGATATTGCGCAGGCTCTGGAGAAATGCTGATCCATACATGGAACATATGCAAACCGTTTAAAAGAGCGGAGGAAGATCCGGCGGGTGCTGTTTTGCCCGCCGGATTTTTGGGTTTGCATTGGCTGATAGTTTGTTTCCAAGCCCCGGGAAATGTGCTACAATGGGAGAAACGCGGGCCCGTGCGCGGCGGCCTGCTTACCGGAGGAATATATGGATATAGATAAAATGATGGTATACAGCCGCAGAATGCCGGCTAAATCGGCGGAATATGCAGAGTACCCGGCGGCGCTGCTGCCGGAGTTGGCGGAGTATCTGAGAGCAAGGGGAATTGAAAGGCTTTACAGTCATCAGGCACAGATGTTTGAACTGGCCCTGCAGGGGGAAAATGTGGTGATCACCACCTCCACGGCCAGCGGCAAGACGCTGGGCTTTCTGCTGCCGGTGCTGCAGGAAATCCTTTGCAATCCCGGGGCCCGGGCCCTGTTCATCTATCCCACTAAGGCGCTGGCCAGCGACCAGTACAAGGCGCTGCGGCCCCTGCTGGAATTTTTCGGGGAGGACAGGGTATCGGCAGGGGTGTATGACGGAGATACTTCCTCCGCCCAGCGCAGCCGGATTCGCCGCCATGCCAATATCATTCTGACCAACCCGGAGATGATCAATGCTTCCTTTTTGCCCAACCACAGCAAATACGGATTTGATCTGCTGTTTGCCAATCTGCGGTATGTGGTGATCGACGAACTGCACACTTACAGAGGGGCTTTCGGCTCCCATCTGGCCAATGTGATCCGGCGTCTTGGGCGGGTATGCCGGTATTATCACAGCCGTCCCCGCTTTTTGTGCAGTTCGGCCACCATCGCCAATCCGCTGGAATTGGCCCGGGGGATATGCGGCGAGCCGTTTGAGCAGGTGGAGAGGGACGGAGCCCCCAGAGCGGAGAGGAGGTACGTGTTCCTGCAGCCTCCCAAAATAGAAGATTCATACGGCAGGGAAATCGGACAGGCTTCCGCCGCCCAGGTGGCCGCCAATCTGCTGCCGGAACTGATGGAGAAGGGAACCAGTTTTATCGCTTTTGCCAGTTCCAGAAGAAATGTGGAGATCGTGCTGAAGGAGACCAGGGACCTTCTGGAGGGATGGGACATGACGGGGCAGGAGACGGGGAAAGGGGGACGGAAGATGCGGGCGCTTCACCCGGAGGATCTGATGGTCAATCGGATCGCCGGGTACAGGGGCGGGTATACCCCCAGAGAGCGCCGAGAGATCGAGGCCCGGATGAACCGGGGAGAACTGTTGGGGCTGGTGGCTACCAACGCTCTGGAACTGGGAATTGACATCGGGCGGCTGGATGCTACAGTGCTGGTGGGATATCCCGACACCAAGGCTTCCTTCTGGCAGCAGACGGGCCGGGCAGGCAGGAGCGGCCACAGCTGCACCAATTATCTGATCCTGCGGGAGATGCCGTTTGACCGATACATTGCGGTGAATCCGGACTGGCTCTTTGAGGGCAGCAGTGAGAGCGCTGTTATCGACCCGGATAATCTTCTGATCCAGTTGGCTCACATTCGGGCGGCGGCTGCGGAGATTCCCCTGGGGCAGCAGGATATGGAACTTTTTCCGGATCTGGGAGAGGCTATTCCCGTGCTTCTGGAGGCAGGGGAACTGACCCGTCAGGGAGGGCTTTTTGTCTGGTGCGGGCAGGGTTTCCCGGAGGGAGATTATAGCCTGCGCAATATTGACAATGGGCGCTATAAGCTGCTCCACCGGGAGACCGGGGAACAGATCACGGAGATGGATGAACTGCAGGCCTATCGGGAGATTCATACGGGCGCGGTCTATATGCATGGCGGTGTTTTATACCAGATCACCCATATGGACACAGAGACCCGCACCGGCTATGCCGTGCCTTTTGCAGGGAACTACTACACGGTGCCGGGAGGCAATACGGATATCCGCCGGCTGCGGGTGAGGCGGACTTGCAGTTATATGCGGGAAGCGATACCGGGCAGCGAGGGAGGGCTCCGGCATCAGGTCCCGGAAGAGGAACAGCCGGAAATCTGCATAGGCTTTGGAGAACTCCATGTGGAGGATGTGGTCAGCATGTATAAGAAGCTGCAGTTTCATAACCATCAGAATCTTGGCAATGACCAACTCCCGCAGCCTCTGGTAAAGCGGTATGAAACCGAAGGGGCCTGGATCGAACTTCCTGCGGAGGTGGTGCGGGAATACCGCAGTATGCTCCGGGAAGGAGCCGGCGGGAAGCAGGTGTATGACAACCATTTTGAGGGGTTGTGCTATGCGCTGGAAAATGCCGCCAGGATGCTGACCATGACGGAGAAGGAGGATATCGGCGTGATCCCCTCCGGCAATGCCGTCGGGCAGCAGGAGGATGCGCAGGACCGGGTGGCTGTCTACTTCTATGACAAATTTACAGGGGGATTGGGCTATGCGGAGAAAGCCTATGAGCGGATGCCGGAGATAGTCTGCCGGGCGGAAACCCTGGTGGCGGGATGCGGCTGTGAGAGAGGATGCATTGCCTGCATTGGTGATTACCGGCTGAACAAATCAAAGATTCTCTGGGGGCTTAAGAACCTTCGATGTTCCGATAAGGCCGGGGAGGGAACGGGGGAGGACAGCACGGTTCGGGAGAAGCTGAGAAAGCGGCTGGACAGCGTGCATGGGATTACCCGGGAAGGACGGCCGCAGGGAGGGACGTAATGGGCGGTTTACACAGGATGGAAGAAGAGATACTGGGGCAGCTGAATCCGGAGCAGAGAGAGGCGGTGCTGGATCACAGCCATACCTGCGTGGTCAATGCCAATGTGGGAAGCGGCAAGACCACGGTGCTGGTGGCGAAGCTGCTGTATCTGCGCTATATGGAAAATATTCGGTTCAGCCGGATGATCGTACTGACTTTCACTCATAAGGCGGCAGAGGAGGTCCGCCGGCGGCTGGAACAGCGGGAGGGAAGTCTGCCCCCGGAGGATCTTTCGGGCTTCGGTACCTTTCACAGTGTGGCTTATCGGCTCCTGAAACAGTTTCTGCCGGTGGAGGAATTGGGCTATACCCGGTCCTTCACGGTGCTGCTTCCCGAGCAGGAACTGGAATTAGCCCGGGAATTAATCAGGCGGGAGGGACTGCGGATCAAATATCCCGCAAGGCTGCCCAAGCGGCTGGAGGCGGCGGTCCGGCTGGGTCATCGGGGCCGGGACAGTGTGGAGGGGAAACGTCTTGACAAGCTGCAGGATGATATCTGGCTGCTGGCGGAAGTACTGGAACGGGAAAAGAGGCAGCGCGATACCATGACATTCCGGGATCTGCTGGTACACGGCGAAACGCTTCTTCGGAAATATCCGATTGCGCCGGAATGGATCATTATAGACGAAGTGCAGGACAGCGATGAACGGCAGTTGGCTTTCCTGGATGCACTCAGGGGGCCTGACACCCGGCTTTTTGCCGTGGGGGACCCCAATCAGATCATCTACGGATGGCGGGGCAGCAGCATCAACGCCTGCTTTACGCTGGCACACCGCTATGGCGCAAGGCAGCTTACCCTGCCCATGAATTACCGCAGCGGCCGCCGGATCCTGGAGGCCGCCGGACGCTTCAAACAGTATGGAGACAGACTCAAAGGCAGCAGGGAAAGCGAAGGCCGGGTCAGAATCCGCCAGGCATATGATCCCCTGGGGGAGGCCTATTATCTGGCGGAGCAGATTCGCCGCCTGAGAGAAAACGGGGTGGCGGCAGAACAGATTGCCATATTTTACAGATTGCAGGCCCAGGCCGAACTTCTGGCGGATGTATTTGAGCGGGAGAAGATTCCCCATCAGGTAGTAACCCGGAGAGAACGGGACAGCGGGGAAACTTATCTGGAGGAACAGGGTATCCCTCTGTATGAAGAGGAAAATCGGGCGCAGGCCAGGGGATTCTCCCCAGGAGAACCTCCAGTAGAATCCCCTGGGGAACTCAGCGGGGAATCCACCCGGGCCCCGGGGGTATGGCTTATGACCCTGCATGCCTCCAAGGGGATGGAATTTACCCATGTGTTTATCATAGGGGTGAACTATGGGCTGATCCCCCTGCGATCATCAGGTTTTGAGGAGGAAGAGGAAGAAAGGCGGCTGTTTTTTGTGGGCATGACCAGGGCGCGGGATTTTCTGGAACTGTCCTATTATCTCCAGCCGGGGATGCCCGGGGTGGCCTGCGGCGAGAGCCGCTATCTGCAGATGATCCCCGAAGGGCTGGTGGAGCGGGTGGACAATGCCCCTGTGGTTCCCAAGGCCGATTTTTCGGAAGCGGCGTCTTATGAGGAGAGCGGGCAGACCGAATCACAGGAGGCCTGCGGAGCGCAGGTCCTGCCCTGCCGGGTCCGCCATGGGAAATATGGGGAAGGTACAGTTACGGAGGAAGACGAAGAGAAGCTGACAGTGGACTTTGGGGAACTGGGGGTAAAAACATTTTTTAAGGATTTTGTGGTTTTGGAATTCGAGAGGTAAATATGACAGACTTTATTGAAATCAAGGATATCCATGTGCCGGAACTGGATCTCTATGCCCGGCTTTCAGAGGGACAACTGCGCCATTATAATGAACCGGATCAGGGGCTGTTTATCGCGGAGAGCCCCATGATCATCCGGCGGGCGCTGGAAGCCGGTTACAGGCCCCTGTCCATGCTGGCGGAGCATAAGCTGGCGGAGGGACAGGGACGGGAACTGATCAGCCTTTGTGGGGATATTCCGGTCTATGTATCAGAGCGGGAAGTGCTGGAACAGATTACCGGCTATGCGCTGACCAGGGGAATGCTCTGCGCCATGTATCGGAAACCTCTCCCCGGGGCGGCAGAGGTATGTGTGGGGGCGCGCCGGGTGGCGGTGCTGGAGAATGTGATGAATCCCACCAATGTGGGGGCTGTCTTCCGCAGCGCAGCGGCGCTGGGCATGGACGGTATATTGCTCACGCCGGGCAGCAGTGATCCCCTGTACCGCCGGGCCGTCCGGGTGAGTATGGGAACCGTGTTTCAGATCCCTTGGGCCTTTTTAGAATCGGTTCATTACCCGGAACTGCTTCACGCTCTGGGCTTTCGCACTGCAGCCATGGCCCTTCGGGAAGATTCTGTTTCCCTGGCGGATCCCCGCCTGGGGGCCGAGGAGCGCCTGGCTATCGTGCTGGGAACCGAGGGAGACGGACTGGCGGCAGACACCATTGCCGATTGCGATTACACGGTGCGGATTCCCATGTCCCACGGCGTGGACTCCCTGAATGTGGCGGCGGCCAGCGCCGTGGCTTTCTGGCAGTTGGGCAGGCTCAATAGTGGTATTTCTTCCGCTTTCCCACCAGGAAGAGAACCGTCACCAGCACCGCCAGTACCTCCGCCAGGATGATGGAGAACCAGATTCCGTCCAGTCCCCAGAAGACGGGCAGTATACAGATGGCGGCCACCTGTAATACCAGGGTGCGCAGAAAGGCGATTAGCGCAGAGGTCAGTCCATCGTTCAGAGCGGTGAAAAAAGAGGAGCCCAGTATGGTAAAGCCGGAGAACAGAAAGGAGAAGGAGAATATGACGAAAGCGTGAATCGTCATATCCAGCAGCCCGGCGTCATAGCCCACAAAAAGCAGGGACAGGGGCCTGCCCAAGGCCTCCCCCGCGGCGAACATCAGCGCGGAAAAAGCGCCGACCAGCAAAAGACTCCGCCGGAGCAGGTTCTTAAGTTCTCCGTGGTTTTGTGCCCCGTAGTGGTAGCCTACCACAGGGGCGACTCCTACGGAATAGCCCATAAATATTGCCTGGAAGATCATACTCAAATACATCAGTACACCGTATGCGGCGATGCCGTCCGCCCCGGCGTATTTCATCAACTGCAGATTATAGAGCATACTCACCAGGGACATGGAGATATTGCCCATCAGTTCGGACGCGCCATTAGAACAGGTTTTCCACAGGGCGTTGCCGTCAAACCGACATTTTACGAACCTGAGAAGGCTGGTGTTTTCACGGCCAAAGTATATCAGCGGAATCAGTCCGCCCACAAGCTGGCTGAAGGCGGTGGCTGCTGCTGCCCCTGCCAGGCCCCAGGAAAGGATAGCCACAAACAGTGCGTCCAGTGCCATATTGGTCAGTCCCGCTGCCACCGTGATACCCAGACCCAGCCTGGGCTTTCCGGCGGTGGCAAACAGGCATTGGAATTCAAATTGCAGGATAAAGAAGGGAAGCGCCAGCAATATGACCCGGCCGTAGAGGATGCAGTCTTCCAGCAGCCGTTCCCGGGCGCCCAGCAGCATGGCCACAGGCCGGAGCAGGGCGATACCCGCCACGGCCAACACCAGGCCGCAGACCGCCGATACCCATACGATCAGGGTAAATGTCTCTCGGGCTTTCTGAGATTTACCCTCTCCCAGGGTCTTGGCGATCAGCGCGCTTCCCCCGGTGCCGAACATGAAGCCTATGCAGCCCAGGATCATGAGCACGGGCATGATCAGGTTCACGGCGGCAAAAGGGGTCTTGCCTACAAAATTGGACACGAAAAAGCCGTCTACCACGCTGTAGACAGAGGTGAATACCAGCATGATGATGGAAGGCAGCGTATAGCGCAGCAGTCTTTTATAGTCAAAGTGATCGGATAGTTGTATCATAAATTCCTCCTTATAGCTTTTCGGCTTCTTTTCTGAGGGCATTCAGAAAGCGCTCCGTCAAATCCAGATATTTTTCCACATCCTGCCGGGGCCAGGAGGCCAGTATGGCGTCCTCCGTCCGCAGCAGCCGCAGGGCTGTCTGCTCTGCCAGCGTTTTTCCGGCCTCTGTCAGGCATACTTTTTTACCCTTGGGCCCTGCTTTCTCCAGATAGAGTGTTCCCTGGGCCTCCAGCTTGCGGAGAGCGGAGTTCACGGTCTGTTTGCTCAGGCCGGAGAGACGACAGATTTCGGTGAGCAGACAGCAGTCCCCTATATCACAGATGGTATAGAGGATGATCATGGCGCTGTCGGACATCCCCAGCTTCAGGGAAATCTCATGATAGGCGGCGTCCATTTCACCCAGCAGATAATTGAAGCGCTTCATGTCTCTTGATATAAGGCTGCTCATTTATACCTCCCAAATTCCATGCAATACAAACGGTACGAAATCATACAATGGGGAATTATAGTATGATTTCGTACCGAAGTCAAGAGCTTTATGAAATTTTTATATAGTCAGGAAACGATATACTAGCCCATGGTGACTACCACGTTTACTTCCTTTTGATCCTTGGGACAGGGGATAATGTTGCCTTCCACAGCCGTGCCGTCCACGGTCATGGAAATTACGCCCTTCTCCACGTCCTGGGGATTCAATACCTGGATATGGTACACCGCCCCGCGATACTCCCTGGTGAGTTTGAAATCTCCGAAGCCTTTTGGCACGCAGGGATTGATCTGCAGACCGGAGTGGGTGGGATATACGCCCAGAATATACTGGGAGATATTGGCAAAAGTCCATGCGGCGGTACCGGTGAGCCAGCTGTTCTTGGCCTCGCCGTGGAATTTGGCGTCCCGTCCGGCCACCATCTGGGAATATACATAGGGTTCGGTGCGGTGGATCTCGCTGATCTCCTCCACATAGGCGGGACAGGTCTTTCTATAGATCTCGAAGGCCCGGCTGCCCCGGCCGATCACAGTCTCGGCAATGGATACCCAGGGATTGTTGTGGCAGAAGATCCCTGCATTTTCCTTATATCCGGGGGGGTAGGAGGGGACTTCACCCAGTTCCAGATGATACTCCGTGTAAGCCGGCTGCAGGATGACGATGCCATATTCCGTATCCAGATATTCCTTCACGGAATCCAGGGCCTTTTCCGCCAGCCCTTCCTTCACGCCCACGCCGGCCAGCACGCAGAAGCCCTGGGGCTCGATGTAGATCTGGCCCTCTTCACACTCCCTGGAGCCCACCTTGTGGCTGTAGGCGTCATAGGCCCGGAGGAACCAGTCGCCGTCCCAGCCGCTCTTTAAGATGGTGTCATACATGGCGGCGGCCTGCTCTCTGGCATAAGCCGCTTCCTGAGAATCTCCCATCAGTTCGCACAGCTGGGCGTATTCCTCTCCGTATTTGACAAACATGCCTGCGATGAACACGGACTCTGCCACCGGGCCTTCGCTGGGGCCGAAAGTCTGGAAGGACTCGCCCGGATGCTCGGAGAAACAGTTCAGGTTCAGGCAGTCGTTCCAGTCCGCCCTCCCGATGAGAGGGAGCCCATGAGGACCCTTATGGTTTACAATGAAATCGAAGGATCTCTTTAAATGGTTCATCAGGGGCGTTGCCTTGGACATATCATTGTCAAAGGGAACCATCTGCTCCAGAATGGAAATGTCTCCGGTCTCCCGCACATAGGCGCTGGTGCCCGCAATCAGCCACAGGGGATCATCGTTAAAGCCGCTGCCGATGTCGGAATTGCCCTTCTTGGTCAGGGGCTGATACTGGTGGTAAGCGCTGCCGTCCTCAAACTGCGTGGAGGCAATGTCAATGATACGTTCCCTGGCCCGGTCGGGGATCAGATGCACAAAGCCCAGCAGATCCTGGCAGCTGTCGCGAAAGCCCATGCCCCTTCCGATGCCGGATTCGTAATAGGAGGCGGAGCGGGACATGTTGAAGGTGACCATGCACTGATACTGGTTCCAGGTGTTGACCATGCGGTTGACTTTTTCATCCCCGGATTCCACATGATATTTGCCCAGCAGCCCTTTCCAGTAGTTTTTCAGGGTGGCGAAAGCGGCGTCCACATCCTCGTCGGCGGCGTAGCGGGCCAGCATTTCCTGAGCGGGTTTTTTATTGATTATGCCGGGGGCTTCCCATTTATCTTCCTGGGGATTCTCAATATAACCCAGTACAAAAATATAGGTTTTGGATTCGCCGGGGGCCAGCTCGTCGGTTTTTGCGTAGTCCAGCAGCTGAACGGCGGCTTTCTCCAACCCTCCGGTGATGTAGGGCAGAGAGACGTAGAGCTGGATGGCGTCCTTACCGGCCACATCCCCGGTGTTCTTCACGGTGACCTCAGCGGTGACCGTCTTTTCACCCAGTCCGGGGAACAGATTGGTGACCATACCGGTGGAAGAGACGGCGGCGGCGCTGGGATCACTGCTGGTCCAGGTAACTGCGGCCTCCTGCACAGAGGGGAGAATGACCGGGTTCAGAGTCACACTGCCGCCGGAGGCCAGCTCCACCTGGCTCTGGTCCAGGGCCAGGATGTAGTTCCCGGGCTGTGCGGCGGTCCCGCCGGGGTTAGAGGGCTCGACTCCGACGGAGGTACATTGGGCACACTGGGATTGACCGGTGTGTGCTCCAGCACCCGATAGAGCAAAGACGCCATTTGGGCACGCGTCAGGGTGCCCTTTGGGTCGAGTTTTCCGTCACTGCCCGAGGCCAGCCCCTGAGTCACCAGAGTCGCAGAAGCGGTCTGGGCAAACCCGGCAATCTTGTCCTTGTCCTTAAACTGATCCAGGATGGACAGTGCGCCATCAGGACAGCTCTTACCCGCGATGGGCAGGAAGCGGTAGAACAGAGAGAATGCCTGTTCCCGTGTGATATTCTCCCGGGGGGCAAATTTGCCGCCTCCCACGCCGGAGGCTAAACCAGTCTGCTGGCCCCAGGCCAATGCATTGTAGAAATGATCCGAAGCCGCCACGTCAGTGAAGGTACAGGGGGAAGTCACTGCGGGCTTGCCCATGGCGTTGTAGAGCATGAGGATGAAGTCTCCCCGGATGATGGGGTAGTCCCGGCCAAACTCTGTGGAGCTGACCCCGCTGACAATGCCCTTTCCATAACAGTACTCCACCGCGTCATAGGACCAGTGGCCTGGGGCTACGTCATTGTGGACGTTGGCGGAGGAGACCTGAATGGTCTTGCTGAGCCCGCCCGCTGAGAGAGTGATAGAGCCGCTGTTGGTGCTCTGGGAGGCGGTGAACAGGCCATTGGCGTCCACTGTGCCTACGCCGCCCTGAATGGAGACTGACACTGGACCAAAATCCCGCAGGGCGGTCCGGCCCCAATAGGTGCCTGAGACAGCCAGCTGTATTTGTTCCCCAGGCTTCACCTTCAGGGCGCTGAGGGCGGAGCTGCTTCCGGACCGGGAGACGTTGAAGTCAGTCAGGCTGTTGACCACATGAACCTGGGTGGTCCCCTCCAGTCCGCCGGAGGTGAGGCGGATGGTGTCGGTGCCTGAAACGGTTCCGGCCGTGTAGGTAGAACCATAGATACTGCCCAGCCCCCCCAAGGAGGTATAGGACAGGGTGGAGATGCTGGAGGAGACAGGGTTCAGGCCCGCATCAATGGCGGTAGCCTGGGGAAGGGTAAGGGAGGAACCGGCCAGAGCCACCTGTCCGGCTTCGGCGGGGGCCAGCCGCTGGGCGGAGCCGTCTCCCC
>OFHA01002269.1_pt1 | contig 11541 bp, 10 predicted proteins | sample 1521891 | NCBI WGS metagenome assembly OFHA01 (sample SAMEA3504089, study PRJEB24116) | mouse gut metagenome | biome: mouse gut; feature: mouse-associated habitat; material: faeces | place: Denmark | collected 2011 | reverse complement strand
TGCTATACTTTCACATGAATTCAGAGAATGGAAGATAGAATATGGCAAAAAACTTATATATTGCCGAGAAGCCAAGCGTTGCGCAGGAATTTGCAAAGGCTTTAAAGCAGAATATGACCAGAAAAGACGGTTATCTGGAATCAGAGGATGCGATTGTCACCTGGTGCGTGGGACATCTGGTGACCATGAGTTACCCGGAAGCTTATGATGAAAAGTACCGGCGCTGGTCCTTAAGTACCCTTCCTTTTCTCCCCGGGGAATGGAAGTATGAAGTCATCGACGGTGTCAAAAAGCAGTATACCATCGTCAGCGGGCTTCTGAACCGGAAGGATGTGTCCTGCATCTACGTGTGCACAGACTCCGGGCGGGAAGGAGAGTACATCTACCGCCTGGTGGAGCAGATGGCCGGTGTCCGGGGAAAACAAAGGAAAAGGGTCTGGATTGACTCTCAGACCGAGGAGGAGATTTTAAGGGGGATCCGGGAGGCGAAGGATCTGTCCGAGTATGATAATCTGTCCAGCTCCGCCTATCTGCGGGCAAAAGAAGATTATCTGATGGGAATCAATTTTTCCAGACTTCTCACTTTGCAGTACGGCCGGGCTGTTTCCAGCTTTCAGAACACGGACCGGACCGTGATTTCTGTGGGCAGGGTTATGACCTGCGTGCTTGGCATGGTGGTCCGAAGAGAGCGGGAGATTCGAAGTTTTGTAAAGACTCCCTTCTACCGGATACTGCTTGTGCAGAAGCTGGAGGGGAAGACCTTCGAAGGAGAATGGAGAGCAGTGGAGGGCAGCGCATATTACCAGTCGCCCCTTCTTTATAAGGAAAATGGCTTTAAAAAGGAGGAGGATGCAAAGGCTTTGGCTGCAAAGCTCAAAGGGGTCACTCCGGCGGAGGCAGAAGTGGTGTCTGTGGAACGCAAGAAGGAAACCCGCTATGCGCCTTTGCTCTACAATCTGGCAGAACTTCAGAACGAGTGCTCCAGGCGATTCAAGATCAGCCCTGATGAGACGCTGAAGATTACGCAGGAGTTGTACGAAAAGAAACTGGTCACTTATCCCAGGACGGATGCAAGAGTACTGTCCAGTGCGGTGGCCAAAGAGATTCACAAACATATCGGCGGTCTGAAGCAGTATCCGGCGGCGGCTTCCTTTGCCCAGGAGATCTTAAACCAGGGCAGCTACAAAGGAATCGAGAAGAGCCGCTACACCAACGATAAGCAGATCACAGACCATTATGCCATCATTCCTACCGGTCAGGGGCTTTTGGCGCTTCCGGGCATGTCTTCCACCGGGCAGCAGGTGTATGAGACGATTGTCCGCCGCTTCCTCAGTATCTTTTATCCGCCGGCGGTGTATCAGAAGACGGCCGTGGTGACACAGATGGAAAAGGAAAAGTTTTTTTCAAATTTCCGCTTTCTTTTCGAAGAGGGATATCTGAAAATCACACCGAATACCTATGACAGCAGCAAGAAGAAAAAAGATGGCACAGAACCGGAAGAATCCAGGTGTGATCAGGCACTGCAGGCGGCCCTGCAGAAGCTTCGGAAAGGGACAAAACTTCCGGTGGAGGACGCCAGGATCAAGGAGGGAGAGACTTCCCCGCCCAAGCGGTATAATTCCGGTTCCATGATTCTGGCCATGGAGAATGCCGGGCAGCTGATCGAGGATGAAGATCTTCGGGCGCAGATCAAAGGAAGCGGCATCGGTACCAGCGCCACCCGGGCAGAAATCCTGAAAAAGCTGGTGCATATTAAATACATAGAGCTTAATAAAAAAACACAGATTATTACTCCGACGCTTTTGGGGGAGAATATCTTTGATGTGGTCAGTGTGTCCATCCGTTCTCTGCTGAATCCGGAACTGACCGCAAGCTGGGAGAAAGGTCTGACTTATGTGGCCAATGGGGAGATTACCCCGGAAGAATATATGGGAAAACTGGAGCACTTTGTAAGAAGCAGGACAGAGCAGGTGCTTACAAGCCGGCAGCATTATGCCATGACGCCGTATTTTGACGCGGCGGCGGCTTTTTATAAAAAAGGGAAAAAGGCGGCTGGGTTTCCGGGCCAGGCTGCAAAAAGCGGCAAACAAGATTCCCTCTCGGATAAAAGAGAACAGGGAGAATAGAAAAGGAGCATAAAAAGTATGAGCAAAATAACGATTCAGGATCTGTTTGATCTGAAAGAAACCATCGGTGCAGAGCTGTTTGAGGGCCTGACCTATCCATGGGAAGCTCTCCCGAAGATCGGTGATTTTATCAAAAAGCTGGGAGCTGCTTTAAGTGAAGAAGAGTACGAAAAAGTGGGAGAAGATGTGTGGATTGCCAAAAGTGCGAATGTGTTTCCAAGTGCGTACATCCATGGCCCGGCCATCATCGGGAAGGGAGCGGAAGTTCGCCACTGTGCATTTATCCGGGGAAATGCCCTGGTAGGAGAGGGCGCTGTGGTGGGGAATTCCACCGAGCTTAAAAATGTGGTGCTGTTCAATAAAGTGCAGGTGCCCCACTATAATTATGTAGGAGACTCCATCCTGGGTTACAAGGCACATATGGGAGCCGGATCCATCACCTCCAATGTAAAATCTGACAAAAAGCTGGTAAAGGTCCACACGCCGGAGGGAGATCTTGAGACCGGCATCAAGAAATTCGGAGCTATGGTGGGAGACCATGTGGAGGTGGGCTGCGGTTCTGTCTTAAATCCGGGAACCGTGGTGGGAAGAGAGAGCAACATCTATCCGCTCTCCTCGGTCAGAGGCGTGGTGCCGGAGCATTCCATCTATAAGAAACAAGGAGAGATTGCCAGAAAATATGAAGACGAAGCCCGGGCTTAGCGGAAGTACCCTGAAATGGATTGCCATCGCTGCCATGGTCATAGATCACATGGGAGCGGGGATTTTAGAAGCTTATGTGCTGAATGCATGGGGCGGTTCCCCTCTGGGCGGGATGTTTTTACAGAAATGGGATGAGATTCTGGCGGTGGACGGCACGCCCGTTACTGCTCTGGATGCCGTTTCCCCCATTCTGTCCAGGAAAAAAGTTGGAGAAAGAGTGACACTGAAAGTCAAACGCAAGGATAAAAGGTTATCCTACACCATCACGCTGGGTTCCAGACGCCAGGCCCTGGGAGGAAACGCTCCTGAGGATTCCAATGACCTGATCAGCGGCGGGTTCAGCAAACGCAGGGATGATTTCCCTATGGTCCTCCAGCATGACACCCCTTCCCGGTACACGCTGATGGGTGGCCCGCTGCTCAATCTCAAGGGGGAACTCATCGGCATGAACATCGCCAGAGTGAACCGGGCGGAAAATTACGCCCTGCCCATCAGCGTTGTGCAGAAAAGCGTGCAAAACATCCTGAAAAACACTCCCCAGCCGGGAAAATAGCTCAGGAAAATACCGGAACATCTTATTTTCCCGGTACGGAAGAAGCAGTACGTTTGCCTTTCCTTTTCCCCTGCGTGGCATCCGGCGAAACAGGACGGATTCACATGCCGGGAACATCAGCGGCATCCGGCACCGTCTTGGGCTTCACGGTAGGATCATAATGGACGGCTCCCGTCACACGTACGCTTCCGTCCGGAAGAAAGACCATGGAGGGGGCTCCCACCACCTTTTTATAGTACTGCAGCTTTTCCATGGTTCCCCGGTAATTGATGCGGGAATACGCGCTCAGCATGGGGGTAGTTGGGAAAAAGACATGGACATTCGCCTTGCCGTCCACCATGCACTGCGGACGCGTGGTCCCCAGCCAGTCACCGATGCACACGGCATTGTAGGCCACTCCCGTATCCGGATCCTTCGTCTGCACATACAATTTCTGGATTCCCCGCACGGCAATAGTGCAAATGGAAAAAGTGCACCGCTTGGCACTGGCCGGAATGGCCACGGTCTGGGACCACATGGGTGTTCCCGTCCGGACGGCAAACAGGGATTTCTGGGAAGCAAACATGTCCTTCTGGTTGGGCATTTTTACAACGGCCTGCACATGGTAGTTGCCCTCACGGGACAAGTCATAGAAATGGCGCAGGTCAATCTTGCGGGAAACGCTCATGCCGGCAGGAACCTTGAGAGGCGGAAACAGGGCAAATTTGGACTGGGGGAGTTCCGCCCCCGCAGTGGAATGCTCCACATGGATATCCAGCCAAGAGGAATATTCCCGGCTTTTCAGCTCCACCGGCACGCCGGAATTGTTGGTAATGGTCAGCCTCATGTACATGGCTTCCCCGCTGAGGAACGTCTTCTTTTCCGGGACTACTTTCACGTAAATCTGGGCCAGGGCCCCGGACGCCCCCAGAAGGGCCAGCAGCATTGCAAGGATATGTTTCATGGTATTGATATGTTAAGTATTGTCGTTAAACGGGTCAGCGGACATTCCGCACGATTCTGAATCCCAGGTTGTCCCGGCTTTCACCGCGGGAGCGCAGGTATTCCACCCGGTTGGAGATACCGGGCTGCCTCCAGTCTCCGCCGCAGGCCACCGGCCCCGGAGGCTCTTTCACGCGCGCAGGATCCTTTTCCATGGAAGAAGTCCATTCCATCACGCCGGAAGCCATGCCGCACACGCCGGTCTTTAAATCATGATCATTGCTGTATCTGTCAATCACCAGCGTCCTGTCCCCCTTCTCACCCGTTTCCAGCATATTCCCCAGAGCCATCCACTCCCCGCGCTCGGGCAGGCGGTAGCGCGGTTCTCCGGGGGCCACGGGCTTCCAGCTCGCATACGCCCAGGCATCCCAGAAAGTGACGTTGACGACGGGAGAGCGGGGTGTTATTTTCCTGCCTTTCCATTTGCCTCCCGGCGTGGAAGCCGCCTTCCACATAGCCTCCCAGTCCTGGGGAATATGGGAGGCAGTCCTCTTGTCCGGCTGGTCCGGGTGGGAATATTCCTCCCTCAGCTCCGGAGTGAGGCGTGCCCACTGGTCCAAAAACAGGCGGTAGGATTCCAGGGTAATTTCATGGGCTCCCACAATCAGTTCCCCTCCTCCGGGAAGAGTTACGCGGACTTCCGTATGATCGCTGGCGGAAAAATCCGGATAATGTTTAGGAGCCGGAACATGGGGACGGGATACGGTTTCCTTCTCCCGGGGGAATAAAAGAAGAACGGCAGCCGCGGCTATCCCCACGCCCAGCAGGCCCATTCCGGCCCAAAGCAGCTTTTTTCCGGCTTTTCTGCGGGATTCCACGGGGACGGTATAGCGGTGGGTGGTAACCCGAGGGGAAAGCCCCAGCTGTTCGCGGACCGCAGCAACCAGCTCCATAACCTGGTCCCATTGCATCGGCTTTCCGTTCTGCCCTTCTCTCATCCATTCCAGCAGGGTGCGCATCCGCGTGGTTCCGGGCACATCCGGAGTCACCAGAGGAGGCAGGTCGATGCCCAGGCGCTTCATCTGGTCGCGGGATGTTTCTTCGTGAAAGTCACCGGGCACGGCCGTATTCATCAGCCGCACGGCAGACTTGTCATCCAGGAAAATGTGACGCGGCTCCATGATATTGAAAGCGGTCCGCAGACGCTCATACCTGCCGCACACGTTGCCGACCGTTTCAATCACCTTCAGCAAATCCTTCATGGACAGAGTCTGCCCGCGGTCCAGCATGGACTGGAGGGATGAGCCTCCCAGCTGTTCGCTGGTGACGAACCAGTATCCCTGGGCCTGGGACGCTTCATAGACGGTGCCCAGCACCGGAGCATTAATGGCGGCGCGCGTGCGGGCCTTCATCAGAAAATCCTCCACGCCCACCCCCTCCGGATTGTCCGGATCCAGCAACTCCAGAAACACGGAACGGTCCATGCCCTGCTGGATGGCCTGATAAAGAATTCCTCCGCGCGTGCGGCCAATAAATGCCACCAGCGTGTAATCGCCAAAGTTGTGGGGAAGATCAAACATTGGACAAATCAGGCATCAGGGAGGCAAAAGAGATTCATAAGACTCAGAAACCGGAGCCGCCTCTACAGGGGGAAGCAAACCGCCGTCATAAATCTCGGGCAGTCCGGAAGGGGAACTCTGGTTCATCTGTTCCAGTAAAAATAGCACGGGAGGGGAAGCATGGCAATCCATCGGTTCCCCCTTGTAATACAATTTAGCGGTATATCCGTAATATTTCAGGCTTCCATAAGCAATCGTCTCTTCTTCCGTCAGGGGAGGCATGTAGTAGGTTATTTCCATGATTTCCTCACCGTCCGCCCAATCCGCGGGTTCCGTAACGCACCGGGAAGAAGGTTCGGGCGCATGCGTCTTTTCCACTTTCTTCCCATTGACTTTGTCAAAAAACTGGACAATGACGCGCAGATCCTCCGGCCTGACATTCAGTCCATCCTTCATCAGAATAGGAACCATCAGCTTGACGCGCTCCCCGGCGGGGCATTCCGGATCCCGGTATTCCAGAATAGTGCCGAAGGACATATCCCCCCGCAAATCCGCCGGGCTGGAAAAGCCGGCCTGAAGGTGCCGCGCCGCACGCGCAAAATATTTCCCCGCCTTCTCACGCTGGGTATATACTTTCAGAAAAAACTCCCGTGACTTATCCGCATTCCTCAGCCATTCATAGGTAAGTCCATAATAATAAAGCACCACCGGATTATCCGGTTCCAGCCTCATGGCCTGCTCCAGCTTCACGACCGCTACTTTGAGGTCACCTTCAATCTGGGCGTAACGAGCCGCCTTGACAAGCTCCGCCACTTCCTCCGTCATGGGGGGCATGACCTCGTCCGGATCCTCAGCAGGAAGGGATGCCCCGCTAGCGGAGTCCCCCCCTCCCGCAACGGCCGCGGCCACCGGTACAGAATCGGCAGCCGGATCTGACAAATCGGCTTCCCGGAGCATTTCTTCCACAGAACGGGGCTTTTCAGAAGGGGATGCTGGAACATCCGCCATATGCACTGTCTCCTCAGCCGCCCCATCCTCAACGACTCCGGCCGGACGCTCCGGCTTCTCCCGTGCCGGAACGGGAACAGGCTTCTCCACCACTTTTTCCACCACCACGGTACGGACAGACAGGCTGAAAGAAACGCCCACCATCAGCAACAGAACAAACGCCAGCCCACCCAGCGTCCAGCAGGCGACGCCGAACGCACGGTCATTGGCGCCCTTTTCCGGTGGAAGGGATTCGCTCATACGGCACGTTCCTCGTCCTCCTGCCGGGCAGGCGGCCCGCCGGCATCAGGAATTTCTTCATAATCCACTATTTCTCCTCTGTAGAGAGACAGAAGAGCCTTCATGAAATCTTCCGCGTTATGGGGAGAATCCTCCTTCCGGAAGCCGCCGTAAGTCAGGCCGTCCAGCCTGATTCGGGCTCCTCCGCATTCCGGTTTCAGCGTCGCTATGGCCAGTCCCTTCAGTTTCCATCTGCGCAAATCCAGACGGGCAATGTCATCCACGCGGAAAGCCACGCCGGCGGCCGTCACCTCTTTCCCGTTCAGGGACATTTTCCTGCCGCGCGTTCTCACCAGGAAAAACAGAGCCACCATGGCAAGCGCCAGGCAAATGCACCCGGCCACCCACTGTTCAAAAATTTTGGAGGCGTCATACGGGTGGTCCACCGGCTTGATGGGATAGTGCTTTTCCCCGGAATAAGATTGCCACGCAGCGCTCCAGCCCTTGCCGGGGGTGGACATCAGACTGTAATCCGCCAAAATGTCAGGCCACGGCACCGCGTTCCGATTCACGTCGGAAGGAATTTCGTAGCCCTCCGGAAAATCCACGGTGCGCGCCAGAACAATGCGCTCCCAGTCCTCCGCGGACGCTCCTTTCCCGCTCACCTCACGGTCAAACACGGCTCCAGCGTCCACGAACGCCTTGTGCATGAAAAACTCCAGGTTTTTTTGAGGGTATCCGATGGAAGCATCATAATAAAAATACACTCCGAACCCCAGAAACATGAGAGCCATGATAACCGCCCTGCCGGTAAACCACATGGTCGGCTTACATTCTACCGTGTCAGACTGCATGCTTCCTACATACCAGCAAATCCATGCCCTTGACCATAAAAAAAGCGCACCTCCCCCTCCTTTGCGGGAAAGCGGAGCGTCCTGTCGCCCCCCCGGATATCCGGAACGCACGGCTCCGGAAGAAAAAACAGGGCGGCATTCCCTGCCGGGAACACATCCGGAAAATCTTTCCCTGTCTTCTTCTTGGCTTGATTTATTTTGTGAAAGTTAAATAATAGCACGCGCAGGGATTCCCCGCTCCGGCAAAAAGGACCGGAAACGCTGTAATCCCTTACGCCGGCCCGCATTATTTTTTCCGCATATGAGACCAAGTCACCCTCAATACCGCCGCATGGACGCCGACCCCGGTTACAATTCCCAGGCAGACGACCAGGTGGACGCCGATATGGAACAGGCCCAGCTGAGGCTGGAACAATTGCGGAAGGAAAAGGAGGAAGTGGAAAACTCCCGCCGCCGCCTGGAAGAATGCCATATGCGCAAAGCCAGGTTTATGGACCAGCAGAACGAGCTGGGCGACCGCATGGTCAACGCCGCAGACCTCATCGGCCGGGAGGTGGAAAGCCTCCGCCAGGAAAGCAATGAACTGGAACAAATCCACATGGCGCTGACGCGCAGCCTGAAAATGCTCAGCACCGTGCGCCCGGATGAATGGCCTATTGAAAATACGGACAACCTCATCAGCCAGGGCCAGCAGGTCATTGACCGCTGCGAGGAGGAATTCGCGGATGCCGTCCAGCAGTGCGCGCGCATGCAGCATACCAAAGTGCTCACCGGGGTACGCCGCTCCAGCAAAGTGCGCATCAGCTCCCGTGAATTCATGACCCAGTTCCTCCAGGGCCTTTCCTTCCATCTTCCCCTGCTCCTGATTGCCCTCATCATCCTCTTTTTCATCTGGATTTTCAGCCCTTCCGCATCATGATTAAAAGAAAAACCAAACGCCGTTCCTCCGAACTGGCAGAACTGGATCGCGCCTCACGGGAAATTGAGAGCCGTATCCAGGAATTGGAAGCCTCTCTCAAACGCCCGTCCCAGCAGACCCGCATGCGCCTGGACCGCAATACCATGCCGCCTCCTGACCGCGTTCGGGAGGGCAACCAGAACCGGGCACTGCGTGCTGTAGTGGCCCGTGACGGACGCGCCACCAACATGAGGCGGGAACTGCGAGAAAACTTCATGCTGCTGGGCCTGCTGATCTGCGCCATCGCCGTTTCCTTCTGCTGGATCGTCCGCCTGCTGGAACAACAGTAGGCAGCCCCCTTCTTTTCCGCATCTTTTCTACATTACACCATGAGCACGCCCCAAATAGACGTAGCCTACATTGCCAAGCTGGCACGCATTGACCTGACGGAGGAAGAAACAGCTCTCTTCTCCAAGGATCTGGACAAAGTCCTGGCCTATATCACCAAGCTGGAATCCTACGATGTCACGGGCATCGCCCCCATGAACCATCCTCTCCCGGCAATGGATGTGATGCGCGAAGACATTCCTGAAACCGGCTTCACCCAGGAAGAAGCCCTTTCCAATGCCCCCCAGCAGACCCAGGGGCAATTCCGCACGCCCAAGGTGGTGGAATCCGCCTGATCCTCCCGCTTCCTTTTCCCTTCACCTTTCAACCGTCTTTACCCTTTCCTTCTCATGTCAAAAATTCAAGGCACCCTGGCCCAGTGGCGTGACCGCCTGCGCCGCAAGGAACTCTCCCCTGCCGAACTGGTCAACCTGACGGCGGACGCCATTGAGGCGGACCGGACAACCAACGCCTACATCTCCTTTGACCGTGAAGCAGCCCTCCACGCCGCGGCCGGAGCGGATATTTCCAGCCCCCTGGCCGGCATCCCCATCGCCGTGAAGGACAACATTAATGTCCTGGGCCAGCCGACGCGCTGCGCCTCCCGCCTTCTTTCCCCTTATGTCGCTCCTTATGACGCCACCTCCATCCGCCTGCTGAAAGAGGCGGGCGGCATCCCGCTGGGCCGCACGAACATGGATGAATTCGCCATGGGTGCCAGCGGAGAAAACTCCGCTTACGGCATCACGCGCAACCCGGAAGCCCCGGACCGCATTCCCGGCGGCTCCTCCAGCGGCTCTGCCGCCGCCGTCGCATCCGCTACCGCCGTTGCCGCACTCGGTTCCGACACGGGCGGCTCCATCCGGCAACCGGCCGGGCACTGCGGTATCGTGGGCCTCAAGCCTACCTACGGGCGCGTTTCCCGCTACGGACTGGTAGCCTTTGCCTCTTCCCTGGACCAGATCGGCCCCATGACCCGGACAGTGGAAGACGCCGCCATCCTGCTCCAGGCCATCTCCGGACACGACCGTAAAGACTCCACATCCGCAAACTGCCCCGTGCCGGACTTTGAAGCTGCGCTGGGCCGTGACGTCAAAGGGCTGAAAGTGGGCATCCCTTCGGAATACTTTACCTCCGGCAACCATCCGGGCATTTCCGAGGCTGTGCAAAACACCGTCAAACAGCTGGAAAGCCTGGGCGCGGAGCTGGTGGAAGTCAACCTGCCCCACGCGGATGCTGTCGTCGCCGCCTACTATATCATCGCCTGCGCGGAAGCGTCTTCCAACCTCTCCCGGTTTGACGGCGTGCGCTACGGAAAGAGGGCGGAAGACGCCGCCGGACTGGTGGAACTCTTCTCACGCACCCGTGAAGAGGGATTCGGGCCGGAAGTCAAGCGCCGCATCATCCTGGGCACCTATGTGCTCAGCTCCGGTTACTATGACGCTTACTACTCCCGCGCTCAAAAAGTCCGCTCCCTGGTCGCCAGAGATTTCGCGGAAGCCTTTTCCAGGGCGGATATCATCGTAGGCCCCACCTCGCCCGCTCCCGCTCCCAAAATCGGAGATTCCGCGCTGGATCACCTCCAGACCTATCTGGCGGACATCTACACGATCCCCGCCAACCTGGCCGGCCTCCCCGCCATGTCCATTCCCTGTGGAACCGTCAGGGAAAGCGGCATGGAACTTCCCGTGGGCTTTCAGATGATGGCTCCCCATTTCCGGGAAGACCTCCTGTTGAAAACCGGATTTGCCCTTGGGAAATAATAGGATTTTTTCAACGTAAGTGCCCGGCATACTGTCTCACCCGCTATCAGAATCATGGACACCCGAGAATTCAACGAAATTATCGCCGCGAACTCATCGTGGATTTCTGCTCTCAGAACGGAAGTCGGCAAGGTGGTCATCGGCCAGCAGGCGCTCGTGGACAGATTAATCCTCAGTCTCCTCTGCAAGGGCCACGTCCTGCTGGAAGGCGTGCCCGGCCTTGCCAAGACGCTCTCCGTAAAAGCCATGGCGGGCACGCTGCATGCACAGTTTGCCCGCATCCAGTTTACGCCGGATCTTCTTCCGGCGGATTTGCTGGGCACAATGATCTATAATCCGGAAGAAAGGCAGTTCACAGCCAAAAAAGGCCCGATCTTCGCCAATCTCATTTTGGCGGATGAAATCAACCGCGCCCCGGCCAAAGTGCAATCCGCCCTGCTGGAAGCCATGCAGGAACGCCAGGTAACCCTGGGTGAAACCACCTACCGCCTGCCGGACCCCTTCCTGGTGCTTGCCACGCAGAACCCGATTGACCAGGAGGGCACCTACCA
>OFHA01002268.1_pt1 | contig 11546 bp, 10 predicted proteins | sample 1521891 | NCBI WGS metagenome assembly OFHA01 (sample SAMEA3504089, study PRJEB24116) | mouse gut metagenome | biome: mouse gut; feature: mouse-associated habitat; material: faeces | place: Denmark | collected 2011 | reverse complement strand
GTCCAGAAACAACTGGTTGCAGCTTAGCTTTACTGAGCTTCGTAGCCTATCAAGTTATAAAAAGCCGATATCTCAAGTCTTTGCAAAATCCGGAAATATCTATCTCCATTGTCTTTGATTACGCTCACCCAGTTTTTACCAGGATCAATATCGTGACTGCTGTACTCTGCCTGAAGAAGAATTCCGTAAAAATACAGATGAAGAGCTCCAGGTTCAATTTCTGGATCCGGAAGAATCTCCAGCGCTTTCTTTGCATGACCTCTTGCTTTTTCAAGCTGGCCACACTGTATCTCAGAATTACAGAGCTCTTCATACACGGAAATCTGCAGGCTGGAAAGGAAGTCATTATCAATGGAACTGTCAGAATTCAGTCTGGAAAGAAAGTCATTCAGTTGAACCTGATAATAATAATGGCCTTTGTTCTTTAAAACTGTATCTTTCAATTGAAGCAGTCCATCATAAAAAAGCAGGCAGTCCTCCAGTTCCTTTCCATATTCGCAGAATTTTACAATATGGTCCCTTATAGAATTATCTGCAGCAGCTCTGACATTGAGCTGAAGCCAGTTTCTTTCAACCAGAAACAATTCCTTGTTGATAACATCTACAGCTGCCGCATATCTATGACGAATATACTCAATGAGTGAATCTTTGACCGACTGCTGGACCTGATATGCTTCACCATGCCTGGTAAAGATTGAAGTTTCAAACCAGTCAGCATACAGCCAGAAAAATTTGCCTGGAAATAAATGAGAAAACGTCTGAGCATCAAAGTCGGAAACAAAAGCCAGGTGGAAAAGAAGCTCCTTTTTATTGACATCCATGGATTCCAGTACACTCTTGGCAATAAAGTCTGTGGAACTCATATCCTTTTCAAGTATTTGCCACTTACTGTCGTCCATGTCCGAATGTACTCTGCTTGCAAGCAGATTTACGAGAAGCGGTACACCTCGGGTAAGTGTATACAGTTTGTCGAGCAATTCCCGATTATCATCTGTCCTCTCAATTCCAGACAGACGCGAAACCTGGTCCTTATCCAGCGGACAGATTTCCAGAAACTGCACTTTTTTATTTTGAAGCATCAGTTTCTGACGGGAAACCAGTATCCATATGATTTCCTGATTATTGTCAATCAGAGAATTCGTCCAATTCTCAAACTCGGGCTTGTCCGGGTTGAAATTGTCTATGACAACAATCTTCCTGGTTTTACCTTCATTTTTCAGAGAAGCCTTATCCCCTTTATTCTGTACAGGTTTCTCCAGATCTTTTTTCAGGATTCGCGGAAGCTCGTTTGTGAGGTCTTTTTCGACTGCAAGTTTTTTATATTTTGAATAGTACTCTTTCTCATCGCCCCCCAGAGGGGGAATCTTTTTCCGAACTTTGTCTCCCAGCTGCGCCAGTTTAAGAGCTTTGCTTACTCCGGAAATCTCAAAAAAGACAGAGACGATATCATATGCTTCAGACGCAGTATTCAATGAGGCAAATTCCTGTCGTTCAAGATAGGATTTCCGCTTTTTTCTCTCGCTGTCCACTCTGTCAGCCATAAGAAACCGGATTGGGTTGGATATTCTGAACTTGTCTTTGAGTATATGACATATGGAATACAGAATTTCCACTCTGGTCATCTCATTCAACTCCGTGAACTGTGAAAAATCAAGCCATTCAATCTGTGTAGAATTCAGTTGCGAATGACGACCTTTCTGAATGCTGGATTCGAATTTCTGCAAAACATAGGTCTTCCCGATTCCCTTTTCACCCCATATGTTGAGGATTGCCCCATCTTCGCGAAGATAGGGCTCAATTTCTGTGAAATTGTGAATCGAATTATTCTGTCCGTTCTTCATCATCTGGTTTTTAATTCCCGCTTTCTATAGAACCTTCATTCTAAATAACTTTCATGCAAAAATTATCCGATATATCCTGAATCGTCAATGTTATCGGAGTATCTGTTTAACCTTTATCAGCGCAATCGGTTAACCAGGATATGAAACAGTTATACTTCCCACTCAAAGCTTGATATTCATCATTTCCATTGCCGTCCTTCTCTCACTGATCCGGATATAAAAGCTGTTCTTTCGGATTTCAAACGGCTGCAGGAAGCATACAGCTGAACAAGCTTCATCGTTGTTATCGGATTACAGCTTTCCTTTCCCTGGTTCCAAATTGAAAAATGACTGGCGATTTCAGCAATCTCCAGTCATTTCTCTTTATCCAGCCAAAATAATATTAGACTTTACACTGATCTTTGTAATTCTGTCCTGACCTGGCTTCCCTACCGCTTCATGCCCGCAGCCATAAGGTCCCCATATACCGGAGTGCCCAGTCCGAAACCGCCGGCCACTTCCAGGATCTGCCCCGTTACAAAGGCTGCATCGTCGCTGGCAAAATAGGCTACCGCTGCCGCAATTTCCTCCGGCTTTGCCATTCGCTTCAGCGGGGTCTGCTTCAGGAAAACATCCCGAAAGGTATCGCTCAGGTTGTCCTTCACCGCATCCGTGGCTGTCATCCCTGGCAGCACCGCGTTGCAGCGAATATTGTACTGTCCTGCCTGCACCGCTGTCAGTTTCGTCATGTGGTCAATTGCTGCCTTGGATGTGCCATATGCCACCTGGGAGATATCGGGAGTCGTTGCGGCTACTGATGAAATGTTGATGATGGAACCGCCCGTCGTCTTCATGGCACCAATGGCCGCCTTCGTGCCCAGAAACACGCTTTTCAGATCCACATCCAGCGTATCCCGGAACACATCCCAGTCTGTGTCCCCCATTGTTCTGTCCTCTCTGGGATTTGAAGTGCCGAAATTGTTCACCAGAATATCCAGGTGCCCTTCCTGCTTCATGACGGTATCCACCATGGCCTGGTAGCAGCTGTCATCATAGGCATCAAAATACACCACTTTCACCTTGCCGCCGGCTTTGTTCATTTCGTCTGCCAGCTGCTGTGCGTACTCCAGCCGTCTGGCTGCCATATACACCGTGGCGCCTTCTTTCGCAAACCGCTGGACAACAGCCAGCCCGATTCCCCTGGTACTGGCTGTCACCAGGGCTGTTTTGTTTTCAAGGTTCATTGAATTCCCTCCTGTCCGGTTTCACCATAGCATCCGATAGCATAAGACATGCTTTACAACGCTTCCGGCTGTGACGGCCGGTTGCTGAGTTGCATCCATCATCGGCAGCATAAAACTCCCGCGGCTCCTTTCACAGAACCACGGGAATTTTTTGCATATCAGTCTTTCATGCCAGAAACTGGCACCCCAGGATCACGATCCCCAGCACCACCAGGACCACGCCCACGGCGCGGTTCAGCGTTTCCGGTTTTGCTTTGTTGGCAAAGCGGGCGGCAATCTGGGCCCAGAGCAGCGTGAACAGCATGCACAGTCCCAGGATAACGGGATCAGGCAAGCCGCCGATGGCAAAATGAGACACAGCCCCGGTCAGTGCGGTGAACGCCATCACAAACACGCTGGTGCCTACTGCCATTTTCAGGGAATAGCCCAGGAAGCTGGTGAGCACCAGAAGCATCATCATTCCGCCGCCGGCACCGACAAAGCCGCAGATGAATCCGATCAGACTTCCCCAGATCAGGGATTTCCGGATCCTGGCCGGGCGGTCCAGCGCAGCCAGGCCGGAGCCTGTGACAAGCACCGGTTTCACAATGAACTTGATGCCCAGCAGGAAAGTCATGAAGACAGACATGGATCCCATGGCAGCGCCCGGCACCAGGCTGGAGACCCAGGACCCGACCATGGTAAACAGCAGCACGGCTGCCAGCATGACCAGTGCGTTGCGGATGTCCAGGTTGCCGTTTTTTCCATAGGTCCAGGCAGAGGCGGCACTGGCCAGGACATCGCTGGCCAGTGCAATGCCCACCGCCATGTACGGTTCCATGCCCAGAAACGTGATGAGCATGGGAGAAATCACTGCTGCAGCGCTCATCCCTGCAAATCCGGTTCCCAGTCCGGCACCCATGCTGGCAAAAAAGGTCACAGCCAGAATGATCCAGAAATTCATATTCAGGTTCCTTTCTTTGTATCAAATACAACGACTGTAACAGGAAAATGATGATCCGGGAAGATGCAGAAAGCTGAAAAGGCTGCTGGATCTGCCGACTCCTGTGGCAGAACCTGCCCAGTTTTTTTCGGTTTGTTGTGCAAGGCGCAAAAACGTTCCCAGTTTTTGGGAACGTTTTGATATTGTTCGCAGTTTTTCCGGATTTTTGGGAACGCCAGATGTTGGTTTCTCAGTCTCTGTCCCAGTCTTCCATCAGGGAATACAGCCAGCTGTTCTTATAAAGCATTTCCCGGCCAACCCGTTCCGCCTCCACGATCCCCAATGCTTTCAGTTCCCGCAGATATTTGTCCGCCGTATTTCTGGAGACCCCCAGCCTCTCCTGCACAAACTCTGACTTGGTATAAAAATTGTAGAACAGCAGCTCCGTCATCTCTTTGCGCTGCTTGATGCCGCTTTTCTCCATGATTGCTTCCGCTGCCTTCATGGCTTCCTGCATCCGGTTGATGAAAGCGATGGTGAACCGGCTCATTTCTTCGATCCCCCGCAGCATATACAGAATGAAGTCCTTGAACGAATCCGGATCTGAATGCATGGAGTTCAGCAGTCTGTAGTATTCTGAACGGTTCCGGTTGATATAGCGGGAAAGATACAGAACGGGCTGGCTCAGGACGCCGGCGCAGACCAGATACAGAATGTTCAGGATACGTCCCGTTCTTCCGTTTCCATCTGTGAAGGGATGAATGGATTCAAACTGAAAATGCACCAGCGCCATCTTGATCAGCGGATCCAGGTCCTGCAGCTCGTCATTATTGATGTAGTTCTCCAGATTCGTGAGCAGCTCCATGATTTCTTCATAGTCCTGCGGCGGATTCCAGACTGTCTTGCAGGTTCGGGAATTCAATATAACTGTTCCGGGAATCCGTCGAATATCTCCTGTTCCAGGCTCCACGATCTGATGCAGCCGGACAATATCCCGGATTCGCAGAAGGTTCAGCTCTTTTTCTCGCAGCCTTCCCAGTCCGGTCAGGACAGCCTGTCTGTAATTGACCACTTCCTTCGAGGAAGGGGTCGTAGCCGTACTGGTCATCTCTTTGAAAATCGCGTCATAGGTGGTCACAATATTCTCGATTTCACTGGATTCCTTGGCTTCCCCAATCGTCACAGCATTCAGAATGATGTCCGGATTTGGCAGAAGGCGGAGTGTCCCGTTCAGTTCCCCCAAAGCAGCTTTTGCGTTCCCCAGCTTCTTCAGGATCTCTATGTCGTCGAAATCAAGATCATACGGCAGTCTTCGCATATTCCTTCTCCTCCCTGTTGGAATTCAGTATACCTGACCTGCCCAGTTTTTTCGATTTTTTGTGCAAGTCGCAAAAACGTTCCCAAATTTTGGGAACGTTTTTTGATTGTTCGCAGTTTTTCCGGATTTTTGGGCACGTCATGCAGGGTTTGCAGACGCCGGATCGTCCGCTGACTGGTCAGACTGCACCGCATCTGCCGGGTCCAGCAGCGGCAGGTCCTGGTCCCGCACCCAGACAGACAGACCGCCGTCGGGACAGGAAAGTGTCATGTTCCCGGTTTCATCTGCCTGCAGATGCCTGCTGCGGTCCATGATGTCCGTAAAACCGCAGCCTGCCACATCCGGTTCCTGCACCTGGCATTCCTTGCCGGCCGCTTCGGTCAGGATCACGAAAAAGGGGTGGGCGCCTTCGTTTTTCCAGACCAGCATCTGGCCGTCCCCGGTCTCATAGTCCCGGATCACGCCTTCCGAGAGCCGGGAGCGGATCCGCAGCATGTCCTCCAGACCGGCGGTCTTCGGCTTTCCGCTGGTCATGCCGTACAGATCGCCGAAGAACACACAGGGGTACAAAAGATCCCGGAGCAGAAGAATCGCGTTGGCCTGCGGCCGGAACCAGTCCATGACCCAGGATTCCAGGGCCTGTCCGGGCTGTGTGTCATGGTTGTCCACAAAGGGCACAGCCAGCGCCGGGGTCCGTTGGGCCAGCGTGTCCCTGAACAGCTGCCGCAGATCAAAGGTTCCATTGCTCTGACTGGCCTGCTGGAGATGGTAGTGCAGGGGCACGTCAAACAGCGCCATGCATCTCTGACTGGCTTCCAGATACTCCAGCAGCGGATGCACATCTCCGCTCCACCATTCTCCCACGGCAAACGCCGGCTGCCGCAGTTCTTTTCTCATGGCCCTCAGCCACCGGGTGAAAAACCCGGAATCAATGGACTTCACCGCATCGAGCCGGAAACCGTTCACCGGCACCTGGGACAGATACCATCGTCCCCAGCGGTAAAGTTCCCGGATCACCCGGCGGCTCTGGAAATCCACGTCATCCCCCATGATGAAGTCGAAATTGTCTTCTTCTTTCGAGACCCGGGAATCCCACTTCTTGCCGTCAAACTCCATCAGCTCCGTTTTGCCGGCGGTCTGGTCAAAGTCAGTCCCCGTAAAGTCCTTCCAGGTCCAGTGAAACCGCGAGTATTTGTTGTGCCGGTCCGGAAAATCGTATCCGGTCCAGACCTCGACAGGATGCTCCGGCGCAACGGCTGTGTTGCGGTGGCTCCAGTCCATGGTCCTTGCTTTCACTTCTTCCGGATAGTCTGCGCCCATCCGGTGGTTGAAGACAATATCCGCCAGCGCATCGATTCCCTGCTTCCCAAGGGCCTTGACTGCCTGCACGTATTCCTCTTTGGTGCCATATTTGGTGCGCACTGTTCCCTTGGCGTCAAATTCACCCAGGTCGTACATATCATATACACCGTATCCTGTATCGTTGACTCCCCCCTGGCCTTTGTATGCCGGCGGCATCCAGACCATGGTGATCCCCAGATCCTTCAGATAGCCGGCATCAGCGTAAAGCCGGCGCCAGAGTGTACCGTCCGCAGGAAAGTCCCACTCAAAATACTGCAGCATGGTTTCCATGAACCTCACCTCCTGGCGTGATGGTATCGCCCTCCGGACCGCGGCAGCCCTTTCATGGCATCAAATTCCGTAAGGAATCATGAAATTTTTCAATCAGCCTTTGCCTGGCAGTCCTGCACGGCCTGCACCATGTCATGGACAAAGGAGCCAACCACTGTCGGTGCTTCCATCCCATGCCGGCCCACAAGCTTCACGATCGCCGACCCCACAATGACACCATCGGCAGACTGTGCCATCTGCCGGGCCTGTTGGGGACTGGACACGCCGAACCCGATCGCCACAGGCACATCGGTCTGTTCTCGGATCTGCGCCACAATGGCATCCAGATCCGTCCGGATCTCGGTCCGGGTTCCGGTGACACCCAGGCTGCTGACCAGGTAAATGAATCCCGCGGCTTCCCGGGCAATCATGGCGATCCGTTCCCGGGAGGTCGGGGCAACGAGGGAAATCAGAGCCACTCCATGCGCATCGCACACAGACTGAAACTCCTCTTTCTCCTCAAAGGGGACATCCGGCAGGATCAGGCCGTCGATCCCGCATTGCGCGCAGGCTTCCATGAAGGCATCGGCACCGAAGGCAAAGGGCACATTGGCATAGGTCATGATCACAAACGGCACCTGGATGCCTTCTTCCCGCAGGTCCCGGGCCATGTCCAGCACCGCCCGGGGTGTGACGCCGGCTTTCAGGGCCCGCTCACTCGCTGCCTGAATCACCGGTCCTTCTGCCGTGGGATCGGAGAACGGCACACCCAGTTCAATGACACCGGCTCCCGCGGCCGCCATTTCCCGGATGCACGCTTTTGTGGTTTCCAGATCCGGATCGCCGCAGGTGATGAAGGGAATGAAAGCCTTGCCGCGGCTGAAAGCCTCCTGCAGCCGGCTGGCCCCCTGATTGAATTCAGTCATGAAGATCCTCCCCGCGGTATCTCGCGATTGCTGCCACGTCTTTATCCCCCCGGCCGGAGACGGTGATCAGGATGCTCTGGTCCGGTCCCATCTCTTTTGCCAGCTTCATCCCATACGCGATGGCATGCGCCGACTCGATGGCCGGAATGATGCCCTCTGTCCGGGACAGGTATTCGAAAGCTTCCACGGCTTCCTCATCCGTCACCGGGACATACTCTGCGCGGCCAATGTCATGCAGCCAGGCATGTTCCGGTCCCACACCGGGGTAGTCCAGGCCCGCGGAAATGGAGTATACCGGCGCGATCTGGCCCTGGTCATCCTGACAGAAATAGGACTTCATGCCATGAAAGATCCCCGGCCGGCCGGTGTTCACCGTCGCGGCGGTTTCCAGCGTGTCGATTCCCCGCCCCGCCGCTTCACAGCCAATCAGGCGGACTGCAAAGTCATCGATGTAGTGGTAAAAGCTGCCGATGGCGTTGGATCCCCCGCCTACACAGGCGATCACCGCATCCGGAAGGCGTCCGGTTTTTTCCAGCATCTGTGGCCGGCTTTCCCGGGAAATCACCGCCTGAAAGTCCCGGACAATCGTTGGAAAAGGATGGGGGCCCATCACCGAGCCGAGACAATAATGGGTGTCACTGATTCGCGATGTCCACTCCCGCATTGCCTCCGAGACCGCGTCTTTCAGGGTTGCGGTACCGCTTTTTACCGGAATCACTTCCGCCCCCAACAGACGCATACGGTACACGTTAAGAGCCTGCCTTACGGTATCCTCCTCTCCCATAAAAACCACACATGCCATTCCCATCAGAGCCGCAGCCGTTGCCGTTGCTACGCCGTGCTGTCCTGCGCCCGTCTCGGCGATCAGCCGGGTTTTGCCCATCTTTTTCGCAAGGAGCGCCTGCCCCAGAACATTATTGATCTTATGGGCTCCGGTATGGTTTAAATCTTCCCTTTTCAGATAGATCTTTGCACCGCCTGAATCCTTTGTCATCTTTTCCGCATAATAAAGCCGGGATGGCCTGCCCGCATACTCGTTAAACAGTTCTTTCAGTTCCCGGTTGAACCCCGGATCATCCTTACAGCGGACATATGCCTCCTCCAGTTCGATCACCGCATTCATCAGCGTCTCCGGAATATACTGGCCGCCGTGTATGCCAAAACGTCCTCTCCTGTGTGTCATATCCCATCTTCCTTTCTGACCGCAGCCACAAAAGCTGCCATTTTATCATTATCTTTCCACCCATCCGTCTCAATGCCCGAACTTACATCCACTGCCCAGGGGCGGAATTTTCTCACTGCCTCCCCCACATTTTCCGGTGTAAGCCCGCCGGCAAGAAAATACGGCCTTTTCATCTGCCCGGAGAGCCTCCAGTCAAAGACGGCTCCTGTGCCGCCTTCCCCGGAATCCAACAATACATGATCCGCACTGCTTTGCTCCGCAGCTGCGATATCCGCCGGCATCTCCACGCGGAACGCACGGATCAGCGGCTTTCGGGTGAGCCTTCTCAGATGCCGGATATAAGCTTCATCTTCCCCTCCATGGAGCTGCGCCATATCAATAGTGCCACTCTCCAACAGTCCGGCTACGGTCTCCGCACTCTCCCTGACAAAAACACCCACCGTCCTGATCCCCGGTGAAAGTCTCTCCTTCAGCATACAGGCATCCTCCGGCGCTATACGGCGCCTGCTGTTTTCAGCAAAAACAAAACCGATATACTCAGGTTTCAGCCTGTTTGTTGTTTCTATGTCACAAATTCGTGACAGTCCGCACAATTTTATTTTTGTCATATGTTTCCTTTCCGCACTGCCTGTTTGCCCGCATCCGCCAATCCACGCAGTTCTGCCAGCTTTTTCCTCTTATCCTCCGCCCGCATCAGCGTCTCTCCGATCAGCACTGCGTCAGCCCCGATCTCACGTAATCTCTCCACATCCTCCGCATCTCTCACACCGCTCTCGGAAACAAACAGCACATCCTCCGGGATCAGCCTGCGAAGCCTTTTACTGTTTTCCGCATCCACCGTAAAATCCTTCAGATTCCTGTTGTTGACGCCGATGATCCGCGCGCCGGCATGCAGGGCAGTCTCTGCCTCCGCCTCATCATGGGCTTCCACCAGAGCCGAGAGCCCCAGTTCATCACAGATACCGATATACTCTCTGATCTGCTCTCCGCTCAGAATAGAACAGATCAGCAGAATTGCCGAGCCTCCCAGTATCTTCGTCTCATAGATCATATATTCATCCACCGTAAAATCCTTCCGCAGGCAGGGTACCCGGACCGCCTCCGCAGCCTCCCTCAGATATCCATTACTCCCCAGAAACCACTTCGGCTCGGTCAGCACCGAAATACAGTCCGCTCCCGCCGCCTCATATTCTTTTGCAATCTGCAGACAGGAAAAATCCGGCGCAATAAGTCCCTTCGATGGCGATGCTTTCTTACACTCGCAAATGAAAGAGATATCCGGCTTTTTCAGCGCCTCCTCAAACAAAAAATTTCCTGCCGATAATAATAACGCCTGTTTTTTAATTTCCTCTGCCGGTATTTCCCTCTTCGCCCGTTCCACCCGCTCTCTCGCATGATTCGCAAGCTGATCCAAAATCGTCATATCTGTCCTCCATCCCTCACAGACACTCTCATCCTCCTCTGTATTACAGATTTCCGGAATGTTGCAGCCTCATTGGTTCTGACACACCTCATCCGGCGCATTGCTCACTTCAATAAATCTTTCCAGTGTACGAAGCGCCTTCCCTGAATCGATCAGTTCCGCCGCAAGAATAATTCCCTCCTTTATGCTCTCAGCCCTGCCTCCGATACAGAGTGCCGCCCCGGCATTCATCAGCACCGCGTCTCTCTTATGTCCTTTTATGCCTTTTAATATATCAAGTGTTATTTTGGCGTTTTCCTCCGGCGTGCCGCCCCTTAAATCTGCCTTTGCACAGCGCTCCAGCCCAAACTCTTCCGGTGTGATCACCGATGGCTTATACCATCCGTCCCTTATCTCGCAGACTGTGGTCGGGGCGCTCATGGAAATCTCATCCAGCTTATCCTGTCCGTAGACGACCATTCCCCGCCTTACACCGAGATTGATCAGCACCTGCGCCAGCGGCGCCGCCAGATATTCGTCATAAACGCCCAAAAGCTGCATGGAGGGCGTCCCGGGATTGGTTAACGGTCCCAGGATATTAAATACCGTCCGAAAGCCAAGTTCCCTGCGGATAGCTCCCACATATTTCATGGAAGTATGGTATTTCTGGGCAAAGAAGAAACAGATTCCCACCTTCCGTAAAAGTTCCACGCACTTCGCCGGACTCTGTTCAATATTCACTCCCAGCGCCTCCAGACAATCCGCCGTGCCGCACTGAGACGATGCTGCCCTGTTGCCGTGTTTTGCCCCCTTCATTCCTCCTGCCGCCGCCACAAGCGCGGAAGTCGTGGAAATATTAAAGCTTTGGGCATTGTCTCCGCCGGTTCCTACGATTTCAAACAACTCCATATCCGTCTCTACTTTCGTCGCATGGGCTCTCATCGCAGCCGCGCAGCCCGCGATTTCATCCGTTGTCTCCGCCCTGGCACTCTTTGTGGAGAGCGCTGCCAGGAAGGCGGCATTCTGAGTGGGCGTAGTCTCACCACTCATAATCTCATTCATCACGGCATACACACCGCCTGCCTCATTCAAATCTTCCATATAAGTCGGTCCCGCAGGC
>OFHA01002257.1_pt1 | contig 11591 bp, 12 predicted proteins | sample 1521891 | NCBI WGS metagenome assembly OFHA01 (sample SAMEA3504089, study PRJEB24116) | mouse gut metagenome | biome: mouse gut; feature: mouse-associated habitat; material: faeces | place: Denmark | collected 2011 | reverse complement strand
GTTGAAGGGTTTGGGTATATAGTCGTCAGCCCCCAAAGTAAGGCCGGTTATCTTATCCATGTATTCCGTCTTAGCCGTCAACATAATAACCGGAAATGTATATTTCTCGCGGATCATCTTCAAGAGCTGGAACCCGTCGATGTCCGGAAGCATAATGTCCAGGATTGCAAGGTCAATCTTCTTGCTCTTAATACAGTCAAGCGCATCCTCGCCAGTGTAGAACTTGAATACGCTGTACTGATCATTTTGAAGATATAATTCAATGACATCCGCAATCTCTCTCTCATCATCTACAACTAAAATGTTCATGCTAACCTCGTTTTCTCTCGGAAGTACGTTATTTTTTATAGTTCGCAGTTATTTACAGTTCTTGGGAATGGAATGACATCGCGGATATTGCTCATTCCGGTGAGGTACATCACGCACCGTTCAAAGCCAAGCCCAAAACCTGCATGGCGGGTAGAGCCATATTTGCGGAGGTCAAGATAGAACTTGTAGTCCTCCTCCTTCATACCCATTTCTTCGATTCTTGCAAGGAGCTTGTCGTAATCATCCTCCCTCTGACTGCCGCCAATAATCTCACCGATTCCCGGCACTAAACAGTCCATTGCAGCAACTGTCTTTTCGTCCTCATTGAGTTTCATATAAAATGCCTTGATATCCTTCGGATAATCCGTCACAAATACAGGACGTTTAAACTCCGTCTCCGTCAGATAACGCTCATGCTCCGTCTGCAGATCACACCCCCAGGAAACTTTGTAGTCAAACTCATCGTTATGCTTCTCCAAAATAGCAATCGCCTCCGTGTAGGTCACATGGGCAAAATCGGATTCCGCCACGTGCTTAAGGCGCTCAATCAGCCCCTTGTCCACAAAACTGTTGAAGAAATTCATCTCCTCCGGCGCATGCTCCAATACATAACGGATGATAAATTTGATCATGGACTCCGCCAGAATCATATCATCCTTCAGATCCGCAAAGGCGATCTCCGGCTCAATCATCCAGAACTCCGCCGCATGGCGTGTAGTATTGGAATTTTCCGCCCGGAAGGTGGGACCAAAGGTATAAATATTTTTGAACGCCATCGCGTAAGTCTCACCATTCAACTGTCCGGAAACCGTAAGATTTGCCGGCTTCCCGAAAAAGTCGCCGTCAAAGTCCACACTGCCGTCATCCTTTTTCGGCAGATCCTTCATATCCAGTGTTGTCACCTGAAACATCTCGCCCGCTCCTTCACAGTCAGAGCCCGTGATGATCGGCGTATGCACATACACAAATCCCCTCTCCATAAAGAATGTGTGGATCGCATAGGCAATCAGAGAACGCACCCTGAACACCGCCTGAAAAGTATTGGTCCTTGCCCGCAGATGAGGGATCGTTCTTAAATACTCAAAACTGTGACGTTTTTTCTGAAGCGGATATTCCGGCGCGGAAACGCCCTCGACCATTACTTCCTCCGCCTGTATTTCAAAAGGCTGTTTCGCCTCAGGCGTAGCCACTAACGTTCCCCTCACAAGGATCGCCGCCCCCACGTTGAGCCTGCCGATCTCCTCAAAATCAGCCAGTTTATCGCCATAGACAATCTGCAGCGGTTCAAAAAAAGTACCATCGTTCACCACGATAAAGCCAACGGTTTTAGAATCCCTGATACTCCTGATCCAGCCTCCCACCGTGATCTTCTTTCCGATATAAGTCTCTCTGTTCCTGTACAACTCCCGAATTTCAATCAAATCCATCTCTCTTCTCCTTTTTACCTTCCTGAAATACTAAGCTTTAACCTTCATACGCTTCACGGATTGTCACTCATAAATATCAACCAGAAATTCATACACTTTATCATATAAAAGATTCACTCTGATATTTTCCCTGATTTGTTCCTCATCCTGCTCCTGCGTTGCTAATGCCTCTCCGGAAATCGCCGCATCCAGCTCTTCATCCAGAATAAACAATCCCTCCCTGTTCGCTATTGCCTGCAGTGCGATTCCTTCTTTTGCACATCGCTGCGCCATCTCATCCAGCGTACTTTCCATATTTTCCGCCGTGACACCATAAACCGCCGCCATATATTCTTCCAGCCCTGCATTTTCTGCTGCCGCCGCATTCTCAAAATCCATGCGCAGGCTGTTTTTATAATCATCCGTTAAAGACTGTGGTATTTCCTCAAAAGTACATCCCGCCAGCAAATTTACCGCAATATCATTCCTCAGCTCTCTCTCAAACTGATATTCATTGTATTCCACCAGCATCCTTTTTGCATCTTCCCGATAAGTCTCCGCATTCTGGTATCCCTCATCCACCAGGGAAACATTCTCATCCGTAAGATCCGTCAAAATATAATTGATCTTGACCGCAAAGGCACAGTCTTTTCCTGCCACATCGGCATTGCGGTAATTATCGGGAAACTTTAAGGTGAGCTGTTTTGTCTCCCCTACGGACGCACCAACCAGCCCTTCCTCAAAGCCCTCAATAAAACTGCCTGAGCCAATCTCCAAAAGCTGTCCCTGTGCCGTACCTCCCTGAAACGCCGTGCCGTCTATCGTACCCGCATAGTCAATATTGACCACATCTCCGTTTTCCACAGTCCCCGTCAATTCGTGCAAATCACTCACAGCATCGATCCTGCTGTTGATAAAGCTCTTTACATAATCATCTGTTATTTCTACTTTTGCAGGCACCGTTACCTGGAGATTTTTATAATCCGGAAGCGTCACATAATCGTCTGTTTCCACCTCCTTTAAATCCGCAATCCTGATATCTTTTTTCCCGCAGCCTGCAGCCACGCACACCACACAAAACAGCGCTGCCGCTGCCATCCATTTCTTTTTCATAATAACTTTTACTTTTCCTTTCCTGTATAATGCCCCTCAATATTTTTTTATTCTACCACAACTTATCCGTTCTTACAAAGTATTTCCCAAATTTCCGTATCTAAATTATCATAAATCTCTATCTTGCCACAACTCGGAATAAATGCTAAAATATTTTTACTGTGTACAGGCAAGTACACCCAAGGAGGAGATTTCATGAGCACAGGAACCATTGTACTGATCGTCATACTCGTTATTTTGCTGGCAGCGATCGTTGTCCTTTATTTTCTCGGAAAAAAAGCCCAGAAAAAGCAGGCGGAACAGCAGGCTCAGATTGAAGCTTATAAGCAGAACGTAAGCATGCTGATCATTGATAAAAAGCGAATGAAGCTGACCGAATCCGGTCTGCCTCAGGCTGTTATCGACCAGACGCCGAAGCTGATGCGCCGATCCAAGCTTCCTATTGTAAAGGCAAAAGTCGGTCCCCAGATCGTCTCTTTAGTAGCGGATGAAAAGATCTTTGACGATATTCCGGTAAAGAGAGAAGTGAAAGCTGTTGTCAGCGGTATCTATATCACTTCCGTAAAAGGAATGCATGGTAAAAATAACACACCGCAAAACACAACAAAGAAAAGTAAATTCAAACAGCTGCTCGAAAAGGCACAGGCAAAAGCCGGTGTCGGTCAGGTAAAATAATCTGAACTGATCTCTATTTCCAGTCTGCAGTCCGCCTGTTTTTCATCCTGTATGAAAAGGGCATACATAAGCTGCAGACTGGTTTTTTTTCCGTCTTTTCTTATCCTTACCCCCTTTGTCTCCACACCGATTTCCAGGGAGCCGTAAGGTGTTCCATACTCCGACTTTTTCTTTTTTCCCTGCTCAAAAACAATGTTCCAGGAAACCATGCCCGATTTTTTCAGACTAACCCGCACAGGCTCCGTTTCTATTTTTAATAAATTCTTCACGGCAGCCCTGTCAGGAAGCGTGTTTACCCCCATCTTTTCCTGCCCCTCTTCCATATTTTCCTCATAAAGCACATAATGGACGCTGTCCCTTTCGGTAAGCTGCCCTTTACTTTTTATTTTCATGGTTTGTTCCTCTCCCGCCGCATCTATCTGGTAAGAGGCAACGCAGACCATACATTCTCTGATTTTTTCCGATGCCATATCCCGTTAATATTCCTCAATATGAATCACTTTTGTAGATAAAATGCCGTATTTCAAAATGGAATTTGCAAAAACCTGAAAGCGCTCCGCCGCATCGCTGACAAAAAAGCGGTGCATATTGGTACCAAGTCCCGGAGGCTGCTCCTTTAAAATATCGTGTTCCTGCAAAAGTTCCTTTAACTCCCTGGCCGTTTCATAGGCGGGATTGACAAGGCGCACACCATCTCCCATGATCCGCTGAATCGTTTTCCGTATCATCGGATAATGGGTACAGCCCAGAATCAGCGTGTCAATATCCATATCTATCAGATCCGTCAGATAACGCCTGGCAATTTCCTCCGTCACCGGATCTTCCCAGAGTCCCTCCTCCACCAGATGTACAAACAGGGGACACTCCTTTCCGATCACTTCCACCTTCGGATCTAACTGTCTGATATATGTAGTATAAGTCTCACTGCCGATCGTTCCCCGGGTTCCGATTACACCGATCTTTCCGTTTTTTGTGGATTCTACCGCCATCCTGGCTCCCGGTTTTACCACACCGATCACAGGCACGTCTATTTCCTGTTCAATCTCATCCAACGCATAAGCACTTGCCGTATTACATGCCACCACAATCGCTTTTACATGCTGTGTCTTCATAAAACGAACGATCTGAAGCGCATATTTTGTGACAGTCTCCTTCGTCTTATTTCCATAGGGTACCCGTGCCGTATCTCCGAAATAAATCACCTTCTCATTCGGAATCTGATACATGATCTCCTTCGCTACCGTCAATCCTCCTACACCGGAATCAAACACACCAATTGGTGCTTCCCTCCTATTGTCCATCGTTACGATATATCCTTTCCTTATCCGTCAGGTTCCTCTGCGGATACTTTATACGCTTTATCTTTCCGCCCATTCCAAAATGCTTATCTTTATTTCAAGCCGATCCGGCTCCGCACTGCTGATCTCATAATACAGGTTTTTTTCTTCGCTTTCATCCTCTGTTACATCCCTTCCCTCCTCATCCACTATCCTGACACAATCGTCAGTAAAAAGATATCGCGGAAAAACAATTCCCCAGAATCCCAAAGCCAGAAGAATAGAACCGAATATAAGGGGTTTTAACCCGAAACCGCCTTTTTCCTTTACATACTCGATAAGATTTTTATATTTTTCTAACATATATGCCATACTCCTTTTGATCCTTTCAAGAAGTATGGCCCATTTTTTCACTCTTTAAACATTTTTCCAGCCCTGCAGCCCGTTCATAATAGCTGTCTCCTGGTTATCAATATGCTCCTTGGCAAACTTTGCCGCCAGCTTTTTATCCCGGCAAATGATACTCTCATAAATCTTCTGATGCTCTTTCAGAAGCATTTCATATCTGCTTTCATCTTTCAGGTATTTTACCCGGTAACGGTACATCTGCTCGGAAAGGCTGCTGATCATCTGCTGCAGTACACAGTTTCCGGTAGCTTCTACAATAATGTTATGCAGTTCCACATCTTTCTGTGCAATTTCACGTAAATCCCCGCTTTTCACCGCTTCCTCAAAGGCAATGCAGGCATTTTCAAGTGCTCTTTTCCCCTCCTCATCGATCCGGTCACAGGCAAGCTCCGCGCTGAGCATATCCAGTACCCGACGTACTTCCAATACATCTTTCAGACTTCTCTCCGTAATCTCAGCCACCACGGCACCCCGTCTTGGCACCATGATCACAAGCCCTTCCAGTTCCAGTTTACGAATCGCTTCCCTGATCGGTGTACGGCTGACTCCAAGCTTGTCCGCCAAATGAATCTCCGTCAATCTTTCCCCCGCTTTCAGTTCCTCCAGCAGGATCGCCCGGCGTAATTTTTTAAAAACCACATCTCTGAGTGGTAAAAACTCATCTACTACTGCATCAAATTCATGATATGCCATTCCATATCCCTCTCTTTGCCTGCCCGGTTTCTACGGATTATTTTTACCATGAAAAAAGCCGGAAATATATACTTCCCTCGCCAGACCTTTTTCCCGAATCTTATTCATCGCCTTCCGGGCTGTTTCCGTTTCCTTAAATATACCAAAGACCGTAGGACCGCTGCCGCTCATCACAGCCTGAAGCGCCCCCTCCTCTTTCATGACATGCTCTATTTTTCCGATCACCGGATATTGTTTTCCGGTCACACTTTCCAGAACATTTTCCAGCTTTTCACACAGGCTTTCCAGCGCCCCGTTCTCTATATCCCGCATCATACCGTCAATATCGGGATGTCTTTCCAGGGTTTCCAGCTTTAAATTCCGGTATACATATTTTGTGGAAACATTGATATCAGGCTTTACAAGCAAAAGTACACATTCAGGAGGTTCCTTCAGCCCTGTCAGGACTTCACCTATCCCTTCGGAAAGAGCGCATCCGCCCATCAGGCAATAGGGTACATCCGCGCCAAGCTTAACACCCGTTTTCTGCAGCTCTTCCAGCGTCAGCCCCAGACAGAACAACTCGTCCATTCCCTTTAAAACCGCAGCACAATCCGCTGATCCTCCTGCCATTCCTGCCGCTACCGGTATATGCTTCTCCAGAAAGATCTCCACCCCGTCCGAAATCCCATAAGTCTCTTTCATCAGCTTTGCCGCCTTATAGGCAAGATTTCTCTCATCACAGGGAATCGTTTTTTGATCCGCCCGGATCACAATATTATCTTCCGCGCTCTTTTTGATCGTTACAATATCCGCAAGTTCCACCGACTGCATGATCATCCGCACTTCATGATATCCATTTTCCAGTCGTCTTACTACGTCCAATCCCAGGTTAATTTTCCCATGTGCCTTCAGAACCAGTTTCTGTTCCATATCTCTGCGCTTTCCGTATATGTCCTTTTGACTTTTTCATATTATCTCTTATGATAAAGATTGTACTTTATTATATACAATCTGCTCACTATAGTCAACTTATCACTACATATTCTTAAAATATATGTAACAGTTCAGCCTTTCGGCTGCACTGTTACTGAATCCGCCCTATTTTAAGTTCACCTACGGTGAAAGGGCGGATTCTATTTTCCCATCACACATTTTTACGGAGTTTGCAGCAAGTGCAAACTCCTATGCTGAACTGTTACAAATATATATCGCAACAGTTCAGCTTTCCGGCTTCCCTGTTACGATATGTCTTTCACTGCCCGGAAGCTGCGCATTACCAAAAGTATGCTCTCCGGTATTGCGGCTTCACCGGGCGGCTTTCTTCGTTCTCCTAGCGGATGATCAGCATTTTGTCCCCCGCATGTACTTCATCTTTCGTAAGGTGGTTCATCTCCTTTAAGCTTTCCAGGGAAACCATATACCGCTTTCCGATATCCCAGAGACTGTCACCGGATTTCACCACATACCCCACCATGCCCGGCGTCCTTTTATACTTCTCCGCATCCGGTTCACACAGCTCGATCTCTTTTATCATCTCCTCCTTTGCACGGCGGAAAGCGGACATCTCAAAACTCAGAATCCCCTTCACTTCCCACGCCTCTCCCGTTCCCGTCACGGTCAGGTTTTCCAGCGCGATCTTCAGATTGCCAAAATCAGCCGCGCTCACCCCGGATGTCTCCAGCAGATACTTAAAGGGAAGCCCTGCATGGATTCTGTAAAACCTTCTGTCGCTCTCATCCTGCAGCAGAAAATCAGCTTCCACCGCCCCAAGAATCTCCACCCCTTCTTCCGTCTGCGTCTGTCCTTCTTTCTGAACGGCTGCCTGATAATGAAGCAGTTTTGCGCCTGCAGGCACTCCCTCCGCAGGCACCTCCTCCGCCAGCCTGTATTTTCCGGCACACCGCACCATCATCGTCCTGTATTCGGTCTCCTGCCGCTCCTGTTTCACTTCTTTCTGCAATCCATAACAGTCCGCCAGGATCTCTATCTTCTCCTCTTTGTACAGCTTCATATACAGATCCAGCACCATCTCTAAGGAGATCACCCTTCTCTCCCCGTCAAAATCCTCCTGAACCTCAATCTCCTGCTGACTGATCTGATACCGGATATCCGTGATCAGATCCTCCATGCAGCCCTGACAGTCCACGGAACCGGATACCGGAATTGTCGTGGTAAAGACCTGTACGCCCCCCTCTTCGCCCTGGGACGTGTAGAGGAAAAATGCCTTAATCTCCCCCTTGACAAAAATCTTTTCCTCCACCGCCTTAAACTCCAGAGGCGACAGTTCAATGTCCTCCCAGACCAGCGTACCGATATTCGGGCAGCTCTGGGGCAGTTCCATCTCCTCCCTCACCCGGAAAATGTCTTTTTTCAGCACGGTAATCCCTGCCATATCCAGCGTCTTCTTCCGGCATTCGATCCCCGTATCCTGAGGCATCTGCGGAATATCCACCGACACCTGCTCCTCATAAAGTTCCTCCACAAAGAGTTCAAAACAGGCCACCGCCTGTACGCTGAGCTTGCGGGAGTTAATCATACCGATGGTCATATCATCCAGCTCCCACCTCGCCTGCACAAGTTCCTCCGTCCCGATACCATCCATATGTACCTGCTCTTCAAAAGGAATGCTTCCCTCCACAGAACAGATCTCCTGATCCTCATCCGACTGATAGAGCACTTTATAATACAGTTTGCCGCGCATTGTCACATGGTCCGCGGCAGGCTTTAATTCCTCCAGGCGGATATAACCTTTTTGCCCCAGAATACGGGCAATATCCGGTTTATTGTCCTGTAAATTCCGATCGTCCTCCAGCGCAATCTGTGTCCCCGCTTTATATTTCATACGGTCCATATAGATTTTTCTTTTCTCCAGCTCCATTTTTCCCACGAAAACCTCCCATCCCTTCGCCATATCTGTCTTCTCCGACAGAATATGTCCTCTCTGAGAGACGCAGGGCTCCCCTGCGCTCTTTCTTTATACATTACTATGAAGCCGGCCCCGTATTTATACCTGTCAGATACCGCTATCCTGAAAAACAGGAACGTTATGAAACCGCACCGATCAGTTCCGTTATATCATCTATATGATGCCGTTCCATATATTCCTCTATACCTCTTACAATTTCCTCCGTAGCATAAGGATTGATAAAGTTTGCAGCCCCAACCGCCACGGCGGATGCTCCCGCAAGGATAAATTCCAGCGCATCCGCCGCCGTCATGATCCCGCCCATTCCGATCACCGGAATTTTAACGGCATGGGCCGCCTGATAGACCATACGCACAGCCACCGGCCTGATCGCCGGACCGGATAACCCGCCGGTCTGATTGGCGAGCACAAAGCGCCGTCTCTCCACATCTATTTTCATGCCGGTCAGCGTATTGATCAGAGAGATACAGTCCGCGCCGCCGGCCTCCGCCGCCTTTGCCATTTCCCCGATATCCGTTACATTGGGACTGAGCTTCATAATCACCGGCTGCTTCGCCTTTTTCTTCACCGCCTGTGTGATGTCATAGAGTGCCTCCTTTTTCTGCCCGAATGCAATCGCCCCCTCTTTCACATTCGGACAGGATACATTGATCTCCAGCATATCGATCTTTTCATCGCCGCAGCGCTCCACCACTTCCAGATAGTCCTCCACCGTCTTTCCGCAGACATTCACGATAATCCTCGTGTCGTACTGCTGCAGAAACGGAATGTCCCTTTCTAAAAACACATCGATCCCGGGATTCTGCAACCCGATCGCATTCAGCATACCGCCGTAGGTCTCCGCCACTCTGGGCGTGGGATTCCCCTGCCAGGGCACATTTGCCACACCCTTTGTAACAACCGCCCCCAGTTTATTTAAATCCACAAATTCACTGTATTCCATACCCGATCCAAATGTCCCGGATGCTGTCATAACCGGATTTTTAAACGTAACACCTGCTATTTTTACCTCTGACTTCATGATATTTGGTCCGTTCCTTTCTTTTCCTCTTTATGCACCGTGTCTGCCGATCCGCAGGCACCTCAATTTATGCGGCCTTTATCCGATCATCAGATATCCACATCATCCGCCCGAAAAACAGGGCCATCCGTACATATCCTGGCATTATGCACATGGGAATGGGCATCTTCCTTCACCGTCTTACAGACACACCCCAGACAGGCTCCAACCCCGCACGCCATTCTCTCCTCCAGAGATATCCACGCCGGAATCTGCTCTCTATCGGCATATTGTCTGACTGCCTTAAGCATCGGCAGGGGACCGCAGGAAAATATCAGATCCGCCTTTAATTCATTTTCCCTCACGGCATCCAGCACCGTTCCCTTTGTTCCCTCACTGCCGTCCTCCGTGGCAGGAAAGACTTCCCCGTATTTTGCCAGGTCATCTTTTAAGAAAAGCTGATTGTCCCGATATCCCAGCACGATTTGTATCTTACAGTTAACATCTTTCAGCTCCTTAGCCAGCTCAAGAAGAGGCGGAATACCGATACCGCCTCCCATCAGCAAGACGGTTTTACCCTCCGCCTCCTCCAGCGGATAGCCGTTTCCCAGCACTCCCAATATCTCTGCGGTGTCCCCCTTTTGATAAGAAGAAAATTCTTTTGTCCCCTCTCCGGCCACACGATATACGATGCGCAGCGCTCCTCTTTCCCTGTCTCTCTCGCAGATGCTGATAGGCCTTGGCAGAAGCGTCGCCTTATTCTTCGGATACACCGCAATAAAACGTCCCGCCGCCTTTTCCCTTGCCATATCCGTTTCCAGCCACATCTCAAAAATACCATCTGCCAGTTTTTCAGCAGATAACACCCGTACTTTTTCTTTTTTCTTTGATACCATTTGACATTTCTCTCCTTATCCTGTTTGCATGCAGGTTATTTTTGCCTGATCCCGACGCCGTCCTCTCTCCTGCTTCCCGGGACCGCGCCTGGCCTTGTTCAATCATCCGATACCGCCATACTCATATTTTTAATATAGGCAACCTTCCCTTTACAGATCGTATATGCAATTTCCGATTTGCAGGTCCTTCCTGCAAAGGGGCTGTTGGACGCCTTCGACATAAACCGCTGAAACGTCTGGCAGCAGTCCGGATCAAAGATCACCATATCCGCCGGACCTCCCTCCGCCAGATATCCGGCGTCCAGCCCGTAAAGCTTAGCCGGATTCAGGCTCATCACCGTGAGCAGTTCTCTCATTGTCAGCTTCTTTTTCCCCACGAGCTCCGTGATTCCAAGCGCCAGCGCCGTCTCAAGCCCGATGATACCGCTGGGTGCCTCCGTAAACGGCTTTTCCTTCTCCTGTTTTGTGTGGGGTGCATGGTCCGTTGCAATGATATCTATGGTGCCGTCCCGCAGGCCTTCTATGATCGCCAGCCGGTCTTCATCCGTCCGCAGCGGCGGGTTCATCTTTGCCAGCGTGCCGTACTTGGAAACCGCCTCCTGCGTCAGCGCAATGTGATGAGGTGTCGCCTCGGCATGGACGTCAATCCCCTCCGCTTTCGCCTGCCGCACCAGCTCCACGCCTTCTTTGGTACTGATATGCTGAATGTTGACACAGGCGCCTGTCTTTTTCGCAAGCCCGATATCCCGCCGGATCAGACTGATCTCCGCCTGCCTGTCCGCTCCTCCAAGCCCAAGTTTTTCCGCCTCTTTTCCGGCATTTACGCCGCTCTCTTTTATATAGGCGGGATCTTCCTCATGGAAGCTGATGGGCTTATGAAGGCTTTTCGCCTTTTCCATGGCTTTT
>OFHA01002255.1_pt1 | contig 11607 bp, 13 predicted proteins | sample 1521891 | NCBI WGS metagenome assembly OFHA01 (sample SAMEA3504089, study PRJEB24116) | mouse gut metagenome | biome: mouse gut; feature: mouse-associated habitat; material: faeces | place: Denmark | collected 2011 | reverse complement strand
GGGCTACCCGGAACACGTAGGCATTGTTACAGCCGTAAGCGGTAACGAAATGACAATCATTGAGGGCAACAAAAGCGACAGCGTTTCATACAGGAAACTGCAGGTGAACGGTAAGTTTATCAGGGGATATTGTCTGCCTGACTATGCAAAGAAAGCAGGCAAAGCGGCTTCCAGCACGGCAAGCAAGCCCGCTTCAAGCACAGCAAGCAAGCCCGCTTCCAGTACGGCAGAACAGACCTACACAGTAAAAAAAGGCGATACGCTTTCAAAGATTGCCGCAAAGTATGGGACTACATACCAAAAACTGGCAAGCTACAACGGCATTGCAAACCCTAATAAAATCAGTGCAGGGCAGGTTATCAAGATACCGGGGACCGGGACAAAGACATATACCGTGAAAGCGGGTGACAGCTTGTGGACGATTGCGGACAAAGAGCTGGGGGACGGTTCAAGGTATAATGAAATTAAGACCATGAACGGGCTGAAAGACAACACAATTCACAAAGGGCAGGTTTTGAAGCTGCCGAAAAAATAGGAGGGTAAAGAACGTGATTAGAATTACATTCAAAAACGGCGAAAAAACAGAGTGGACAAAAAAGGAATATGACGACTACAAGTATGACGGAAAGTGCTTTATTGTTGTAAAGGACAATCAGTGGGTGGGAATTTACAACATTGACAGCGTTATTTCCGTGGTTGTCGTGCCGGAAGCATAAGAGGGAGGATAAAAGAAGATGAATGACATTATTTTACTGGCGGTACAGTTGGGCATTGCGGTTGCGGCTTTTGCGGCGGGAAAGTATATTTTTCCGAATGTGCCAAAGACAGTGATTGACAAGCTGGCAACGATTTCCATGTGGGCAGAAAAGTTCGTTGTGTGGGCGAAAGAGTTCATGAAGAAGCAGACCGGGGAAGAAAAAATGGCGGCAGTCGTGGAAAAGCTGAAAGAGATTGCAGACGAAGCCGGGCTTGATGTGACAGAGGACCAGCTAAAGGCAATAGCGCAGTCTGCATATAACGCCATGAAAGCTAGGGAAAAGGAAGCAGAAACAGACAATGCGACATATTACAAAGTGGGACAGAGGGCAGCGGCAAAAGGTTCAACGGTAAACATCTATACAGGATATTCAGGGACAACGGCAGTTGCAACAAACAACGTCCCGGACGGCGCACTGGAAGACAACCCGGACGGCAGTGTAAATGTGTACAATGAAGACGGGGAAAAGGTTGGAACAATAACGGCAGAGGAAGCGGAAGCGGCAGAACAGAACGTGGGAAAAATCGTGATTGAGGAAGACGGCGGGAAGTGAGCCGCACGGCGTACAGAATAGCCCAAAATTGAAAGAAAGACACGCAGGCATATATTTATAGCTTGCGTGTCTTTTTTTACGTGTATGGGGCAGATACGGGGTCAAGTGTTGGTGAAAATCTGATTTTCTGCATAATTGATGAACTGCCTGCGGGTTCCTGACGGTACTTTTAATTCGTTTCTGAAAATATAATAGCACTTGTCTAATTCTTCCGAATACAGTTTCATGAAGTCAACAACGTTTGTTTCTGTCTGGTTGTCGTTATCATCATAAAAGTATTTCAGTTCAACGGTTTTTGCGCCGTATGCGCTGGCTAATTCCCTGATAGAAGCACGGAAGCCGCTGGTGGTTGTGCAGGCAGCAAGGGAAAGCCAGCATTTTGTATTGTCAAAGCGGGCAATCACTGGGCGGTAATTACTGCGGTTGAAAGTTACGCCGTTCATAGTCCATTTAAGTTTCATTTTTATTTCCTCACTTTCTTTGATGGGCGGGGCAGCAGTGCCGCCCCGGTGGTTTTATAAATGTGTAGCCATTCCTGTTACTGATGTGAAAATGTCTTGAAGCATATCTGCATATACGCCGCTTGTTTTCTTGACTTCCGTTGTCTTGTCTTCCGTCCATGCGAATGTTGTGCGGTTGAGCCTGCCAGCGGCGAACCTGAAAAAGCGCATTGTGTAGGTATCGTCCGGGTCAAGGGTGATGTATAGGCGGTTTGCTTTACTGCGGTTTTTTGGAAGCGTCATGCGCAGGGTGTTTCCGTCTGCCAGAAGATTTTTTGCCCCGGTCATTGCAAGAAATTTATTGCCGCCTAATTGTTCAAGGATAATGTCTGCTACTTTCATTTTTATTTCCTCACTTTCTTTGATGTGCTGTTTGCTTTAACTGTCTTTGTTATATACTTACGTAGGTATAAAGACAATAGGCAGAATGTACAAACTTACGTAAGTATATTTGTGTAAATTGTATACTTACGTATTATTGAAAGATGTGCTATAATGTCCGTATAACGGAAAAAGGAGGTCATACCAGATATGGGAAATACAGAGGAAAACAAACAGGAGCAGGCGGCAGAGGAAGAAAAGAAAAAATGGACGGTTCCACGGGGACCGGCGGCAACAAAGGCGAAAAACGAATACACCCGAAAGCATTATGACCGGGCTGAAATGATTCTACCAAAAGGGGCGAAAGCAAAGATTGAAGTGGCAGCGAAAAAGCAAGGAATGTCAAGGAATGAATATATACTTGCGGCGGTGAAAGAAGCATACCAGAGGGACACGGGGGAGGGGCTGCTTGATGGAGATTGAAAAAAATAGTTGAAGTGCCGGGAGTTATCAGGGTAATAACACAAGAAGAAGTAGAGGAACGAAAAAACAGGAAATAAAAGAAATTTTGCCGTTGGATATGGTAGTGGAATGGCTGACGGAATAAAAAGAACCCCGGAGGACAGCAGTTTTCCGGGGTTTTGATGTTGTACTAACTGTACATATCCCACAGGAAGTCTGGACAGCAAAACGACAGAGGAGGTGCTGCAGCTGCTGAAAGCATCATGTAAGAAGTTTCATCAGACGCTTGTTATGATTACCCATAACGATAATATTGCAAAGATTGCAGATAAAGTAATCAGAATAGAGGATGGGAAAATCGTGGCAGAACGCGGGTCCTGATAAAATAACAGTTAGAAACCAAAAAGAAGGTGACAGGATTTCGACCGGTTTATATTTGTAGAAACAAAAATATGTGATATACTAATACATATCTATGAAAAAGAGGTTTTAGGTATGATTAAAATAGCAGTCTGTGATGATGAACAGCGGTTTGTAGAACAAATAAAAAAAATTCTGGTTGAATACGGAACAGAGATACAGGCAGACATCCGTGTCAGTGAGTTTTATGATGGAGTTATGCTATTGGATAAATACGAATGCAGGTATGATATTATTTTTCTGGACATTAAAATGCCATATATAGATGGGGTAGAGGTTGCAGAGAAAATACGCGACAGAGATCCTGAAGTAACGATTATTTTTCTGACATCACTTTTGGGACGGGCAGTGGATGGTTATCGGGTTCGTGCGTCTAATTTTCTGATCAAGCCGGTAACACGCAATAAACTTACGCAGGAAATCGATCGCTGGATCGAAAAGAATAGAGAAAAGAAACAGGAATGTTTGCTGGTAGACAATGTATCCGGACAGTTTATGATACCTATATCTTCGTTAAGGTATGTTGAGACATTTAACAGAAATTTGCTGCTGCATACGGAAGGAAAAAGCATTGTTTGTTATAAGAAACTGAAGGAGCTAAAAGAACGATTAGGTAACTATGGTTTTGCGCAGAGCCATAAGGGTTATCTGGTGAATTTTTCTTATATAGATACAATTAAAGGGAATGACATTATTTTGGTTACGAATGAGATGATTCCTTTAAGCAGGATGATGAAAAAAGAATTTATGACTCAGCTTGCCAGATATATGGGAGGGCAGTTATGAATGAGCTTTTGGACATTATTTTTACTTTGATTGAAGGATGTTGTTTTTTATATATGGTTAAAGATGAAAAAGTGAAACGGATCAGACAGGTGTTTTTTCTGATATTTATAATTTTTGTTTTTTTTCATCTTACAAAAGTACTTACACTTTCCCAGATAGGTATTAAATTGCTTTTTGCGTATGGTATAACAATTTTATCAAGTTTTTTTATATTGGGTTTGTCAGCAAAAAAATCAGTTTTTTATATGACGATATGTGAATTTCTATTGATGATTAGTGAAATAATAATTGAAAGCATTGCATTGATGTTTCAAATTAGTCCCGGTTCAAAAGAAGACACGTCGATTCCTGTGATACATATAATCATAAGTAAAATTCTTTTTATTACTTTTTTAATTATTGTGCAAAAAATAATTTATGATATTAACAAAAAGCGTTTTGATATAAAAGCACTGTTCTATTTTATTTCTTCTAACATTGGTTATGTGATTGTGGCGATATGTATCTATGTATATATTCTTTATACAGAAGGGGAAAGTTACAACAATGTATTTATAATTTGTTCCGTTACGATGCTAATTGCATTCGTGGCAAATGTTTTATTTTCTAATAAATATGTAAATATGGAAAATAAAGCGCACGAACAAAGAATGGCAATTTATGAATTAGAAATACAAACGCGATATTATGAAGAAAAAATGAAAGAAGAAGAGCGCATAAAAGAAGTTTATCATGATATGAAAAACCACTTATTACTGTTAGAAGATTGCGGAGAGAATCATAGTGAAAAGATTGAAAATCTGAGAAAAGAGCTGATGCAATATGAGAATTATTACAGAACAGGAAATAAGTTTGTAGATATCATTTTAAAGGATAAACTGGCAAAGGCCAGTGAACATAATATTCAAATGGAAGATCGTATCGAACTGGTTGACGTAGATTTTATCGAGCCTCTGGATTTGAGTACAATTTTTGGAAATTTACTGGATAATGCGATTGAGGAATGTAAATTTATAGAAGAACCGGAAAAAAGGCATATCCGGATTTCGGCTAAAAAAGAAAAAAATTTTTTGGTAATAGGTATCAAAAATAATAAACAAAATAAAAAGGTCGATCATGTTTCTAAAAAAGTAATTCATGGATATGGACTGATAAATGTAAGAGATGCGATTCATAAATATGGTGGTGAGATCGATATAAATGAAACAAAGTATGAATTTGATATCAATATTATAATACCGTTGAATAATAAAGAGGGGGATCACATTAAAACATTATGAAATTTATGCTAATTTTTTTAAGTAATATTGCATTGCGAGTTGCCACAGGTTCTTCGTCGCGATGCAGTTGCTTTGGTAGTCGTCAGCCGAAGCTGACAGATTTTCTAAAAAATCAGATGGAACAATTAAAAGGGGAAACCAGTGGAACAGTATAAAATAGACATGAAAGAATACCCGTTTCCGGTTTTAATTACGAAATCTATTTTATATAAACTGATTCAATGGATAGAGAAACATCGAAAAATTGTGCTAAAGGTAAAAGGAGAAGCCCTGGTAGAAACGCAGTATATGAAATATCTGTTAATGGTTTTTCGCAGTAATCAGGAGTTTTTTTTGACATTTCAAATACCGTCAGCGGACTTGCCAGAGGCAGAAGTGATTTATCGACTTTTTGCAGATCAGTTTCAGATGCTTACGATAGATGGCAGCAGGTGCTTCGATCAGGTAAAAGTAAAAAGACGATATTTAGGGATACGATATGATTTTAAATGTTCCGCAGAATTTTATCAGGTATGTCAGGAGCATTCAGAGGAATTAGATTTAAGTTTCTTTGCATGAGCCGGATGGAAATGGGAGGCTGTCTGCGGCCTCTCATTTTCCAGTTATACATGAAAAAGAGCCAGACGTACAACAATTCCTGAAGGATTCAACGAAAGTTTTTATATTTTAAATATCCGGATCGTTTACGAAATATTTTGTAAGTACGTTGCAATCGCAGGAATATTTGCGGAGGATGTAAACAGAGAAAAATGAAATTGAAAGCTGCAGTTATTGATGCAGGTGTGAATCAGAACGTATTTATTAAAAGACCGTCAGAAGCAAAACCATCCGCCTCAATCTGAAAAGCCAGGCGGATGGTTTTGCTTCTGATAGTTGTTTGTTTTGTTACCAATATTACCCTTTTACAGCTCCGGCCACAAGACTGTTTTGTACCTGTTCGCTTAACAGCAGGTATACCAAAACGGTCGGAACGGTAGCGATCATGAGTCCGGCTCCGATTTCGCCCCACTTGGTAGTATAGGCGCCGACCATGGACATGATGCCGACAGTCAGAGTTTTATATTCGGCTTTGTTAATAAAGGTAACGGCGAACATCAGCTCATTCCAGGAGGATATAAACGTAAAGATGCTTACAGTCGCGAGCGCCGGACGAATGAGCGGGAAAATGATCCGCAAAAACATGGAGTAAATGCCGCAGCCGTCGATCGCGGCAGCTTCTTCCATTTCTCTTGGGAGCGAGGCAAAAAAGCTGGTAAATAAGTATATCGCCATTGGCAGTCCGAACGCCACATATGGGATAATGAGCGACCAGTAGGAATTTAACAGGTGGGCTTTGCTTAAAATAATAAATAACGGAAGCAAAGCAGCGTGAATCGGTACCATCATTCCTAAAAGAATAATTTTAAGCATCGTTTCCCGACCGCGCCAGATCATGCGGGAAATTGCATATGCGGCTGTAGCTGCCGCGGCAAGCGTGATAATAATGGTTGCTCCGGTAACGAGAACGCTGTTGAAAAAATACTGAATAATATTTGCGTTAAAAAAAGCGTTTGCATAATTTTCAAATCTCCAGTGCTGCGGGAGTCCGGCGATGTTGCCGCCAAAAATCTCGCTGTTGTCCTTTAGGGAAAATCCGAACAGCCAGAAAATAGGGAATATCTGAATAAACGCAAATAGCAGCAGGAGCGTATGCGTAAGTATTGTTTTTATTTTGCCGGAAGTCTTCTGGTTCATGATGTTTCCCCCTTTTCTCTGAAAAACAGTCTGAGTACAACGGTTAAAATCAGACATTCTAATATGACAAAAATGGAAATGGCGCTGCCGTATCCATAGTTAAAAGAGTCAAAAACTGTTTTGTACATATAGATGGTCGGTACTTCGGTGGAGAAGAAAGGGCCGCCTCCGGTCAGTACGTAGATCAGATCGAAGATTTTTAATGCGCCGATCAGGGAAAATGTAATACATACCTGCAAAATAGGTTTTAACAGAGGTATGGTAATCCGAAAAGCGGTCTGGATTTTGTTTGCTCCATCGATTTTGGCTGCTTCGTTAATATCCGGAGAGATGGATTTGATGCCTGCGTACATAATGAGCATGTGATATCCGATGTACTGCCACAGATTCGGTACAAATGCGGCGAGCAGAGCTGTATTTTCCTGACCAAGCCAGTCCTGTCCTTCTACGCCGAACATTCCAAGGACTGCGTTTAACAGACCATAATCTCCATTATAGATCTTTTGCCAGAGCTGACCGATGACAACGCCGGAAATAATGACCGGAATAAAAAATGTTGTACGGTAAAACTTTTCTCCGCGGGTGACGTTGGCGACTACGATCGCGAGCAGCAGAGAAAACGGAAGCTGCAGAAACAGTGAAAACGCGGCGTACAATAAGGAGTTTTTGATAGAGCTGGTGAAACGGGTATCGGAAATCATATCGATGTAATTTTGCAAACCGATAAAAGTGCCTTTGCCGATGCCGTCCCAGTTCAGCATACTGTAGTAGACAGACATGCAGATCGGGACAACGACAAATATCGAAATCAGCAGTACTGTCGGAAACAGAAACAATACGATTGCCTTTTTATTGGATAATATTTTATGCATCTGGCTGCATCTCCTTTCTTTTTGGAAATAAAAAAGGCAGCAGTTCAGCCGAAGCAAAACAGCTGCCTTGGAATCAAATGTCAGAAGAGGAGCAGAGATTAGTAAAACTCAGATGGAGACAGTTTGGACATTCCTTCTGCAAACTCTTCCGGAGTAATCTTGAACGCCATCAGCTGGGCAACAAGGTCTTTGTAAGTCTCAGAAGCATCTGCCGGGAAGATGTTATCCCACCAGGTAATATAGGAAGTGCCTGTTTCCATTAAAGCTGCAGATTCTGTATCCAGTTTGGTCAGGGAAGATGTGTCTACGCCTTCTGTATTCCAGCATGGAAGTCCGGCGCCCATCTGGTAGCCGACTCTGCCGATTTTTTCACTCAGATAGGACAGGTATTCTACAGCTTCTTTCGGGTATTTGCAGTTGGCGTTGATATAGTAGCCGTCTGAGCTGCCGCCGGAAAATTCCGTAGCACTGCCGGCGCATCCTTCGATGATCGGGAAGGAGATGCAGGTCACCTTATCTTTTGTTGCAGCTGTTTCAGCCTGAATCGAAGGGTGTACCCAGTTTGCCTGGAACAGCATTGCGCCCTGTCCGGCAGCAAAGCCTTCTACCATTTCATCATAGCTCATGCTCATCATATTATCGTTAAACGCTTTGGCCTCGACCAGCTCCTGCATTTTTTCTGCAGCCTGGATAAACGGTTCGGTATTAAATTTGGACGGATCTGCGAAGGCTTCTTCCAGAGCTTTGTTTCCGGCTGTTCTTGCGGATACGATATCGTACCAGTACATACCCGGCCAGCGGTCTTTTTCGCCCATCATGATCGGAGTAAAGCCTGCGGCATTGAGTTTGTCGATCGCGTCTAAAAGTTCGGTCCAGTTTGTCGGAAGGCTGGCGCCGGCTTTTTCAAACATTTCGGTGTTGCAGTACAGATTTGCAAGAAATGTTACGGTTGGCAGTGTGTAGAGCTTTCCGTCAAAAGTGCATCCGTCCAGCATACCAGGAAGTACCTTGCTTTTTGTTTCCTCGCTGATATATTCATCGATAGGAAGTAAATATTCGGCATCGATATATGGTTTTACAAAGCTGCCGCCGCTGAACATATAGGAGATGTCAGGCGCTTCGCCTGCAGCAAACGCAGTTTTGATTTTGGTCTTATACTGTTCGCCGGTTACGCCGTCCTGTTCGATCGTAATATTCGGATGCAGGTCATGGTACTCGGTGACAGAATCTTCGATAATCTTTTTTACCGGGTCGGTATCGGCAACCGACTGGTGCCAGATCGTCAGCGTGATCTGTTCCTGTGAATCGTCGCTTTCTGCGTTTGCGTCGGTTTTATCCGATGTCTTGCTTTCTTTTGAAGTATCCGGTGTGTCAGGAGCGCCAGAACCGCAGGCAGCCATGGTAAATGTCATAGAAGCTGTTAACAGTAATGCTCCGACTTTTTTCAGAATCTTTTTCATGTTCTTCCTCCTCTAAATAAATTTGTTACAGGTGTGTTTCTTAATGCATATTATACGAAAAAAAAGCAGGCAGATACATTCACTGACTATCAGAGAATGTTTCACTTTCCTGCTTTTTGAAACGGCGGTATTTCATTATTTTGTCTTTTGACTGGTTGCTTTCCGATATTCCGTTACAGAGCATCCCGACATTTTTTTAAACCAGATACTAAGGTAATGCGCATCATAGATGCCGATCTGGATGCCGATATCGCAGTCTTTTTGGTCGGTTGTATTCATAAGCTCCAGCATTTTCAGAAAACGGATATCGGAAAGGATATCTCCATAATTTCTTCCGGTATATTGCTTGATCAGGCGGCTGAGGTAGCTGCTGCTGACACAGAATTCGTTTGCCAGAAGATTCAGATTCAGCTGCTCGTTATGCATATGTGCGGTCATATAGGATATGACCTGTGTAATAAGCTCGCTGTAGCGATAATCGAGAGCGGATTTCTTTCGAATCGTCAGTTCGGTGATAACGCTGGCGGCACATCGATGCAGCTGTTCGGTCGTACGGCACCATTTCAGCCCTTTGTCAAACTGCACGCTCGCAGGATTAATTTCCAGATCCAGATACAGTTTTTGAAAACTTTGGCAGTATTTTTTCTGTAACGTATCCGCAGGCAGACTCGTATTGGAAAAAATCTGCCGGATGATTTCCAGCGATTCGTCGGCGAGTCCTTTTTGTATCCGGCTGGTCAGTTGTTCCCATGGCCCCTGAGCCGCGCTGTTTTGCTGCCGCGTGCCGTGTTTTTTTTGCATATCGCTGAGTGCGTTGACATAGGACTGATGCAGACACATCCAGCTCCCATATCGTTCCGACAGACCCAGACTGAAATGACAGTGAAATTTTTCCTGAATCATGGATGTTAAAATCGCAAGGCATTCGGCAAACGGCAGATCGGCTTTTCCGGCAACGATTACGATCCGGTTCCAGTGATCCCGAAATACCAGGATATCGGTATCGCTTTGGAAAAAAGATTTTACTTCATTCAGAATCTGATCGGTTAGTTCCAGTTCGGATATGCTTTCCCGAATGGCGAGGATGCCGAGCTGGATGCCGTAGTCGGTCCCTTGTCTGATTTTGATGCCGTATGTCTCCAGGTTTGTTTCCATATCGGTATCTGGCAGTTCCTGCAGCAGCGCCTGGTTTAAGTAAATATCCCGCAGTGCCGGAAGATTGCGCTTCATCTCTTCCAACAGCTTTTTTTGCTTTTGCCTCTGTTCGCGCAGCTGGTGGATTTCATTGACGGCCCGCTGCAGGGTGGCGTTTAGTTCGTCTGCACGAACCGGCTTCATCAGATAGTCGAATACGCCGGCCTTGATGCCTCTTCTTGCGTAATCAAAATCGTCGTATCCGGTCAGAATAATGATCTTCATATCGGGAAACAACTGCAGGCAGGCTTCGCTAAAGCTCAGGCCGTCTACTTCCGGCATACAGATATCGCTGATAATGATATCGGGACATACTTCCTTTACGTGTTCCATCGCATCCGCACCGTCCTGATATTCGCCGGCCAGCTCCAGCTGCAGACCTTCCATATCCATTTTCATACGAATGAGTTTTCGAATGAGCATTTCGTCGTCTATAATAATCACTTTTAATTTTTCCATAATGGTTCTCCTAACGCATTGCTGTCGAGATAGAAATGGATTTCGCACAGCTCCTGGTTTTTGATTTCATAGGAAAATGAGGTTTCGTAAATCAGCTTTAACCGCTGGATCGTTCCGCGCAGGCCCAGACTTTTTCCCTGCGTGTGGCTGTCTGGGTGAAGCAGTTCGCAGATCATTTCATTCGAAATGCCGTTTCCGTTATCTGCCACTGTAATGTGTACCCGTTCCTGGTCTTTTTGGATCCGTACGAGAATATAGCCGGGGCCTCTTTTCGGGCGTATTCCATGCTGAAAGGAATTTTCCACGAGCGGTTGTATGGTCAGTTTGGGTATGTTGTAATTTTTGCAGGAAGGATCCAGCTCGATTTCGTACCGGAACCGGTCTTCAAAACGGATTTTCAGTATTTCCATATAATCGCTGACCATGCGGACTTCATCATCTATGGAAAGATATTCCCGTCCGCCGCTGACGCATTTTTTATAAAATCCGCCCAGAGCTTCGATCAGCTTGCATACGCGGTCGGTGTCTCCCAGCATCGCAAGCGCTTCCACGCTGTCCAGTGCGTTATATAAAAAGTGCGGTTTCATTTGTTCCTGGATTTCGTTCATTTCTACAATCCGGATGCGTTTCTGCCGTTCGATCGTTTCCTGAATCAGATGGCGGATTTCGTCGACCAGTTCGTTGTAGCCGCGAAATAACGCTTTAAATTCGCTTAAAAAAGTCTGTTCCCGGATTTTTTCCAGCTGTCCGTTTTCTATATTTTTCATATGATTTAACAGCTGCTGGATCGGCAGTGTCAGCATATTGGA
>OFHA01002253.1_pt1 | contig 11611 bp, 10 predicted proteins | sample 1521891 | NCBI WGS metagenome assembly OFHA01 (sample SAMEA3504089, study PRJEB24116) | mouse gut metagenome | biome: mouse gut; feature: mouse-associated habitat; material: faeces | place: Denmark | collected 2011 | reverse complement strand
TCAAAACTTCCATCACGCTCATGGGCACCACCCTCTTTCGTAAGACTAGAGGGCACCTATCAGAAAATCGCATCCTGCTTTCTTTTCAATTATACAACTCCATTATAGCATGAATACAGGTATTTCACAAACCCAAAATGAAGTAGTATCAATAGGTATCAATAGGATATGGTCTGGCATCGCCAGTGGTGCCTAAGGCGTAGGCGTTCGCCAATGCAGGGGGCGGAGTGGAGCGGAGCGGGAACGGAGCCGCCGGAATGCGGGCGGCGTTAAGCGCTTAGCACAATCCGGCGATCTCCCCGAAGGGGAGAGTCCGAGTAGTATTACCTCGGACTTATGTGTTCTGTGTTACACATCCCCCAACCCTCTGTTTATCAGCATTTCTTCCAACACAAACTATCCTCAATTTCCTGTGTCCGTGTTATAATCTGTGTCCAATTTCTATATTTTTCAATTTTCCCAGAATCCCCTCATTTTTATGAATGCTCATCAAATAGCTATTTGCTACTATAATAGAGAAAGCATGAAAGAAAGCAGGGATTCCATACAAAAGATAAAAAGATATCCCAACATACAGCAATACCCATTCGGAATCCCAATCGGAATTTAAGATTGGGAGGATAACCAGACATGGACGAAATATTTAAAGAAGTAGCAAAACTAAATGAAATAAGTAAATTGCAAACTACTGATAAAAATAATATAATGGGTTTGGACAGTATATTACATACGCTTATGGCATCTAAACGGGATAAAGTCCGTAAATTACACCCTTATTCTATCACACCGCCCGCAAAAGAAAATGGTCGGTGGCAGACATATTATAAGGGGGCAGATAAGAAACGTAAACTGATACAAGCATACAGTGAAGCAGAATTATTAGACAAACTGATTCCCTTGTACTTATCTGAAACGCACATTGACAAATTAACATTTAATGGACTGTTTTTAGAGTGGATTGAATACAAGAAAACGGTTACAGAAAGTTCCAATACGATGAAACGGTATATACAGCACTACAATAGATATTTTGGTACATCTGTATTGCAAAATAAGAAAATCAAAGTACTTGATGAAATTCTTTTGGAAACAGAATGCAACAGGATTGTAAAAGAAAACAATCTTCCAAGAAAAGAATGGACAAATATAAAAACCATTCTGAATGGAATGTTTCGTTATGCTATACGGAAGAAATATATTGAGGAAAACCTTGCCGATAAAATTGTTATCTCTGTCAAATTCCGGCAGGTAGTAAAAAAGACGGGGAAAACAGAGACTTACAACTCGGATGAACTTGCCGACCTCAATAAATATCTCGACAGTATGTACGCCGAGACAGAAGATACAGTTTATCTGGCTGTAAAATTAAATTTTTTGATAGGCTTGCGTGTTGGGGAACTGGTCGCTTTACGTTGGAGCGACTGGACTGATATAAACCATTTACATGTCATGAGGGAAGAGATCAGAAATCAGGATACCGGAAATTATGAAGTGGTGGAACATACAAAAACTAACCGAGACCGTTTTGTAATTCTTGTGCCAAAGGCATTAAAGATTCTAAATAAAATTTCACACGAGAGCGATTATATTTTTGTCCGTAACGGTCAACGTATCACCGCAAGGCAGATAGCCTATGTGTTGGAAAAATATGCCGAACGTCAGGGAGTGCCAACAAAATCTACTCATAAGATGCGTAAAACCTACGCTTCAAGACTAAATGCCAACGGTGTTCCTTTAGATGCGATCAGGGAGCAACTCGGTCACAGTTCATTATCTACCACCCTCGGTTATATCTATAATCCGCTCACGGAAAAGGAGACATATAAACTGATAGCAAAGGCTTTGTGAGTGTTTGAAAAGCTTGCTTTCAAATGCTTTCAAATGGAAGCAACGGAAAAAATGGAAAAACCCGCATAAATACGGGCTTTTCCATACATTACAAAGAGCGCGAGACGGGACTCGAACCCGCGACCCCGACCTTGGCAAGGTCGTGCTCCACCAACTGAGCCACTCGCGCATCTGCGTTGTTGTTTTGTGATTTCCTTAACGCAAGACCTATCTTATCAAAGGCTAAAACATTTGTCAACAGTTTTTTGAAAAAAATAAAATAAATTTTTATGATATTATTTTTCGGCGGTTTGACACTTCTTTCCTGTTCTGGTACATTTAAAAAATCCGGGTGCATATATAAGAACACAGGGCACAGTAATAGAGGAAGGTAAGACGGTTGTGATGAATAGCAGAAAAATCAGGTTTCTTGACAGTGATGCGTTAAAACTGATCGCAATAGTAACGATGCTGATCGATCATATCGGGGCGGCGATTCTTTTGCCGGCGGGTATGATGGCAGTGAACACCTTAAACAGTTGGATTGATATATACGGTTTATCCCGCAGCATCGGCAGAACAGCGTTTCCGATTTTTGTATTTCTTCTGGTGGAGGGATTTTTCCATACACACAGCAGAAAAAAATATTTTGGACGCCTGCTGCTTTTTGCGCTGCTTTCGGAAATTCCTTTTGACATGGCAATTTACGGAAAGCCCGTTTATATGGAGAGTCAGAATGTTTTCTGGACGCTGGTGATAGGTTTCTTGACGATATGGGGGATTGAGAATTTTTGCGGAAAGCATCGTCAGTGGCTGATAAGGGGACAGGAAAACAGAATTTTGACGAACTATCCGATTGCGGCATATGCTATTTCTTTTTGTGCTGTTTTTATAGGGGTAGTGACCGCATATTATTTGCGGGTTGATTACAGGCTGTACGGTGTTCCTCTGATTGTCCTGTTTTATTTCGGAAAGCGTGCACAGGTCCCCCGGCTGTTCACCTGCATCGCCGGATATCTGTTGTTTTTGTGGGAGCCGTACTGCATATTCGGATTTTTGCTGATCCTGTTTTACAATGGCACAAGAAAAAAGAGAGGGGAGGGATTCCGATATTTTTTCTACCTGTTTTATCCGGTGCATTTATTGATTTTGGGACTGATCAGGGTGGCTTTTTTTTCGGGGTGATGTTATACTGAAATTGACTTGGGAAAGCATATGCATGAGAAGGGCATATGCACAATCTGATAACAGTGGATATTCCGGTGCGTTGAGGGATATCTGCGGAACTGGAAACAGCAGAAATCGCGAAACGCACAGCTTCATATACGGATGCGTATTTTGCAGGCGTATATGCAAGCTCGGGAAAGTGCGTTGAGGGATATCTGCGGAACTGGAATGGAGGGTACGGTATGAAACTAATGTTTATCGGGGCGGACCATGAGGTGACGGGGAGCTGTCATTATCTGGAAGCCTGCGGAAAGCGGATTCTGATTGATTATGGTATGGAGCAGGGTGTCAACGTCTTTGAAAATGCGGAACTGCCGGTACAGGAGTCACTGATCGACTATGTACTGCTGACACATGCTCATATCGACCACTCCGGCATGCTGCCGGCGCTGTACGCAAAAGGATTTCGGGGGCGAATCTTTGCGACGGAGGCGACAGTTGATCTTTGCGGCATTATGCTTCGGGACTGTGCCCATATTCAGCAGCAGGAAGCGGAGTGGAAGAACAGGAAAGCAAAGAGAAGCGCCCATCTGGAAACGATGGAACCGGTCTATACGATGGAGGATGCGGACGGCGCGATCAGGGCTTTGGTGCCCTGTACCTATAATCAGAAGGTGGAGTTGGCGGAAGGGATAGAGATCCGCTTTACGGATATCGGGCATCTGCTCGGCTCCGCAAGTATCGAAGTATGGTTAAAAGAAGGCAATGTGGAGAAAAAGATCGTATTTTCCGGGGATATCGGAAATCTGGCCCAGCCTCTTATCTGCGATCCGGCATATACCGAGGAAGCGGACTATGTGGTGATGGAGTCCACCTACGGCAACAGGGTTCATTCGGACACGAAGCCGGACTATGTACATGAACTTGCGGGCATTATCCAGGAGACCTTCGACCGGGGAGGCAATGTGGTCATTCCTTCCTTTGCGGTGGGGAGAACCCAGGAACTTTTGTATTTCCTGCGGCAGATCAAGTCGGAGAACCTGATAGAGAGACATCCGAACTTTCCGGTCTATGTGGACAGCCCGCTTGCCGTGGATGCAACGGAAATTTTTAACAGGAACATTGAATCCTGTTTTGATAAAGAGGCTATGGAACTGGTACATCAGGGTATCAACCCGATTTCATTCCCGGGGCTTAAGCGTTCCATCACCAGCGATGAATCGAAGATGATCAATTTTGACAGTGAGCCGAAGGTGATCATTTCCGCTTCGGGCATGTGTGAGGCAGGGCGTATCCGCCACCATCTGAAACATAATCTGTGGCGGGAAGAGTGTACGGTTCTGTTTGTCGGCTATCAGGCGATAGGGACGCTTGGGCGCGCTATTGTGGAGGGGGCGGAACATGTGAAGCTCTTTGGTGAGAGCGTTACCGTCAGGGCGCAGATCAAAACCCTTGTGGGTATGTCTGGACATGCGGACAAGAACGGGCTGATAGCATGGATCGAGGGTTTTAAAGAGAAACCGAGAAGGGTATTTATTGTTCACGGTGAGGATTCCGTCTGTAAGGAGTTTGCGGAATGCCTGAAAGTGGAATATGGCCATCACACATATGCGCCCTACAGCGGCACGGAATTTGACCTTGCCACCGACAGACTGCTCTTTGAAGCTTCGCCGATGCCTGTGAAGAAGAAAATCTTTATTGTTTCCGACGTTTACAACAGACTGGTATCTGCAGGGAAACGCCTGCTGGCAGTTATCGAGAAGAACCGGGGCGGCACAAATAAAGAACTGTCAAGGTTCGCGGATCAGATCAATTCGCTCTGCGACAAATATGACAGATAAAATGATATCTTACTTTTATCAAGGCTGATGACAGATAAAAGATATAAGCAGCGACATTTGAAACGGAACTGAAATTATAGAAACAGGAGAATACATGAGCGCAGCGGACAGAATATTTATCGATATGTGTAAAGACATTTTGGAGAACGGTACCAGCACCGAGGGGGAGAAAGTGCGCCCTCACTGGGAGGACGGAACGCCCGCCTATACGATCAAAAAATTCGGTGTGGTGAACCGTTATGATCTTTCGGAGGAATTTCCCATCCTGACACTCAGACGGACGGCGTTAAAGAGCGCAACGGACGAGATGCTCTGGATCTGGCAGAAGAAGTCCAACAATATCCATGATCTGCACAGTCATATCTGGGACGCATGGGCGGATGAGGACGGCTCTATCGGGAAAGCCTACGGCTATCAGATGGGGGTAAAGCACCAATATAAAGAGGGCATGATGGATCAGATCGACCGTGTGATCTACGATCTGAAAAACAATCCGTTCAGCCGCCGGATTATGACGAATCTCTATGTACATCAGGATCTGCACGAGATGAACCTGTACCCCTGCGCCTACTCCATGACGTTCAATGTCACACAGAAAAAAGGCGAAGAAAAACTGACGCTGAATGCGGTTCTGAACCAGCGCTCCCAGGATGTCCTGACCGCAAATAACTGGAATGTCGTTCAGTATGCCGTCCTGGTACACATGCTGGCGCAGGTATGCGGTATGAACGTGGGCGAACTTGTCCATGTGATAGCCGACGCTCACATATACGACCGTCATATTCCGATTATAAAAGAACTGATTACCCGTCCGGCGCACGAAGCGCCGATATTCCGGCTGAACCCGGATATTCACGATTTCTATCAGTTTACAAGAGACGATGTGCAGGTAGAAAACTATGAGACCGGTGAACAGATCGTAAATATACCGGTGGCAATTTAGCACGGAAAGAAATATCAGTAAATCAATGGTTATTTAATCTGATTATTGCACGGGATGGCTGCAAGAACAGGTATATAACAGTAAATTTTGCCACTGTGTAAAGGCGGATGTGTTCCGCAGCGCCGACTAACAACAAAGAAAGGAATTGCTCATGAATTTAATCGTTGCAGTAGACAGGAACTGGGCAATCGGCAACAGGGACAATCTCCTTGTGCGGATTCCCAACGACCATAAAATGTTTCAGCAGGAGACCACCGGAAAAGTAGTTATCCTCGGCAGAAAAACGATGGAAACTTTTCCGGGAAAGCAGCCCCTCAAAAACCGCACCAATATTATTTTGTCAAGAAAACCGGACTACCGGGTAAAAGGGGCAGTGGTGGTGCACAGCATAGAAGAACTTCTGAAAGAATGTGAAAAGTATGAGCAGAAGGACCTCTATGTGATCGGCGGCGAGAGCATATACCGGCAGCTCCTTCCCTACTGCGATACGGCACATGTGACAAAGATCGACAGGGCTTATGCGGCGGATGCCTACTGTCCGGACCTGGATCAGGATGAGGACTGGGAGATCGCGGCGGACAGTGAAGAGCAGGTTTACTTTGATATCACATACCATTTTGTAAAGTACGTAAGAAAGTCTTCCGGACAATGATTGGCGGGTTAAACCATGGGAAAATACAGAAAGCATAAACAGATAGCGGGGGTGATAGCGGCCATGCTCATCGCCCTTTGCCTTGTCGGGTGCGAGGGCATCAACAGGGATACGAAGATCGTGCTGACCACCGGTTTTACGAAGGATGAGGTGTTCAGGATAGAGACGGCTTCCTGCTATAAAAAGGAAGTCATGGTGTATCTGACAAACCTGCAGAATCAGTATGAGCAGGTCTACGGGACGGAAATCTGGCAGCAGGGACAGGGCGGCGTCACAATAGAACAGAGCGTGAAGGAGTCGGTTCTGGCGGAGATTGCCCAGATTAAGACGATGAACCTGATGGCGGATAAATACGGTCTGACGCTGAGCGATGCGGAGCAGGAATCTGTGGAGGAAGCAGCGGAAGTTTACTTTGATTCACTGACCGGTGCGGAGCGGGATCAGCTTGACGTGACGCTCGATACAATACGACAGCTTTACAGGGAATATGCACTGGCGGATAAAGTGTATGATTACATCATAAAAGATATTAATCCGGAAATCAGTGATGATGAGGCAAGGACCGTTACGCTCCAGCAGATTTTTGTGCGGACGGAGACCAAAGACAGGGCGGGCAATATCACACCCTACACGGAACAGCAGAAAAGTTATGCCTATGCCACGGCGGTGGAAGCGCTGCGGCGGGTGGAAGCCGGGGAAGATTTTGACGTGGTGGCGAGCAGGTATAATGAGGCGGAGGAAAGCACCATTTTTGTCAGAAAGGGCGATATGGCAGCAGCATGTGAGGAGGCGGCGTTTGAACTCGGCAATGAGGAAGTCAGCGATGTCATTGAGACGGAGGAAGGGTACTATATCCTGAAATGTATCAGTACGCTGAACCGGGAAGAGACGGATGTGAATAAGGTAAAGATTGTGGAGGAGCGCCGCAAGGAGGCGTTCAGCAAAGAGTATGATTCCTTTGTGCGGACGCTGACACGCCATATGAACGAGGAGTTGTGGCAGGAGATCACGCTGCTTCATGACAGCGAGATCACAACCTCCAGTTTTTTTGAAGTGTTCTCGGAGTATTACAGACAGTGACAACACCCGGATAAAAAGAGAGAACAGCAATAAAAACAGGAATTTAGAGAAATTTAAGAAATGCGGAAAACCCTGAAAAATCAAAGGTTTTTGATAGATTATTAGCACTCAACATGGATGAGTGCTAGTTTTCTCTTGACTTGTTTACAAGAGAGGGATAAACTTGTACGTAGCAGGTGCGGAGGAAGGTTGAGGCGTTTTAGGCAAACCTTTTTGGCACAAAAGAGTACGACGGGCGTATACGCCGTAAAACGGCAGTATGACAGGAAACAATATCAGGAATAGAAGAAGGAGTGATTTAAAAATGGCAGCAAGAAGCGGAAACTTATCAATTAACAGCGATAATATTTTTCCCATTATTAAAAAATGGTTGTATTCCGACCAGGATATTTTTTACAGGGAGCTGATCTCTAACGGGTGTGATGCGATCACTAAGCTGAAAAAGCTGGATATGATGGGGGAATACACCCTGCCGGATGATTTTAAGGCGAGGATTGACGTGCAGATCCATCCTGAGAAAAAGACGATCAGGATCACGGATAACGGTATCGGTATGACGGCGGATGAGGTGGAGGAGTATATCAACCAGATCGCTATTTCCGGGGCGACTGACTTTATTGCCCAGTATAAGGACAAGACCAATGAAGACCAGATTATCGGACATTTCGGCCTCGGATTTTATTCCGCGTTTATGGTGGCGGATGAGGTGCATATCGATTCTCTGTCCTGGAAGGAGGGCGCGGAGCCGGTACACTGGGAGTGCGACGGCGGCACGGAATTTTCCATGGATAAAGGCGACAAGGCCGAGGTTGGTACGACCGTCACGCTGTTTTTAAATGAGGACTGCCTGAAATATTGCAACGAATATGAAGCAAGAAGCGTGGTGCAGAAGTATTGTTCCTTTATGCCGACGGAAATCTATCTCTCCAAGGAGGAGAGCGATGAGACGGAGACCATCGACGCGGAAGAAAAGTTAGAGAGCGACGTAGTGGTGGAAGAACTCCCGAAGGAGAAAGAAGAGGACAAGCAGCGTCTGAAAATAAAGAGGCGCCCGCAGCTTTTGAACGATACCCATCCCCTTTGGGCAAAACATCCCAACGAATGCACAAAGGAGGAGTATCTGGAGTTTTACCGGAAGGTATTTCAGGATTATAAGGAGCCGCTGTTCTGGATTCACCTGAACATGGATTATCCGTTTAACTTAAAGGGCATCCTGTACTTCCCGAAGATCAATCTGGAGTATGAGTCTATTGAAGGAAAGATCAAATTATATAATAATCAGGTATTTATCGCAGATAATATCAAGGAAGTTATTCCGGAATTTCTGCTTTTGTTAAAGGGCGTGATCGATTGCCCTGACCTGCCGCTGAACGTATCGAGAAGCGCGCTGCAGAACGACGGCTTTGTGAAGAAGATCTCCGATTATATCACAAAGAAGGTGGCTGACAAGCTCTCCGGTATGTGCAAGACGGACAAGGAAGAATATGATAAATACTGGGATGACATCAGCCCGTTCATCAAGTTCGGCTGCCTGAAGGATGACAAGTTCTGTGAGAAGATGACAGACTATATCCTCTTTAAAAATCTGGACGGAAAGTACCTGACACTGCCGGAGTGCCTGGAAGTGGCAAAGAGCGATCCGGACGAAGCGGAAGAAGAGGAGAAGAAGGAAGAAGGCGAAGGCGAAAACGCTGTGGATGAAAACGGCGAGAAGGTAGAAGCGGAGATCGTGACAGAGGATGTGGAAGATACCGAAGACGCGGAGGACGTTTCTGACGCCGAAGAAGAGGAAAAGAAGGAAAAGGTCATCTACTATGTGACCGATGAACAGCAGCAGGGGCAGTATATCAATATGTTCAAAGCCGCGAAGATGGATGCGGTAATCCTGACGCACAACATCGACCAGCCTTTTGTGCAGCAGCTTGAGTCCAAAAACGAGGGCATCAAGTTTATGCGTATCGATGCGGACTTAACAGAAAGCTTTAAGGCGAAAACTTCCAAAAAGACGGAGAAAGAGCTGGAGGAAAGCGCGGAAGCCATCGGTAAACTGATGAAAAAGGCGTTGAAAAAAGACAAGCTGGCAGTGAAGCTTGAGAAGCTGAAAAACAAAAAGATTTCCTCGATGCTCACCATTTCCGAGGAGAGCCGCAGGATGCAGGATATGATGAAGATGTATGCGGTGGGCGGTATGGATATGGGAGCCTTCGGACAGGATGGCGAAACCCTTGTCTTAAATGCAAACCATCCTCTGGTACAGCATATTATGGATCACAGGGAAGAGAAGGATTCCAAAATGATCTGCGAACAGCTCTACGATCTGGCAAAGATCCAGAACGCGCCTCTCTCCGCCGAGGAGATGGCAAAATTTGTTGCACGAAGCAATGAGATTATGATGCTGCTTGCAAATAAATAAATATGGTTATATGATATACAGGCAGGGACTTTTCCGGTTCCTGCCTGAAATGCTTTATACGGCTTAATGGGGCGTTAGTACATGCGGAACAGATCATGCGGAACTGGAATGGAGGTTTTTAGGATGAGTGATTATGTGATAAGCTGCTGCTCTACGGCAGATCTGGCAAAGGAACATTTTGAAGAGCGCGATATCAGATATATCTGTTTTCATTTTGAACTGGACGGAGAGCATTACAGGGATGACCTGGGACAGTCCATTTCTTTTGAAGATTTTTATCAGAAGATGAAGGACGGAGCGGAAACCAGAACGTCCCAGATTAATGTGGAGGAGTTCAAAGAATACTTTGAACCGTTTTTGCAGGAAGGGAAAGATATTGTCCATGTCACGCTCTCTTCGGGGATTTCCGGCGTCTGCAATTCGGCTAAACTGGCAGCACAGGAACTTATGGAGCGGTATCCGGAGCGAAAGATAAAGGTGATCGATTCCCTGGCGGCATCCTCTGGTTATGGGCTTTTGATGGATAAAGCGGCGGATTTAAGGGATGAGGGAAAGACGATGGAAGAAGTGGCAGGGTGGCTGGAAGAAAATAAACTGCGGCTTCATCACTGGTTTTTCTCGACGGACCTGACATTTTATATCAAGGGAGGCAGGATTTCCAAAACCGCAGGTACGGTAGGCATGGTGCTCAATATCTGCCCGCTTTTGAATGTGGATCATGAGGGCAGACTGATTCCGAGACAAAAGGTCAGAACGAAGAAAAAAGTAATCCAGGAAATTGCGAACAAGATGAAAAAACATGCCCTGGATGGGGCAGACTATAGCGGGAAATGTTATATTTCACAGTCTGCATGTTATGAGGATGCAAGAGAGGTGGCGAATCTTGTGGAGGAGGCTTTTCCGAAGCTTTCCGGAAAAGTAGTGATCAACAATATCGGCACAACCATCGGCAGTCATACCGGACCGGGCACCGTGGCGCTGTTTTTCTGGGGTGATGAGAGAAAGGACTGAGGAATTGGAAGGAGTGATATACGAAAAGACAGATGTCAATAACAAAAAGCCGCGCATAAAGAGCAGGAGAAGGTTTGTGATTGTGCTTGCGCGCATTGTTGTCACACTGATGTTTCTTGCCTGTGTGCTGTTTATCTGGCATAATTCCATGGAAAGCGCCGCACAGTCTTCCTCCCGGAGCGGAAAAGTTACGGAAGCGATCAATGGGGTGCTGGCAGCAGTGGGAGGCGGAGCGGTAACAGAGCACTTTATCCGCAAACTGGCACATTTTTCAGAATATGGGCTGGAAGGCGTATTGACGGTGCTGTTGTTTATGGTATACTGTTTAAAACTAAAGGAAGAAGATAAAGGCGCCGAGCGAAGCGAGTGTGCATCGCGAAGCGGGGGTACAAACCGTTTAAAATCACAGAAGCTCCGACGGGCGATTCTCCTGACAGGTTTGCTTACGGCAATTGTAGATGAATCAATACAGTTTTTTTCGGCAGGAAGATCTCCGGGTGTAGGGGATGTCTGTATTGATATGGCTGGTTTTGCCTGTGGCATGCTGTTTATGATGGCGGTGTGTTATGTCCCGGAGTTATGGCAGGTTTTGAGAAGCACCCGCATGATCAGGCGCGGAGATTATATCTGATGACAGCATGTCATATGGCAGGAAAGGCAACGTGAAAAATATGGCT
>OFHA01002252.1_pt1 | contig 11624 bp, 11 predicted proteins | sample 1521891 | NCBI WGS metagenome assembly OFHA01 (sample SAMEA3504089, study PRJEB24116) | mouse gut metagenome | biome: mouse gut; feature: mouse-associated habitat; material: faeces | place: Denmark | collected 2011 | reverse complement strand
TTCTCATTTCTTTTTCGTTGATACTGCCATCTTCATTCATTGCTGTTTGCATTGCTGCAATAATACCTTTTACTTCTGTCATGTAAACTCCTCCTATCTTCATTGGCTTTGTTGCTATATCATAATTATTATTTTGTGATGTATGAAAAAACAATAAGAATTTGCCTTTTTATTTCTAATGATTATGAAAAAACCATATTTCATGAAAAAAATACATTTTATAAATAAGCTACTCTTTATACACTCAAACTTTTTTAGGGGAAAGTTTGTAAATACAGCAAATCCTTATTGCCTTTATAACTTTAGTGATACAAATATATTTGTAAACCCCTAAAGGGATTCTCCTCAAATATTGTCAGGGAGGTAAAACATTGAGGAGAAATGATACAAAATATTATTGTAAATCATCAGCATATTTCATAAACAAATCTGTTTGTGTTTTTAATTCGTTTTTGCTTTCGTCTACGCTAAGTACATATGGATTTTGGTAGTTATATTTTTTTACTTCTTCATCATATTCTGTATTATTTTGTGCTATATTCTGCATTGCTTCATTTAATTTTGTAACAACAGCCTCGTCTGTTCCTTCTGGTGCAAGGCAAGCATACATTGTATTTAATATCAAATTGTCAAAACCTTGTTCTTTTGCAGTAGGAATATCTTGAATTAAGTCCGGTTTTTCTTCCAACAATGTGGATAATACTTTTACGTCGCCATTTTCAATATATTCTTTTACGCCAGAATATGGAACGATAGAAGCATCAATGTGTCCGCCTAATATAGATGTTAATCTACTGGAAGCATCGCCTGCGTCTACAATATTAAATTGTGCACCATATTCTTTTGACATAATTGTTGCTGCAATATATACACCGCCACCTGTAGAAATACCGAATTTAATTTCTCCTGGTTTTTCTTTTGATGCATCAATTAATTCTTGAACAGTGTTATATGGTGCATCTGCTGGAACAACAATGTTTTCACCTGATTGTTTACCAAATATACCTACTGTTTGGAAATCTTCATAACCAAAGTCAGAAAGTCCTGTTGCCAAATTTCCTGTCAATGCTGCTGTATTTGTCATAATAAATGTGTAGTTATCTGCATTTTTAGAATCTTTATATTGTCCTAATGCGATTGCTCCATTACTTCCTGTTACATTATTTACTACAACAGATACACCTAATTCTTGCTCTAACATTCTTGCCATCAATCTTGCATTGTAGTCTGTATCTCCACCTGCTGCATGAGTACAGATAATATTAATTGGTTGTGTTGGCCAGTCTGCATCAGCAGCATTTGATTCTGCATTGTTGCGGGCACTTGAACCACTACAACCTGTTAATGCAGATAATACTAATACTCCCACCATTAAAGTTGATAACAATCTCTTTTTGATACTCATAATATACCCCTCCTAATAGTTTTGATTATTTTTTATAATATGGAATATCCATTTTATACCATTATACTATATTTCTAGCTGTAAAAATAAATTGTCATAAGTTATTTATTCCGTTGCTGCATTACTTTCTGCCTGTGCTGCTTTTTTATTAGAACGCAAAGACATGAATACAACAATAACAGTTACTATCATAAAGAAGAAAAATATTGGGTGATTAAAAGCACTGTCACTACTTGCTAACTGTGATGCTTTTCTTAAATTTTCTTCAAACATTGGTCCAAGTATAAAACCTAATATCATTGGTGAAGATGGTATACTTGCTTTTACAAGCCCAAAACCAAGCAATCCAAATATCAATACGCCCCATACGTCAAATATTCTGTTGCTGTCGCCTATTGCACCAATACAGCACAATACAACAATCGCTGGCAACAAAAAGTTTTTAGGGATATTCAATACTTTTATAAAACCTCTCATACCCACAAGCATAAACACCATCATCATAACTGCGGATATTATCATAGCAAAGAATATGCCATATACTACTGCTCCATTTTTGTCAAATATCAATGGTCCAGGGGATACATTATGTACCATTAAACCACCTAATAACATTGCTGTTGCAGGGTCACCAGGTATACCCAATGATAAAAGAGGTATCATTGCTCCACCTATTGTACCATTATTTGCACTTTCTGATGCAACAACGCCGTCTATAATACCTGTACCAAATTTTTCAGGGTGTTTTGATGAATTTTTTGCTACTGTATAGGAAATCATACAAGAAACACCGCCACCAATACCAGGAAGTATACCGATTCCAACGCCAACTAATGCGGAACGAATACAGTTAAATATTTGGCTGAAAAATTCTTTTGCTGTAAAGCCAATACCTTTCATTTTGACACCAGATTCTACTTCAATTTTTTCTGGTTTTCTGACTTGTCCAGCATATTTTATAACTTCTGTTACTGCAAATAATCCAATTAACAACACTAACAATTTAAATCCTGCTGTTAAGTCTGCACTTCCAAATGTAAAACGCTGTCTTGAGTCAATAGGGGATAATCCTACTGTAGCAAGCAATGCACCTATAATTGCACCTATCAAACCCTTTACTAAATCCTTACCAGACAATGTAATAACAAGTGAAAGTGAAAATATAGCAAGTGAACAATATTCATAAGGTCCAAATTTTATAGCAAGACTTGCCAGTAATGGAGATATAACAATAAGCAAAAGTACGCCCACTACTGTACCAATAAATGAGAACACAACACCTACACCTAATGCTTTTGCAGCTTGCCCTTTTTCTGCAAGAGGTCGCCCATCAAAACAAGTTGCAACCGAGGAAGGTGTTCCAGGTATATTCAGCAATATCGCTGAAATCAATCCGCCTGATATACCGCCTATATATAAAGCAATCAGCATAGATATTCCTTGTGTAGATGTCATAGTGTATGTAACAGGCAAAAACATTACAATCGCCATAGTTGCTGTTAATCCAGGTATAGAACCAAATATAATACCTACTATAACGCCTATTGCTATAAATAATATAACAAGTGGGTCACCAAATACATTCATTAATCCTTCTATAACCATTTTTATCCCTCCTTTAGAATCCGAATATGCCAAGTGGTAACAATACATTTAAAAGACATACAAAAACATAATCTAATGCTACTGCTATCACTATGGAGGTAATTAACGTCACAATATAATTTCTTTTTTCTTTTGGCGTTAATATTAAAGTTTGTACGAAAAGATATACTGCTGTCATAATCAAAAATCCTACTGGTTCAAGCAATGCAATATACACTGCTAATGAAACGAATGTCAATACAATTTCTCTATTTTCTTTTATCATACCAGTAAAATTCAATTCTGATTTGACAAGTGTATTATTTTTGATTGCTAAATTTCTTTGTTTGATACCTCTTACTACCAATATCAGGCTTAATACCAATAAACTAATGCCCCACAAATATGGTATTGCTCTTGCGCCCAAAGGGTCTGAACCCAATCCGCTAAATTTTTTGATTTGAGAAGTTAATACTAAATAGATAATTGAAAATATTGTTAATACAATACCAGGAATTAAATTCTTTTTATATTCCATATTATCACCCCCTAATCATTTATTTTTTCCATTTTTCATGTTCATACACTTTTTTATCAGCTACATGAGACCATTGTTCCCCGTTTAATACCGCTAAGCAACCTTCCATACACATTAAATGCATATTGATAACAGCTTCACGTGTCTGCGCTGCACTATGAGGACTAACAAGCAAATTTTTAGCTTTTAAAAGCGGATTATCTTGTGTAGGTGGTTCTTGTTCAAAAACATCTGTACCTGCTGCTGCAATCACACCATTATTTAATGCGTCAATTAAATCTTTTTCGTTTACAATGCCACCTCTGGCGCAGTTTATCAATACAGCAGTTTTTTTCATGCTTTCCAATTCTTTTTTTGCAATTAAATTTTTTGTACTTTCTACAAGAGGCACGTGTATAGAAACAATGTCGCACTCTTTTATCATATCATGATAATCTTCAAAATAGGTACATCCAATTTCTTCCATTTTTTCTTTTGATAAATAGGGGTCATATCCTAATGTTTTCATACCAATGCCTTTACAGATTTTTTGTGCTTCTCTACCTATTGCACCCAAGCCAATAAAGCCAACTTTTTTATCTAAGAGTTCAAATGCTTTTTTTGCATCTCTAATATTCCAGTTACCTTTTTTCATTTCTGTTTCTGCTTCTGAAAAGTTTTTTGATATAGAAAACATCATAGCAACGGCGTGCTCTGCAACAGAACGGTTGTTTGCTCCAGGTGTAATTACAACAGGAATACCTGCTTTTGTTGCGGCTTCCACATCTACACTATCATATCCTACGCCTGTTCTACCTATTACTTTTAAATTTGGAGAATTTTCTATCACATTTTTGTCACATTTTGCAATTCTTACAATTAAAGCATCTGCATCTTTCATTTCGTCCAGATATTCATTAGGGTCGCCGTTGTCTGCAATATAATAGCTTGCCTTTCCCTCTATTTTGGAAATTCCTTCCTCACATACAGCTTGTGTCATTACAAATTTCATATTAATTCCCCCTTGCTTTTGTATTATTGTGATAAAATTCCATTAGCAATATGAAAAGTTTGTAGAGCGCTGAATGTCCAGTGGACATTCGTTTAGCGCCAACCGGAGCGAAGTGTAGACCAGTATAACGTCCCGCAAATAAAATAATTTTTAATATTTACAAACGGAATTTTAATATTTTTATCATTAAGCCAACGATTCAACATGAATCAATTTTTTTGCTGTTTCCACAAAAACATCTGCATTTCCAAATCCACCAGATTTTGAAATAATCTGTAATTTTTGTTCATTCCATTTTAATATAGATAACACAACACCCTGACTAATTTCACATACTGGTGTTAATTCTGGATTATCTAACACTTTCATTAATCCCATAAGTGTGTCGCCACCAGTCATAAATATGGTATAATCCATACCTTTTGTAATTAAATATTTTACTATGTTACCATGGCACTTTGCAATGGCAAACCGTACATCTTCTCTAGACATTCCCCTTTGTTCTGCAAAATATTGTGTTTGATTCTGTTCTGTGTCGAATGTGTCTACAATGACACAATTATGGCATTCGCATATATTTTGCAGTTGTTTTAAAAATTCTTGCCCTTCATTTGTGTCATAATATTCTAATGATAATTTTTGTTTTGCAGATAAATTGATTCTTTTAAAACCATTACTGCAAGCATATTCCATCTGATTTTTGGTAATAGGGTTTAAACTGCCACAGGCAACATAAAGCCCTTTCTTTTTTTGATATACTGTTTCAATATTTCCTTTTAATGAAAGTATATCAGGTAAAAATTCTGCTAATCCTGCACATCCCGCAAGAAGTTTTAATTGATTGTGCTGTTTTAATTCAAGCAGTCTTTTTTTCATATCCTGCTCTGTTTCCGCATCAAATACAACAATGCCTTTTTCTATGGTATTCAAATACTGTACTGGTTGTATTTGATTTTCTACACAGCGTACATCAATATTATATTCTTTTGTTATAATATCTTTTATATGGGAGTGTTTTACAGGTTCAAAAGGGTCTTTTGCAAAAGCAGTTTCTGAAAGAGGCACATTATCAATATAATGTTTACCATTTCTTGTCACACGACCTATTTTAGGGAATGCAGGTATAAAATAAACACATTGGTTATATACATCTGCAACTGCTTTTAATTCTGTTCCTACATTACCTCGCAATGCAGAATCTGTTTTTTTGTATATGTATTCGATATTCTGTTTTTTTGCCCATAACATAATATTTTTTACTGTTTCATATGCCTGCTGTCCCGTCAAAGGTCTTGTTTCTAAATCTATCACCAATACTTGTGTATTTTCAGAAACAGATATATTTTCTGGATTTTGTTCCACAGCAATTTGTATTTTTACACCTTGCTTTGTAAACTGTATCCCTGTGTCTAATGCTCCTGTAAAATCATCTGTAATCATTAACAGCTTTAACATATTTTGTGACACCTGCCTTATTTATTTTTAGCAAGTAAAATAGCATACTCTATTGAATTGGAAAGACTGATTTCATTAGAAACGCCTTTTCCAGCTAAATCAAAACCTGTACCATGGTCTACGGATACTCTTATTACTGGAATACCAAGTGTTACATTAATACCGGCAACAGCGTCCCATTTTTTCAATTCTTTATTATATACAAATCCTTTTACTTTCAATGGTATATGTCCTTGGTCATGATACATTGCTACAACAATGTCATACCAACCGCCCAATGCTTTAGAGAAAATAGTATCTGGAGGAGTTGGCTTTTTCTCTGGAATATCAATTCCTTCTGAAATTGCCTTATCAATAGCAGGCTGTATTTCTTCTATTTCTTCTCTGCCAAACATACCATTTTCACCACAGTGTGGATTTAATCCTGCTACACCAATTTTAGGTTTTGCAATACCGATTGCTTTACAAGCGTCATTTGCAATTTTAATCACTTCATATACTCTGTCTTTTTTGACTCTATCGCAAGCCTCACGTAATGATACATGAGTGGATACATGAACCACTCTTAAATCTTCATGAGCAAGCATCATAGTGTATTTTTTAGTGTTTGTAAAATCCGCATAAATTTCAGTATGTCCAGAATAATGATGTCCTGCTAAATTAATTGCTTCTTTGCTTATGGCATTTGTAACCGTTGCATCAACTTCATTTGACATAGCAAGCTCTATTACTTTCTTTACATATTGAAAACCTGCCTCGCCACACATTTCTGATATTTTGCCATAAACTCTTTTGTCGATGTCTACTAATTCCATATCATATACATCAATCGTTCCAAATTCAAAAAGTGCATCAGAAACATTTTTTACAGCATGGATATTAAAATCATTTTGTTTTCCCAATAATTCCAGTGCGCACTGCATACAATTTGCATCTCCTATGATAATAGGTTTGCAGTTTTCATAAACATTTTTATGAGATAATGCTTGTATGGATAATTCTGCACCGTTTCCAGCAGGGTCGCCCATTGTAATGCCTATAATTGGTCTCATATTTTCCCCTCTTTCTAAAAATTTAAAATTGTAAATTTATTTTGTACGAACGCAGTTATAACGATAACGATACAATAACATTCACGAAATATAAAGTTTAGAGGCAAGCCCTTTTTAAAGGGTTTGCAGGTGTGGACAAATTTCGCGGTTTTAAAGAAATAATATAAGTGTATTGCAAAGTTTTAGCAAAACTATTTAAAAGACAAAAAAGAATATCTTTATATTTGCGGGCTTTGCCCGTACCCACCAACTTTTTTGAAAAAAAGTTGGACAAAAAACTTTATTTTATGCGAACGCAATTTCAACAACATTTAAGGTTTTAACACTTTTAAATAAATTTCTCTAATATCATTTAAGCTTAATTCCTTCATATTATTTACAAGCAATCTTGTTTGTTTACTACCAGCATCTACAAGAAAGTCTAAATCTTCCATTTTTACGCCAAATTCTTTTAAATCGGTAGGAATATTTGTTACTTTTACAATATCTGTAATCTGCTCTATAATATATTGTGCTTTTTCATCAACGCTTTTTGCTATCAATGTTGGTTCTACCACGTCACACAACATAGCTAATCTTTGCTTACAAGCATCTTTATTAAATTCCATAACATGGGCAAACAATATTGCATTTGATACACCATGTGCAATATGATATTTACCACCTAATGGATAGGATAAAGCATGTACTGCTGTTGTACCACTTCCTGTAATGGCAACACCGCCATAAAAAGCACCCAAAAGCATATTACTTTTTGCTTCCATATCATCAGCATTGTTGTATGCCTCTCTAATATTTTTAAATATCAGTTTTGCACCCTGCATAGCATAGAAATCAGATAAAGGTGTTGCTTTTTTAGATGTAAAGCATTCTACACAATGCGCCAAAGCATCAACTCCTGTTGCAGCAATAATAGATTTTGGTAATTTTTGAATCATTTGCGCATCTAATACTACATAATCTGGTATCATAGCATCATTTACAATACCCTTTTTAGACTGTTCTTCTGGAATTGCCACAATCGCATTACAAGTAGCTTCAGAACCTGTACCACAAGTGGTTGGTATCATAATTGTTTTAATTTGTTTTTTTGCTAACTGTGGAGATTCCAACAAATCTTTTACTGTATAGTCAGCATCTTTTAATACAGAGCAAAGTTTTGCAGCGTCCATAACACTTCCGCCACCTATTGCCATAATAATATCGCCTTTACAACCTTCTACTTGTTTCATAACACGTTCAATATCTTGATACGCTGGCTCTGGTGTTAAATCATCAAATACTTCATATTCTGTTTTATTTTCTGATAATACAGCAAGTAACTTATCCAAAAGTCCTGTACTTCTGATACCTTTGTCTGTAAATACAACTGCTTTTTTAACATTTTCTTGCTCTATTACTGTTTTAATGTTTTGAATACTGCCCTCTCCCCCAAAAATACAAGAGGGTATTTTAATTTGATAATTCATTGACTCATCTCCTTAAAATGTTTCATTTTAATATAATTTATTTCTTTATGTATATATTACTTCATTTTTTTTAAAATACAATATGCTAATATGGTATTTTTTGTATCATTTTGATACATATACTATATTATTTGTTTTATTTTGAAACATATTATGTTATAATAATATTATACTATTCAAATCATTTCAAATAGAAAGGGTGATATCATTATGAAAAAAATAAAAATGCTTGCGGTTGCTCCTTATGAAGGTATGGCTGAGGCAATCGCTACAATAGCAAAAGAAAGAAATGATATTGATTTAACGGTGCAAACAGGGGATTTAAGTACAGGAAAAAATATTGCCATAGAATTATCTCATAATAATTATGATGTAATCATATCCCGTGGGGGAACTGCGGAATTGATACGGTCTGCTGTAGAGATTCCTGTTGTAGAGGTTTCTATATCAGTATATGATGTACTTCGTGCCATAAAATTAGCTGAAAATTATTCAGGTAAATTTGTTATAGCAGGTTTTTCAGGTATCACACATTATGCTAGACAACTTTGTGATTTATTACAATATGATATTGATATTATTACATTTACAAGTGAAGAAGATGCCTTACCAGCATTACGTGACGCTAAAAAAAAGGGCTGTAAATTAGTGCTTTGTGATATGCTTGGCTCAAGTATTGCAAAAAAATTGTGGCTGAATGCTATATTGATTCCTTCTGGTGCAGAAAGTATTACAGATGCATTAAATGAAGCAGTAGAATTGGTACATTCTTCGCAATATGTGCATAAACAAAAAGATTTGTTTCAAGCATTGCTTACTGCAGAAGACAGAGAATTTTTGATATATGACCCTGCGGGGAAATTATGGTTTTCCAGTTTTGTTATAGAACATACGAATACATCACTTATGAATATTGTTCAAAATTATATTAAAACATTTTTGAAAACGCCTGACCAAACCATTGCAAGACAAATACGAGATAAAGTATATGTATTGAAAAACTGCCATATTTATTATGCAGAGCAAAAATATACAGCAATTACAATACAACAAAAAGATGCCTTGTTTTCTGAGGAGGATTTAGGTATTACCATTTATAATAAATCGGACGGTATGCCTAGTGATTTTACAAATTATTATAGTAGTTCCAATAATGTAGGTGATTTATCAAATATGATAGAACAATACAGCAAAACAAATACACCTGTATTGATTATAGGAGAAGTAGGGACAGGAAAAGATAAAGCGGCATCACTTTTATATGAGAATGGTGATTTTGATAATGCGCCTTTTTATACCATAGATTGTGCTTTTATGGGAGAAAGAAAATGGAACAATTTAATAAGCAGTGAAAACTCTCCTCTTAATACACTCCACAATACCATTTATTTAAAAAATGTAGGTGCATTATCTAAATTGCAATTAAATAAATTATTTACTTATATTGAACAAACAAAATTACATAAAAAAAATCGTTTACTATTTTCATTGGTATTGAATAATAAGGAACATAAAGAAACAGAAACCGCAAGAAATTATTTTGAAAATAGTTTGTGCTGTTTAACATTAAAATTACCTCCTTTAAGAGAACGTATTGATGATATACCAAGTATTACAGCACTGTATATACATAAATTAAATATTTCAAGTGAAAAGCAAATTATAGGGCTGGAAACAGAGGCTATGGAATTGTTGCAGTCATTCCCATGGCCTCATAATCTTGACCAACTTCAGCACGTATTAAATGAATTGGTTGTCATTACAAATACACCTTATATCACTTATCAAAGTGTAAAACAAATATTAAAACAGGAACAAACAAGCTGTACTTTTCAACAGACATCGCATTTTAATTTTAATCAAACATTGGATAATATCAATTATCAAATTATTGTTGCTGTATTAAAACAGGAAAATGGTAATAAAGAAAAAACATCTAAACGTCTGGGAATTAGCCGTAGTACATTGTGGAGAATATTAAAAAATCATGCTGATGATAATGATAAATGAGTAATATAGAATTGTATTATATTGTAAAAATTGTTATAATGCAATTAGTAAGCCAATACAGTTTAAATAATGAAATGGAGAAAAATATGTCAGAGTTTTTAATGAAATCCAAAGTTGATTTTGCATTTAAAGAAATTATGATGAATGAACAGGCACGTATAGGCTTTTGTCTGCTGTATTAAAATTAAACCTTTTAGATATTTGTGAAACAAAAATATTAAATACAAATTAAACAAAAGCAATTAGAATATACAGCACGTATAAAGGCGGTACTGGATTATAATCAAGGTTTGTTGGAAGCGAAGCAAAGAGGACTAGAACAGGGAAAAGAACAGGGTAGAAAAGAAGGAATAGAGCTGGGTATACAATCGTTAATATTAGACAATTTAGAAGAAGGATTTTCTAAACAAAAAATATTAGAAAAATTACAAAAAAGATTTGATTTAACAAGTGAACAAGCAAAACAATATTTTGAAAAATTTGGTAAACAATAAGTAATCATATCAATAAAGAAGGGAAAACATTATGGATTATAATGAACTGGCAAAACAACGCAATGAACAAAATCATTTTGCACGCTATATTGGCATTGTAACAACAAAAATAGAAAAAGGTTATGCAGAAGCAGTATTAACAGTAAAACCTGAACACATGAATGCTATGAATATTGTTCATGGAGGTTGCATTTATACACTGGCTGATGTTGCTACAGGTTCTGCGGCGGCATCATTATGCAGTCAGGCTGTAACAACATCTGGAGAATATCATTATTTATATTCTGCAAAAAACACAAAACAATTAAAAGCATATTCAAAATGCATCAAAAATGGCAAAAATGTTTTACTTTTTGATGTAGAAATCAAATCAGATGACGATAATATCATTGGAAAAGGTACATTTACCTGTTATCGTTTACAGTAATAATTATAAAATCCCCTCATAGTATCATTATGGGGGGATTATTGTATGAAAAATTTGGATATGAATTCACTTAACATATCATGATATGCAGAACTGATTTGTTTCAAATTATCACCACCTAGTGTGAATAGTATTATTTTATTCAATAGTATTTTCCTATAGATATTATTTACATATTAAGAAAGATGAGATTAGGGAT
>OFHA01002250.1_pt1 | contig 11640 bp, 7 predicted proteins | sample 1521891 | NCBI WGS metagenome assembly OFHA01 (sample SAMEA3504089, study PRJEB24116) | mouse gut metagenome | biome: mouse gut; feature: mouse-associated habitat; material: faeces | place: Denmark | collected 2011 | reverse complement strand
CACACCGACAACACCCGCCTGCGCGAGGAAATCCTACTCCATCACCCAAGGAATATGGGCGGGAGGAGAAGTTGAAAAATTTAGAAGTTTAGAAACTATGCGTATAGGTTGATAACCTACAAAATGTGGCAAGCAGTTCTGAAACTGAGAAAATAAACTGGCCTTACTACCGGCCACCTTAACTTCTTAACTTCCAACCTCCTCATCCTGCGGCGGCACAAAGTCGCGGCCGGCAGGGGTCTGGAAAACAGACAGGCCGAAATGCCCCACAACGGCATATACATGGTCGAACACATCTGCCTGAATCCGCTCATACTCCTTCCATGCCGTTGTTCGCGTGAAGAAGTATAGCTGCAAAGGCAGCCCCGAAGTGGTCGGGTCGAGCTGCCGCACCATGTACGTAAGTTCGGGATTCACCTCGGGATGCATAGCCAGATAGCGGTCAAGATAGCGACGGAGCAACTGAAGGTTGACAATGTGACCGGCATCGGCCATGTCAATCCCCTCAAGCCATCCCCTGACGCGCAGATGCTCCAGTTCCTCGCGTGTGCAGAACCTTACCGTGTTGACATCCACATAAAAAGCCCGGCATACACGCCTGCCCCCCGACACCTGCATAGGCTGATAATTCTGAAAAGAATCCGAAACAAGCGAATACGGCGGAACCGTGGTGACCGTGTTATCCCAGTTGCGCACCTTAACCGTCGACAGCGACACATCGACCACCTCCCCGTTGGCGTTATGCTTCGGCACCACAATCCAGTCACCTTTACGAAGCATATTGTTGGCCGTAAGCTGCACACTGGCGACAAGACCGAGGATTGTGTCCTTGAAAACCAGCATCAGCACCGCAGCCGATGCACCCAAGGCCGTTAGAATCGCAACAGGGGTCTTCCCGATGAGGATGCTCAGGGCAATAATCACCGCAACACCTATAACGATTAGTTTGAACATCTGGAAGATGCCTTTCACCGCATATGCATGCAGCTTCCCCCGCTTGGTGAAAGCCAGATACAGGTTGTCGATGAATATCACCAGAATCATCACGATAGCCCAAAGGATATAGAGCGACGTCAACCCGTCAAGCCACATCACCGAACCGGGACTATCGCCAAAGCATCGCGGAAGCATCCACGCAACCACTATTGCCGGGGCAAGCTGCGAAACAGCCCTCAGAAAGCGCGGCGTGAGAAGGTCGTCGTCCCATTCGGTAGGGCTGCGCAGAATAAGGCGCTCGATTACCTGCAACAGCACGCGGGTAACATAATAGGCGGCAACGGCACACACCACAATCAATAGCGCCATCAGGCCATCCACAGCCACCTGGTGGAAAGGCCCCTGGACCACACCTCCAAACAATTCCCTGATATAGCCAATCATAACACGTTATACATTGAAGTTATTTATCCATGTGAACTTATTTATCGCAAAACTACAAAAAAACGGCCACAAAGCCATAACACATACCGCTGCACGCCCGGTTCACTGCGTTTGGAAATGACAGATGCGGTGCCTGAATTTTACTTTGCGCAATCCCGGGTATTGTTGTAATTTTGCAACGAAGCAACAACTGCTTCATCCATTATATTTTCACACATCATGAGAAAACTTACCAGAATCACATCAATGCTGGCGTCGGCACTGGTTGCCGTTGCACTCACCGCCTGCGGCGGCTCAAAAAGCACCGACAACGCCGACGGCACCCGGACCGAACTAACACCCCAGCAGGAACGCCACCTGAAAGGGCTGGAAATGGAAATCAACAAACTCAACAAGCAGCTTCCTATGGAGACGGGCGACGGGCTTACACTTACCAAAATGGAACTGACTGACGGATATATGGTCAGCACATGCACCTATCCTGCCGACAGCGACCTCGAAATCGACAACTCCCCCGAAAGCAAGGCCGCAATCCTACAGACAGCCGGTGCCGCCACCGTCAAACGCATTAAAGACCTCAATATCGGCCTGAAATATATCTACCAGGAAGAAGGCACAGGCAAGACCCAGGAAATAGTAATCACCCCTGAGGAAATGTAATACAGCCGCATCCTGCGGCAACAGGACTAAGAGATTGTCTAAAATCCATAGAGAATCTGACGAAAAAATCAAGCCGGTATGTCAAAATTCAGAATTTTGACATACCGGCTTTTCAATGGTCATGTCGACCATCCCGTAAATCGGGCGTATGGCAGATTCGCCAATAAGGCCGACTGTTACTTTACCCCCAGGTTAAAAACACCAACAAATACACTCTATATAGTTCTTCCCGGATAGGTTTGCAGCGCCTTTTCAAGCACTACGAGCGCACGTGCCAGGTCGTCTTTCGAAAGCACATAGGCCATACGCACCTCGTTTCGGCCAAGACCGGGTGTGGTGTAGAACCCTGAGGCAGGAGCCATAAACACGGTTTCCCCCTCATAGTCAAAATCGCTCAGACACCATTGGCAGAAACGGTCGGCATCGTCGACAGGTAGGCTCACAACCGTGTAAAACGCACCCATGGGGATTGGGGAATAACATCCGGGGAGGCGGTTGATGCCGTCGATGAGGAATTTGCGCCGCTCCACATATTCGTTATATGTCATCAGCATATAATCCTCCGGGGCGTCAATCGACGCCTCGGCAACAATCTGCCCCAGCAGGGGCGGGCTCAGACGTGCCTGGCAGAATTTTATAAGGTTCTTTTTCAGCTCCTTGTGCTTCGTTATAATCGCCCCGACGCGGATGCCGCACTCACTGTAGCGCTTTGAAACGGAATCAATCAGCACCACCTGGCCCTCAATCCCCGCGAGGTGGAATGCCGAGATATACGGGGCACCGGTGTAGCAGAACTCACGGTAAACCTCGTCGGAATAGAGGAACAGGTCGTAACGTTTCACGATGTCGCGCAGCTGCTCCATCTCCCGCCGCGTGTACAGATAGCCTGTGGGATTGTTGGGATTGCAGATAAGGATCCCCTTTGTGCGCGGGGTAATCAGCTCCTCGAACTTTTCAACCGGCGGCAGGGCGAACCCTGTGTCGATAGTCGACGGGACTGTAACGATTTTCGCCCCTGCGGAAATGGCAAAAGCCATATAATTGGCATACGCAGGCTCCGGCACTATAATCTCGTCGCCCGGGTCGAGTGTGGCCATAAAGGCGAACAACACCGCTTCCGACCCTCCCGAAGTAACGATTATATCGTCGACCTCCACATCTATCTTAAACCTGCTGTAATAGTCCTTCAGCTTCACACGCAGCGACAACAAGCCCTCCGACGGGCTGTATTCCAACACTTTCCTGTCAATTTTGCGCAAAGCCTCCAACGCCACTTCAGGCGTAGGGATATCGGGCTGGCCGATGTTCAGATGATGGACTTTTATGCCACGTGCCTTTGCTGCATTAGCCAGCGGCACAAGCTTGCGGATTGGTGAAGCGGGCATTATTTCGCCACGCTGGGATATAGTCGGCATTATCAAAGATTTTTCAATGAGGTTATTCAAAAACTTTTCGGTGAAACCGGATATAACCTCCCGATATATTTCACATTTTGGAAACCTTGAAGAAACACGCCATAAGGGATTCTTCATTAAGACATACAAAATTACTTCAACTTGGGTTCATTACCAAACAGTATATAAAAAAAGCGGTGTGCCAAAATATTGAATTTTGGCACACCGCTGTGGTTTTCGCCCGGATGGCGAGGGTGCTGTCAGATATCAGGTCAATATAATTTCCCAAATATGGTGTGTCACATCATAACCTTCACACCGGCAACGACGTATATGCCTGCGGGAAGCTCAACGGTGTTGCGGCCGACTTCGAGTGAAAGCGAGGCGGCGAGGCGGCCGTTGATGTCATAGATGGCAAGCGCACGTGCTTCGGAAGCCACAATCACCATAAGGGAGCCTTCGCGTGAGATTGCTAGACCATCGGCATTCACACCTTCCACTACGTTGATGCCCGACAAATTGTTGTTCTCAATCTTGAATGTATCGGCAGCACCGGCCTCATTGGCACGGATAAACACATTGAAATGAGACATGGCTGGGATTTCACCGGCAGTCATATCGACCAGGCGGAACACTTCGCCTGTATCGTCAAGGAGGTAGTCGCCTTCGGTAACCATGCGGCTTTCGTAATCGCCGAACAGGGTGAAATCCTTACCTGCATTGCAGATTTCGGTCGCTTCGGGAGTAAGCTGCACATCATACATCTCTGTCGACTGTTCCTCATCGCCTGCAACAGCCGACGACGAACCGGTTGCGGAGAACACAGCCTTCACTTCGGCATCGCCATCGCCGTTGACACGGACCATGTAGGGTGTGTTAGGCTTGATTTCATCCTGAATCGACATGGTTTCATCTTTTTCGCTATAGAAACCGAACACGCTGATAGTGTTGGCGCCTTGTGATGCAACGCTGTGCTCCATGCCGTCAATCTCGATGTATGACGGTGAGAAGGGGAAGATGGCACCGGTCCAGTTGTTGCTTACATTGCCGTCACGATACTTCAGCGGCATCTCTAACGATATGGTGTAATCGCCGAGATTGAAGCTGCCCGGGGCATGGAAGGGATATGCCGACGACAGGTTGATGTCGGTCAGCGCCTGGCGCGTACCCGAACCGTTATAAACCACGTTGTGGACATCGGTAAGGGCGAAATTCAAATCAGAGATAAAGATTAGGCAGTTGGGGTTGATTCCGGCAAATGACGCATCTGTAATGCCGTTGGCGCGAACCGCGCGGCGGCCTGCGGCCGAACCGCCCTGGGTGTTAATCGTGATGCTGGTGAGGTTGTCGCAACCGGCAAAGGCATTCTCGCCGATAGCGTCGACAGAGTTGAGTGTGACCGATTCGAGGTTAGAGCAGCCGGCAAAGGCGTTGTCACCGATAGCGGTCACATTATCAGGAATCACCACGCTGCTGAGGCTTTCCATGTTCTCGAAAGCGTTGGCAGGGATTTCGGAGTTTTCAACACCCGAAAGGTCGAGAGTCTCAACCGACGTGAAGTTTTCACGGATAGCGGCACAATCCTCCTCGGTAAGCTCGCCGGTAACACCCATCGTGGTGATGTCGGCAGCATCCTCGGGATCTATGGTCGCAATATCGCTGCCGCTCAACACAACACCGTCAACAGGCACCAGGGTCACATCGATTCTCACATCACCCTGAAGATTCGGAACAGTGTAGACGCCATTCTCATCGGCCACGGCCACAATCTCCGTATCGGTGAATTTAGGTGTAGCACCGAATTCGGTCATAACATGGCTGAAAATTTTCACCTTAGGTTCCATGCCTGAATTCTGGCAATCAACCGTGAAGCGGTAATCCACACCTTCTTTGTAAAGAGTGGGGGTAGCGGTGGATTTTTCCACGAATTTGTTCATAGGCACATTCGCCCATACATTCGCATCATCAAGACCTACGAACGAAGTTACCACTCCTTGAGGGGCATTGATGCTGATGCCGTAGTAGAACACGACATTGAGCACATGGTTCTTGGGGTTAGAGCTGAACCTGACAATGTAGTGGCCGCCGGTATTAAACCAGTCTTCCCAGTCAAGAACATCCATCGACGATGTCTTATCCTCATCATTGTCATACAGACGGAATGCCACGCCGGGACGATAAACAGGATTTGTTTTATACTGGTGAATCAGGTTCGGAAGCATGATATCCACCGACTTCAACACAGTCGCGTCAATCTTGTCCAAAGGCTGGCTACTTGAATACTGGTAGCAACGTGTCGGGTCTACCTGGATGTTGTAGTAGACCTTGGATGTGGCAAGTTTGAGAGTGTTCCAATATTCTGCCGCTTCATAATTCGGCACAGCCCCGTCAGGAACTTCAAGAGTTATGTCGGCCGCATGTGAGGGGAAGGGGGTGCTGTAGCCGATCCTTGGAGGGATAGCGCCTTGCATCACGATCTTGCCCAACTTGGTACAATGTGTGAATGCACCTTCGCCGATATAGCCGACCGAAGCCGGGATGGTGAGTTCCGTTATATTCATACAACGATAGAACGCGTTGCTGTCAATGCTGCGTAGCTGTGTAGGCAACACAATCGACTGCAATGCCGACATTGCCATAGTGGTCGGGGCAAAAGCATTGGTCGGGATTGCATCGGCGTGGTCGCCTGCCCCCTTGATTTTCAAGTCGGCCAAATCGAGAGCCTTGATAACCGAGGCATGGCTGCGGAACGCATCAAACTCCGAATAACTGATTGTACCTGCCACTTTGAGACGCGCAGGGCAGTTGTTGGCAATCTTCGAAGCCAGCTCACCTTCCTTGACATTGATTACAAGGTAGGATTCGGCATTTTTGGGACTTACCTGCACGGTAATATCCAAATCCTCGGTAACAGCGGGGATTTTCACATCTACAATGTTCTTGTCGCTGCCCATAAGCTTGCCGTTGACCCATACGGCCACGACATCGGAATATGTTACGGCTGTAACCTTGAACGAGAAAGGCATACCGCGCACAACCTGGGTGGCTGCACCGCTGATTGTGGCACCCTGTATCTCCTCTGGCATGGTTACGGTGTGGTAAACCACACGGTTGCCTACGGCGGAGATATAATCGGTCACATTATCGTCAACACCCTCTACGAGTCGCCATATCTTCTTGTTGGAAGATGTGGCCACGCGGATAAGGTTGCCTTCACGAATTGTAGCTTCCTTAACCTGGCAGGTGAATGAGCAGGGGAGGTCGCCATAGTTGCTTCCGCCATTTGTGATTATAGGTGAAATAAATTCCTTGATAGCGCCTTTGGCATCGGTAAGCACGGCGGCATAGTACATCATGGCATTGTCGGCCGGAATCGACAGTGCGTTAACACGGATTGAGAAATTCTTGCCGGGAACCACGTTTACAACGTCGGTGCACATACCCACACCACCCTGCGATGCGGTGATTTTCCATGGGGAACCGCTGTAGGAAGGCGTGGGCTGTTTGAAACGGGTATAGATGAATGTATTTTCCTTCACAGAAACAGTATAGACGCCTGAAGCATCGGCTGTGAGGCGGGTGTTGTTGGCATACACTTCCATTGTGGCGTCGCCAAACGTATCGTCGGTCTCCACAGTGAATCTGTAGGATGCTCCCGGTTCGAATTCGGTTCCTTCGGTAAGCGCGGTGATTTTAACGCCCTGTATCTCCTGAAGGGTCACATTGCATTTGGTGACAGGGGCAGGATTTTCCTCGACAATCTCGCGGAATTCTTTCCAGTTCTCCTTCGAGGCATATGCGTTCTTCGAACCTACAGGCACCACAAGGCGAGCCTTGGGAGTACCGGTAAACACGCACCAGTTGACCCATGCAGGCGATGAACGGCGCACAATCACCTCGGCGAGGTCGCTACAGTTGAGGAAAATATTATATTCGTAGGTTGAAACCGAGGCCGGGATTTCGATTGAACGCAAACCTGTTACGTTGAAGCAGCCGCTTTTGAGCGTTGTCAGGTTTTTGGGAAGCACAATCCGCTTCAGCGACCAGTAGTTACGGAATGCCTTTGCAGGGATTGCATTGGCGGGGTTCGAACCGTTGGCCACGATGGTCACACCCGAAAGGTCGAGGCTTGCCAGCTTCATCCGTTCGCGCATGAAGTTGAAATCGTTAACGTCGATTGTACCAAACAGGGTGAGGTCGGTAATCGTACCGGCATCTGTGTCGCTGATGAGGGTGGAGAGTGTTCCTGCCGATACCCAGAGGGCGCGTTTGCTCACCACATCGGCGGCATTCTGAACGATAATCTGGATATTCTGGTCGGCAAGCACATTGTTCAGGCGGTAAACATTGTCCGTGCCGGGAGTGATGATAAAGCCGTTGGCTTTCACGGTCACAATCTTGTCGGCCGACTTGGGCGATACAGAGAATGAGAAATCACGGCCTTTGATTACCTTGTTGTCGGCAACCGAAACGTCAGCACCATCGACTGCCGAGGGGGTATTGACAGTGAAATACGGAATTACATTGCCCTTGGCCGGAACCTGGGCTATGGTGAGCAGGTCGCCTGCCACAGGGAGCCACTGGCCGTCGCCTACACGTGTAACCAGGCGCACAACATCGCCCTCCACAACCGAAGCATCGGCAGGCACGGTGCATTTGAAATCGGCATATCCGCGTGAAAGAATCTGAAGCGAGGGGAGCGACAGACCCTGGTCGGCGCTGATGAGGGTCTTCATAACATCGTCGGCGCCGAAGAGAGCCACTGCCACACGGCCTGAGAAATCCTCGAATGTTATATTCTTGAAGTTACCGGCACGCACGGTGAATTCCATGCCGGGAACCAGGTCGGTCACGCCTGTCGTCATACCGATCTGGCGCTCGTCGCTGGTGATATGGATGGGCGACCATTCTGTCACGCCTGTTGCAGGCTTTATGTTATAGACAATAGTGGTCTGGTCGTTGAAGTTATAGTTGTGGCTTGCCTGCGGGTTGAGGGCATCGGAGGCGAAATAGCCGTTGGCAAGTCCGCCCCACCCCCAGTTGATGTGGAAGTAGGTGGATGAACCACGCTGCTCGTATCCGTCGCACACAAAGGCGTGTCCGGCCGACACATCCTGCCCGCTGTATAGCACGGGGCGGTCGGCATCTATTTCGGCAACAAGCACACGCTCCCAGTCCTCCTTGCCCATTTCAGCGCGTTTCTTGTAGGATACACCTGCATCATAACCGAAATTGTTGATTAATGCGGCAGGCACACGGACTTCGAACGCGCTCGAGCTTGACATGCCGAAGTCGGTAAGGATAGCCTGGGCGGCGTGGCTCACAACAGTGGCCACAGCCGTAGCCTCGACGGCGGAATAGCCGTTGCGGTAGTTGTCGGTGCGCATATTTTCCCAATCGTAGGCCACATTGAAATCCACATTGCCAACCGAACCGCGTCCCTGTGCGGGGTGGTTGTGATGCTTCATGATAGTGGCAAGGGCTGTGCCGACGCACCCTACGAGGCGGCGTCCGGGAATAAGGTTGTTAAACGGCGCTTCCTGGCTCCAGGGGGCTGTGTTAAGTTCCTTTCTGGCACCTGCTTCGGCACGTGCCATAATGCGCCTGCTTGCGCCAGCAGGTGCGGCGGAAATCTCGGTAGCAACAGCCGAGAGCATCGAGGCTGTTGTGGGCGGCACATCGGCCGCATCATAACCGGCATCGTAGGAGTAACCGATTACAGGCGAAACCTTGTCATCGGCGGCAACGATGATAAAACCACGTCCGTCGACAGCGTTGAACACATAGAACACCGGCACACCTGCGCTGTTCTTGGCGGTATGCACAAGTTGTAACGCCGACGGGTCGGCAAGACGCGACACCTTCCCTGCATGGAAGAAGTCGGCAGCGATGCCCTGGGCATCGTCAACTGAGAGCACCCCCGCATTCACAGATGGGAACGCGAGTAATGCGCACAGCGAAAATAATAACATCTTTAAGGAATGTAGCGACATAGCTTTAGCTGTTAATTTTTCCGTTAGTGTTAAAGATAAAAAGAATTAATATTACCGATTCAAAAAAATAATTCACAATAATTTCGGACTTATGCAAGCGTCACCCGAATAAGGATGACTACACTATCCAATGAATGAGCACGTTAACATCTCATCAATGTGCCTTCATCAAAAGCGACTGCAAATTTAGGCATATTTCACAATCCCACGAAAAAACAGCCCGGCTAATTCGTCTGCCGGGCTGTTAATATGTGTTTAAAGGAGTTCGATCTGTTGTCAGCGGGTTTCAAGTTCCACGATATAGTCAATCGTGGCCTGACGTTCGGGCAGGTGCAATGTTATGCCCCCGTCCTTGCGCTTGGTGTAGCGCAGAGGCGATTTGTCGCCGTAGGCTGTGGCCTTGCGCACTTTGCATGTCAGCGGCAGGTCGATATCCCTGGCCTGGCCATCCCATACATGGACGAACAACCGGTTACCCTTGCGGGTGGAAGTTCCCCAGTCGCGTGCCTCGAAATCACCGGCCGATGTGCCATAGATGGTTTCGCCGTTGGCCTTCAGCCACTCGCCGATTTCGGCCAACCGTGTCATAGCCGCCTCGGGAAGCTCCCCGTTAGGCTGCGGGCCTACATTAAGCAACAGGTTCGCACCCATGCCTGCGGCCTTTACAAGCTGGCGTATGATTTCGTCGATGGTTTTATAGTTCTGGTCGGCAATCTTGTATCCCCACATACCGTTCATGGTGTTGCAGGTTTCCAACGGCAGCGGGCTTATATCCTGACCCGACAGCCCGGCGGTGTTCTCACCGGGGAGGTCGCGTTCGAAAATCTGTATATCCTCACCGGGGAACGGTGTTTCATGATGGTTGTTGCCAATCATACACGACGGCTGCAGGTTATGAATCATGCGGTATTGCTCTTCAAGCTGCCAGTCAAACGGCACCGAATCGCAGTCATGATCCCAAAAACCGTCAAACCACACAGCCCTTACCGGCCCATAACCTGTAAGCAGCTCGGTCAGCTGCCTGTTCATGAAGCCGTAATATGAATCCCAGTCCCTGCGTCCGGGGTCGCGCCCGGTGTTCAGCCCGGTGCGCCCCGACGGGTAATCCTCCCTTGTCCAGTCGATATGCGAATAATACAGGTGGAGCTTTACCCCCTGGCGGTGGCATTCGTCGGCCAGCTCCTTCAGGATGTCGCGCCCGAAGGGTGTCGCATCAACGATATTGTAAGGGCTTTGGCCGGTATGCCACATCGAGAAACCGTCGTGATGGCGGGTCGTGAATGTGATGTAGCGTGCCCCTGAGTTCTTGATTGCCTCAACCCATTCCCTGGCATCGAAATCCGCCGGATAAAAGCCCCGTGCGGCCTTGGCATACTCCTTGGCGTTTATATTGTTGTTAAGGTACCATTCCCCCTGCCCGAACATGCTGTAAATGCCCCAGTGGATGAAAATGCCGAACCTGTCGGCCGAAAATTCCTCCTGCGACTTTTTCACCTCGGGTGTGGGTGTGTAGGTTTGGGCCATAGCGCCCGAACCGGCGAACATTATCGCCGCCGAGGCAGCAATAGCTTTAAAAATGTTATGTCTATACATGGTTATAATGGTTTATAATTCAAATATCTGGCTCATCATCCGCCATTTCCCGGCTGATGTGGCCGAAGGGTCGCACTGCTGTGCACGCCCTACATACTCCTCCCATTCCTGCTGACGCGGCAGGGTGGCCATCCGTGCCATCGCTGCATCAAAATCAAAATCGTCGGGAGCTTCCATAATCATCACAAGGCGGGTTCCGTCGCGGTATATATCCAGATACAGGCTCTTGCTGCCATTGCTCAGCGACTTCATCCGAAGACGAATTGGCTCTTTGACTTTTGTATGATTCTTAACTCGTGCCATAGGGATTCCTTTCTCATTTTTTCTACTGCAAATATACGAATAAGTATCGAATTTGAGAAACAAATGAGAAACAAAATTGCACCAAACAAGAGCCAATCTACTGAAAGTACTGAAAACAACCGAAAATAAAAATAAGATTATAAAACTTTGATTTACAGGATATTTATTATCAATTTATTGGATGTTGTTTTCATTCTATACATATACTGCGTAAATCTGTAAAATTAAACACATTTTTGCTATACAATGATAGAAAAAAACAGTCAAAACAAAAAACATTTATTAGTTTTGTATTGTAAAAATCAGAATATTAAAAC
>OFHA01002249.1_pt1 | contig 11647 bp, 11 predicted proteins | sample 1521891 | NCBI WGS metagenome assembly OFHA01 (sample SAMEA3504089, study PRJEB24116) | mouse gut metagenome | biome: mouse gut; feature: mouse-associated habitat; material: faeces | place: Denmark | collected 2011 | reverse complement strand
CGAAAACATACCCGACAGCAGCTTCTTCACTTTTTGCAAAGTTAGTGCATATGGGATATTGCTTTTTTGGGCAGCTCATATGCATTGTCGCTCTTATATCCCTGTTCGGAATGATTGAGCCCATTGCAGAATTCAATCCATATATTTTAATAACAAAATGAAGATTTCATTTCCAGCTGAATTTGTGATACTAGATATACAGATTGACAATGAGACTGGCGGGATATTCAGAGGTCATTATATACTTGAATACAAGTCTGCAGAGGATGAACTGGATATTTTGTCATAGTCCCTGCCATGGGATATATTATATTCAGGAAAAAGTATTGTTTACAGCGCGGCTGGTTTAAAATGCTGAACCAGACAGAATATATCCGGTTTATTATCTGGCAAGCTCTACGGATGGAGATTTCCGCAAGTTCTAAAAACGGATACAGTTTTAAATGAAAGAAAGCGGACAGAGATGCTGGCTTTTTTTTGCATAATGGGATAACGGCTGCAGAGCGCTTCCTTGCAGCCAAGACGGGAGATGAGCCAAAGTATTGTATTGTGCAGTGATTGAATCAGCTGTACTGGAAAAGGATGAAGTTATTTTTAAGGGAGAAATCTCCGCCTGCTGTATCAGTGAATATAAAAATGATTTGATTTTTTATACAAACGGAAGAAGTGTCTGTCTTACGGAATTAAAAGGGTATAAAGAAATTTCCGGTGGGTTTATATCGCAGCCACACTGCCCTGACAGACGGTTATCCTTCACCAATGGAGAGTCGGAAGCCACAGACAGGGGTTTGCCGCCACCAATGGAGAGTCGGAAGCCACAGACGGGGTTATGCCGCATTGCAGCAGTCGTAAGAACTCCTTTTCATTTTTTGGAAAAAGATATATAATAAAACAGTGGCAGATTGAGGATTGTGGAGGTAACAATGGATTTTTCAAAAGATGAACTGAAAGAAGCAAAAAGACAAATTGATTCTGTTTTGCATAAGCTGAGGGAAACAATAAAAACATTTGAAGCCAAAGAAAATGCGGAAAGATACAAGTCACAAATTACTTTGGCTAAAAGACGGGTAAAGTCTTTTGAAATTGCAAAATGGTTTATTGAAAATGAACTCAATCAAAATTAGTATTTGTATAACGGTAATCATATGAAAACGAAATGATCACCGCCACATCGGCCACAAGTTTTAGAGGGATTCCGATATGAGGCCGATTGTGGAACTGGCCAAGACCAATGCGGGCACACGGATTACACACATCTTAGGCTGGCAGATGCAACGGACCAGCTGAAACGGATGGAGGAGCTGGAAAAGGCAATAGAGGAGAAGCCGGTGTCACAGAAGATGTTCCGGGCGAATTAAGAGGAAAAAGGATAACTATTAAAGATACCTTGCAGGAATGACGCTTTGAAGTATTTTGGCAGGGTTTTATTTTTATGTCCACAAAAGGAAAAATGTGTGTTATACTAAGTTTCTGTAAGATTGGGCTGAATAGAAGTATTAAATTGATTGAGAGGGAAGGATATGAGATATTTTTATCATTATACAAGTTTGGATACACTTGCATTGATTTTAAAAAACCGAACATTTTGTTTTAATAATCTTCGGAATGTGGACGATATGGAAGAAGCACAGTCAGAAGATATGGGTGAGTTTGGGAAGTTTGTTTATGTCAGCTGCTGGACAGCAGACAGTGAAGAATCCATCCCATTGTGGAATTTATATACGCCTAACATGCATGGAGTCAGGATGAGGTTTCCAGAGAATCCTTTTAAAATGTACCATTATAAAAAAGGGGAATTTTTTCTTAAGCAAGATACAGATACTTGTATTGACTTTGCAGATGTTTTTGCAGAAAATAAATACAGTGTGACACCTGATAATCCTGCTTTAGTTGAGGTTGAATATGATAATGAAAAAGCCAAATTATGTCCAAGGGTTCGTATAGAGTCATATCCGGGAGCTGTTCAGGATTATTTAGAAGCCAAATCGCTAGATGAAATAGAAAGCAAGGGTATGGATGTAACTTATTCTTTAAAAGAATTAGGTTATTATAAAAGAAAAATTTGGAGCTTTCAGAAAGAATGGAGATATAAAATTTGTCTTACTCCGATGGGTTTAAAGGAATCCAATCCGCCTACATTTGAAAAACATCAGGAATTTATCAGGAGAATAGAAGATAGGACTGCAGAGCCGCCAGTTCAGAGGCTCTATTTGAAATTAGATGAAAATGCATTGAAAGAATTGGAAGTAGTCTTTGGACCTAAAATGACGGATGCTGAAAAGATTATGGCAGTGGCGCTGCTTGAAAAATATGCTCCGGAGTGTAAATATAAAGATAGCTGTCTTAAAATAAGGCAATCCAGGTAGAAGCGTATTCAAAATATTAAGAGTAGTAAAACACCCCGCCTTTTACTACGTTTTTACTACGTTTCACGGCCTCAATACGCCGCATTTTGCCCCGTTTTGCCAACTCTGTGATATTTTTAACAATCTTTCCGCAAAATACAACCCGCGCAAAACGCCGCAAAACACGGCAAATCAGCGCAATAAAGGAGGAAAAACTACAATGATAAGAATACTTTTTATATGCCACGGCAACATCTGCCGCAGTCCAATCGCCGAATACGTAATGAAGGATCTGGTCCAAAAACACAACCTGGCATCCGGATTTGAAATTGCCTCGGCCGCTACCAGCACAGAAGAAATCGGCAACTCGGTTTATCCGCCGGCGAGAGAGGAACTGTCACGCCACGGCATCTCCTGTGCCGGGCATCATGCCAGACAGGTGACAAAAGCAGACTACGACTATTATGACTATCTGATCGTTATGGACCGTATGAATGTCCGTAACCTGAACAGAATCATCGGCTCTGATCCGCAGGACAAGGTCAGCAAACTGCGCAGCTTTGCAGGGAATACAGGGGATATTGAAGATCCGTGGTATACAGGAGCGTTCGACGAGGTCTATGAGCAGATTTTGGAAGGCTGCCAGGCGTTGCTTATGCAATTGTATCCAAATTGTGAATTTTAGATGAAATTTTCTTAATATCCAAAAAAATACAGTATTCTTTTCGGATAAAATAATTAAGAGACGGATCTGGTAAGAGCAGTCGGTAAAAATACAAAACGAATTTATACAGTCACAGCTGTCAGAGTGAGTTTTGAGAGGAAGAGAAAGGAATACAGTATGAATCAGAAAAAAACGGTTGCATGGCTGTTGGCAGCGGTCACTGCTTTCTGGCCGATATGGGCGGGAGGTACGTTTTCCGTGCAGGCCCAGACGCAAAAAGCGGAAGTTCCACAGTTGGAAGAGGGGACATATGTCAGCGGACAGGCGCTGGTTTCGATGACGACCACGCAGGCTGCGGCGCTGACAAAAGAGGGGACAGCCACATTTGATAAAAATATTCAGATTGAAGAATGCTGGGAGTTTGGACAGGCAGACGACGCTTCTTCAGAGCGTGTCAAAGATTATGTGGCGCTTGTCAGTTCAGATACATATACTACCGAAGAGCTGATGGAGATTGCGGCTGATAAGTATTATGTGGATGCGGTTGCGCCGAACAGCTACGCGCATTTGTGCGATACGGGAAAAGACGAGCTGTCTGATTATCAGTGGTATCTGGATGGGAGCGGAAGTCTTAAGACAAACAGTCAGGGAATTCAGTTTTCCGGACTGACGGTGCAGCCGTCGGCACAGCCGGTAGTGGCGATGATCGATACAGGGGTGGATTATACCCATGAGGATCTGAAAGATTCGATGTGGATCAATCCATATCGTTCGCAGGGACTTGAGGGTATTTATGGATATGATTTTGCCAATGACGACGACGACCCGATGGATGTAGACGGACATGGCACGCATTGTGCAGGCGTAATTGCGGCGCAGCAGAATAACGCATCTGGTATTACAGGGATTAGTAATGCAAAGATTATGGCTCTAAAAGTGGTCCGCGATGATTCCGATGTTTTTGATGTCGCAGGCGCAGTCCGTGCGTTCGAATACATTGTCCGTGCACAGGAAATGGGAGTGCAGGTAGCGGCTGTCAACTGTTCCTGGGGAGGCAGTCGTGATTCGGGTGAGATTCTAAACAGGCTGATCGATAAAATGGGTGAGAATGGCGCGCTGACTGTATTTGCAGCGGGAAATGATGCGATCGACTGGGATTCGGTTCCAAAGTCGATGCGGACGGTACCGTATGATCTGGACAGTAAGTATGTTGTCGTTGCAGGCGCCAGTGATGAGAATGACGACAGGGTATATTTTTCCGATTATGGGAATACGCTGGTCGATTTGTTTGCGCCGGGTTCGAATATTGTATCGACTGTGCAGGAGGAGAAGTTTTTGCCGCAGTTCTGGCCGCAGGAGAAGCGGGAGAGGATGACGACTTATTATAATACGGTAAATGGCATCGGCGATTTTTATACGTCGTCAGCTATTTCGGGACTTGCAACCGATTATTCGGTGCAGCTTGGCTATGAGCCGGATATCGGCTTTTCGGATCAGTCAGACGGCTGTTTAAAATATGTGGTCAAATATAACCGCAGGCTTTTTTTGCCGCAGGCTACGGGAAACAATATTTTTCAGGGAGGTACGGAACAGGCCGGATTTATTTATCTGGATGTTACGGACTGGAATCTGGATACGAAAAAGACGTATTATATCAGCTGTATGATGGCGGAAAACGATGGCGCCGGCGTGCCGGCCTGGGAATCGGTAGAAAAAGTAAGTACGGCGGAAGATTCCCGTTTTATAACGGCCGGCGGAAGAACCTGGCTTGCGCTGATTGGGATAACGACGCAAAAGACAAGACCGACGACTTATTATTTTGATAATTTTGCCGTATCAGTGGCAGATCCGGATACGACACAGTTTGAAAAATGTGATATTATGTCCGGTTCTTCGATGGCGGCGCCGATGGTAACTGGAGCTATTGCCGTATTGCGCAGCGTGAATCCTTTTGTGGACGCAATGGGTACCCGTAATCTGTTGATGCAGTGTACCCGACCGGTGGATTCGCTGGAAAATGTCTGTATTACCGGCGGTATTTTAGATTTGTCGCATGTAATTGTACAGGCGTTTGAGCTAAAGCTGAATAAAGCGACAGCGAATGTCAGATATGGGAAGACGCTGCAGCTTGTCGCAACCATACTGCCAGAAAATGCGACCAATACGAAAGTAACCTGGACTTCTAGTCATCCGTCATACGCTTCAGTATCAGCAAAAGGAGTCGTCAGGGTAAAAAAAGCCGGTATCGGAAAAACGGTCAGAATTACGGCAACGACCAAAGATGGGACAAAGCTAAAAGACGTATGCACAATTAAAATTAAAAAAGCTGCAAAATAGAAGTAATTTTTCTTGTAGACAAATGTATAATTGTATATGAGAAATATGACATATCAATGAAACAAAGCAACAAAAAAGGAAAGAAATAAACTTGTGAACAAATATGCAAATGTATATAATAAAATATAGTACATAATGAAATAAAGCTGCAAAAAACTCCCAATCATTATTCTTATAGACAAATGTATAACTGCATATAAGAAAATGACACATCAATGAAAACAAAGCAACAAAAAAAGAAAGAAATAAACTTGTGAACAAATGTGTAAATGTATATAATAAAATATAGCACATAAATATAAGAGTGAAAGGGAACAATGGCGTTTCCTTCACTCTTAAATTGTATCATACTGTATTTTAAAGAATAATAAAGAATAATAATGAAGAAAGAAGCAGGATCGATGAACAGAATACCAAAAACAGGAGACTTATATACAGACGGAGCGGGCCGGATTTATCAGGTGATTGTTAACGCTGTTTATGCAGAAACCGGGGAACCGCTTGTCGTATACCAGGAGATGTCCGGAAATTTTCAGATATCTGCCAGACCGTTGCAGCAGTTTACCGGAGAAAACGGACAGGAGCGGTTGTTTGAAAAGACGCAGAAAAAGCAGGAGCAGCCGGATGCGGAAAAAATCAGCTCGCAGACAGATACTGCGGCTGCGCCGGGAAAAAAGGAACCGGCCGGTCAGCCGGTATTTGAACAGAATCAGAATTTGCAGCAGCGGCAGATATCTGCGGTTAAAAAGGAACCGGCTCCCCGTACGCAGTCTCCTGCGGAGTCCAAACGTGCGTTTCGACAGATAACGGCGGAAACATCCAAAGAAGGCGCTTCTTATTATGAAAAGCGGCGCAGACAGATGGAGGAACGGGAGCAGCGCAGGGAAATGTTTCGCAAAACGCAAAGACACGAGAGCGCAACCGAGGAGCTGCGGGCCAATCCATGTCTGATGAAGTTTTTAGAAGCAGATACGTATGAGGAAAAATACCATGTCTTAAATGAAATACAAAATGATATGACAGATCGTCTGATCGATGATATTGCGGTAGTGTTGGACGTGGTCATACCGGAAGGCGCGATGAACGACCGTTTTCATCAGCTGCGCAATATCATACTGACCAGACAAAAATATGAGACCAGCCGGTTTCGATAACGTCAGGACTGCAGGGCGCCTTTGCTCATTTCGCTGTTATGATAGCGGCTGTCGTACGTGACGTCTTCGCCAAACCAGTCCGGAGGGGTAAAAGAGTCTGCTTCTTCGATAGAAGCAAATTCTACCTCCGCCAGAGTGATTCCTTCCAGGCTGCCATGAAAGATGTCCAGCTCGATGGTATGTGTGTCGTCCAGCGGCAGCAGATATCGGCGCTTGGTAATGAGGATGCCATCCGTTTTTTTGCGCAGATGTTCGTAGGATTCCTGAGAAAGCGGGATTTCATACTCGGTGTGAGCCATCATACCCGCGCTTTTACAGGTAAGAAAGTAAGTATGATCCATCTTGCGTATCCGGATGGTCGGGTCTGTGCATAAATATCCCTGCTCGATGTCATGATATGCGTACTGATCCAGATTTTGCGGAAGCCATCTGGGTATAAATTTGCGTTCGATTTCCATATGTGTCAGATCGTTTTGTTTTGTTTTTGGCATAAAAATACTCCTTTCCGTTTGGTTCTTAATTCCTAAGATAACGGATATATTTGGAAAATTCAACGAATATTTGCAAATTGTTTTGGAATATGTTATATTTTGGTTACAGTTTGTCCGGCGTACGACATTTGGTGTTGTAAGCGTCAGCTGTGTGAATCCTGATATATCTGGGACAGATTCGTGCGATGTACGGCACATTTGCTGCTGTAAGCGTCAACTGTGTGAATCCTGATATATTTGGGACAGATTCGTGTAAAGTATGGCCTGCGTATTCTCTTTGCAGGCCATTTAGAAAATAAAAAACAGAGCAGGAGGTTATAAAACAATGAGCAAAATAGCGGTATTTTTTGCAGATGGCTGTGAGGAAATCGAAGGACTGACCGTTGTGGACATGCTTCGGCGGGCCGGTCTGGAGGTTGTCGGAGTATCCATTTCAGGCGGGAGAGAGATTCAGGGGTCCCATAACATTCGTTTTTTCGCGGATACGACTTATGAAGAAGCTCCGATCGATACGTTTGACGGCGTAGTGCTTCCGGGAGGAGTCAAAGGAACAGAAAATCTGGGTGCACATCCGGGCGTGGTTTCCACAATTAAGAAATTTGCTGAAGAAGGAAAACTGGTGGCGGCAATCTGTGCGGCTCCGAGTGTACTGGGCGCAAATGGAATTTTACAGGGCAAACATGCGGTCTGCCATCCGGGATGGGAGGAAAAACTGATCGGAGCGGTTACGTCAGAAGAGACTGTGGTCACAGACGGCAATATTATTACCAGCCGCGGGATGGGAACAGCGATCGATTTTTCACTGGCGATTATCGCAAAGCTGACAGATGAAGATGTCGTGGCGAATGTGAGAAAAGGAATCGTATATTAAAACAGCGTTTGTTTCACGCGCTGTCAGACAGTCAGAATCTGCCGTATGGAAAAAGTCTCCTGCAATCGCCTGGGGGAGGCCGCTGAAAAAGTCATTTTTCGCTTCAGTGAAACGCAAGATACAGATGTTTAACAATAAAAATTCTGTGTATTGTAGTTTTATTTGAGCAATGCGGACTTTTTCAGCGCCCTCGTCCGAGATGGGTTCTTTCTTAAATGTATGGGTAATTCCGTTAATTTCATTTTGCTTTGTCAGGCCAATAGAAAGGATTTCGTCAAATGATGAAATATACGGATACCCAAAGCTGAGAAAGAACCCGGGGATGCTGCGGGGACTTTTTTACCATATGGTTTTTTTATAGGAAGAAGATCTGGTTTGTAACTGCGCTCTGATCAGGAACGGATCACAGCTTTTTTGACTGCGCTGTCTTTTCCATAATAAGTGACGCCTTTGACGATCCGATAGCTTCGAAGTTTGATGTAATAAGTTTTTTGGGACTTTAGTTTTTTGGCACGGATCTGATAAGTCTGTTTATCTGTTTTACCAAGCGTCTGGTAAGTTCCGTTTTTGGAAGAGGCATACAGTACCTGATATCCATCTGCATCCGCAGGCAGCTTTGCTTTTATCGTCAGTTTCTTTTTTCCAGCAGCGGATACGGAGCGCAGAGCGGCGGCTTTTGGCGCATGCGCATCTTTGAGCGCGGTAATGAAAAGATCTCCGATCACGGCGTGTCCCTGCACCGAAGGGTGTGGATCGGGCTGAAAACGAAGCGACTCGCTGTAGTCGATACGTACATTTGTCAGTTCTTTTTCCCGGAACGGCGTATAGACGTCGATCAGCGTATAATCAGATGCATCCGCGGTAAAAGCCTGATTGATTTCCTGAATATAGCGATCTGCCAGTTCGCCGATCTTTGGGAGAAATGCAAACGGGTTGTAGATGTTTGTCGCGTAAATTTCGGCCTGCGGCGCTTTTTCGTGTAACAGAGACAGGATCGTCTGAAATTTTTCTGAAAAAGCGGATGCCTGCGCGTGCAGCGTGTCGTTGTCGGATAGCTGCTGCAGCAGTACGACCGCCTGTTTATAGTATTCCGGCAGTTTTGAAATGTCGATCTGCGGGAGCGTAAATCCGTTTTTTATGGATTCTTCGATGAAAGCGGGATCCATGCCCGAAAGATCCGGGATGTCCGGATTTTCTTTTATATGGTCGAGCAGTATCTGGATAAATGGCAGCAGCAGATCGTTCGAACCAATCGAAAGGGTAATGATATCTGCGTTTTTAAGATCTGCGTCCGCTTTTCCTGTCTGCAGCAGCTGTATGCAGTCGTCGCTCGTATCTCCGGTTACGGCGTAATTGCGGGACTGCGTATGCAAAAAGTCAGCAGTCAGCGCCTGATAGCTGTCTGCGGGCGCGGCAGTGTTCTCCCCGGAATAACCGTCCAGTCCATAGCCGGCGGCAATGCTGTCGCCAAAAGCGACGTAAATGGTTTTTTCTGCCGCTGTTTTGGCGTAAAGCGTCTGCAGACCGGTCTGCAGGGAAACCGTAAGCAGACACAGCAGCATTAAAATGGAACAAATTTTGTTTTTTCTGTTATTTTTCATGTCTTTTACCTCCATACCAGGAGTATAACATACAATTCCAGAACTTACCATTCATAATTACATACAATTCTTCCATACTAACAACAGATAACAGAAAACACTGTTATTTAAGAATAAAGCAAATATATGGAGGTAAATGAACATGTCAGGTTCAAAGAATTCAAATTCAGGTATGGCTGTACCGGAAGCAAAAGAAGCAATGAGACAGTTCAAAGAGGAAGTAGCATCAGAATTAGGCGTAAACTTAAAAGACGGATACAATGGAGATCTGACATCTCGTGAAGCTGGTTCCATCGGCGGCGAAATGGTAAAGAAGATGATTATGAGACAGGAAGAGCAGATGAAGCAGTAATTTGCCAGCTGAAGCTAAAATAGTTGAGAGAAGTTAAAAAACATCAGTAATTTAATTGAGTGCAGCTGTATCTGCAGTGACTGCAGGAACAAATTGCATGGAAATGTTGCCGTTCCTATCCGTCAGATATGAATTGCAACACGAAAAAAGATGCCAGGCAGCAACGGCATCTTTTTTCGTGTTATACGGAATCTGTTTCTTTGCGGCGGCTGGATTACGTTACTGTCTGCAGGTCTGCCTGGAAACAATAACAAGCTGCAACAATGCATAAGATTTTTATGAAAAAATGCTGGTAATTTAAAAAACACTGTGTTATAATCTATAAATGACTGTAAATAGCTGGAATAACAGCTGGGGAAACCGCACATGCGTGTTTCTTACAAGCTTTAAGGAGGAAATAAAAGAATGAGTGTACAGGTGGAAAATTTAGAGAAAAATATGGCAAAGCTGACCATCACGGTTTCCGCTGACAAGTTTGAGAAGGCCATGCAGGGAGCTTATATTAAGCAGAAGAGCAGAATCAATATCCCTGGTTTCCGTAAGGGAAAAGTTCCAAGAGCAATGATCGAAAAAGCGTATGGTCCGGAAGTTTTTTATGATGAAGCGGCAAATATTGTAATTAACGAAGAATATCCGCAGGCGATGGACGAGAGCGGACTGGATATCGTATCCCGTCCGGATATAGAAGTAACGCAGGTGGAAAAAGGAAAAGAATTTGTATTCACAGCCGAGGTAGCGGTAAAACCGGACGTGGTTTTAGGAGAGTATAAAGGCGTAACGGTCACAAAGGCCGAAGCTGTCGTTACCGAAGAAGAAGTGGATGCCGAGATTGAAAATACAAGAAATAAACAGGCACGTACCGTAGATGTGACAGACCGTCCGGTAGCAGACGGCGATACGGTCATCATCGATTTTGAAGGATTTGTAGACGGCAATCCGTTTGAAGGCGGCAAGGGAGAAAACCATTCCCTGGAAATCGGCTCCCATTCCTTTATTGATACCTTTGAAGAACAGCTGATCGGAAAAAATGCCGGAGACGACGCAGAAGTACACGTGACTTTCCCGGAACAGTATCATGCGCAGGAGCTGGCTGGAAAACCGGCAGTATTCCAGGTAAAGATTCATGCGATTAAAGCAAAAGAAATACCCGAATTAAACGACGAGTTTGTTTCCGACATATCAGAGTTTGAGACACTGGATGAATATAAAGAAGACGTACGTCAGAAGCTGTTAAAACGCAAACAGGATACGGTAAAAGGCGCAAAAGAGGACGAAGCGATTCAAAAGATTATCGACGCTTCCAGCATGGATATTCCGGAACCGATGATCGAGATGCAGTGTGAAAATATGATTCAGGAATTTGAAGGCCGTATTTCACAGCAGGGTCTGACGCTGGATCAGTATATGCAGTTTTCCGGATCCAACATGAACCGGATGAAAGAGCAGGTGCGTCCGGAAGCAATTCAGCGTATCCAGAGCAGTCTGGTACTGGAAAAGATTGCAAAAGAAGAAAAGATAGAAGTAACGACCGAAGAAATCGACGCGCAGATTGAAAAGATGGCGTCTGTTTACGGTATGGCCGGCGAGAAAATGAAAGAGTTTTTAAGCGACGAAGACAAGGAAAATATCGAAAGAAACCTGTCGATTGAAAAGGCTGTGGAGATTATTATGGAACATGCCGTAGAACAGGAGCCGGAAGAAAAAGCTGAGAGCAGCGAACAGGAATAAAAAGCGAAAAGCAGAAAGAAAAGATGGAGGGATTGGTATGAGTCTGGTACCTTATGTCATCGAACAGACAAGCCGCGGCGAACGCAGTTACGATATATATTCCC
>OFHA01002247.1_pt1 | contig 11649 bp, 8 predicted proteins | sample 1521891 | NCBI WGS metagenome assembly OFHA01 (sample SAMEA3504089, study PRJEB24116) | mouse gut metagenome | biome: mouse gut; feature: mouse-associated habitat; material: faeces | place: Denmark | collected 2011 | reverse complement strand
GGTGCAGATATGATATACAATTACATGGACGAAAATATGCCAGTATGGGCTAAGCCTACTATACAAAAGCTGATTGACAAGGGCGCATTGAAGGGAAATGAAAAAGGTGAATTGATGTTGACAGATGTCATGTTAAGAATATTTGTAGCAAATGACAGAATGGGGTTATATGGAGAATGAGGGTATCTTCAGCCCTCATTTTTTATATAACAAAACCGCCCTACAGCTTTATTTTTGTCCTTCTTTTGTCCCACTTTTTTATAAAAGCTGTGAGAAGATGGGACAAGTTTAGAAAAGTGTTGAGTATTAAAAATGTTGTAAATATAATAGTTTATAACATTTTTGCACAAATATAAACTGCATAAAATATTATATTGTATATTTTGATAGAAAACGGTATACTGGATATATTAAAAATTTGAAAACGATTTTATAAAAGAAAAATGTAATAAGGAGGGATATTGATTGGAAAAAAAGCAAAAATTAACGGAATTATATTTATTAACATCATTTTTATGTTTATTTGTGGTACTAATACATACATCATCAGAAGGTGTGACTAATTTGACAATGGGCAGTTTACAACATAAAGTGTTTTTTATGTTTAATAAAGCACTTTCTTTTGTTGTACCAGGATTTATATTTTTAAGTGGCTTAAAATTAACATATTCTTATAAATATAAAAAATTCGAGTTTCTATCATTTTTAAAAAAGAGATTTACAAAAATATTGATACCTTATACTTGCTGGTATATTGCGTATTATGTATTTTTATATTACATACATTTTATAGAAGCAAAAACAATCAAACAGCATATTTTTTCATTTTTAATAGGTGATTTAATATCGCCATTTTATTTTATAACCATTATATTTCAATTTTATATATTGTTTGGTATATTTTTATATTTGTTAAAAAAAGTGAACCACATATTGCTTTTTGTAATTTGCACCATTATACAATTATATTATTTGCAAAATATATATCCTGTATATGAAGATAGATTTTTTGTAACATATTTTATTTATTTTTTATTAGGCTGTATTATGGCAGAACATATGGAACAATTTCAAACAATACTCAAAAAATATAAATGGATAGTATATGCTTTATTTATATTTTTCACATATTGGCATACCACACATGCATACGCATCTAATGTGGAAGGCATTTTTTATGCCTATTGGAGAATTTTTACTTGTCTCTTTTCTATCAGCGGTATTGTAGCATTTTACTGTATATCATATAACATTGTGAAAATAGCACCTCAAAAATTCATTACATTATTTAGTATATTAGATGCAAGCAGTTTTTATATATTTTTAGGACACTGTTTTTTATTGTATATTTGTAATGGTATATGGTCACGTATAGGGCTAGAATCTATATTTATAAAATTTATACTCAATAGTATGATTGTATTTTTGGGTTCTTTTATTGTATCATTTGTTTATGTTTTGGGCAAAAAGAAATGGTATTCCATAAATCGTAAAGTATGATATAATGGAATGAGTCCATAAAGGATTTTAGGAGGGGTTTTTTTGTCAAAAAACAAAGTGAAAATTATTGTTGATGATAAGCCATTTATATTGATGGGAGAAGAAACAGAAGAACACATCAAAAAAGTGGCTGAATATATCAATATTAAAATACAGGAAGTAAAAGGAATTAGTCCCCATATTGCTGCCGATGTCAGAATGACTCATGTATTGACATCAATTAATGTAGCAGATGATTTTTTTAAAGAGAGAGAAAAAAATGCAGTATTAACAAAACAATTAACAGATATCGAAAGAAAAAGAGCATTAGAAGAAACAAGAAATAAACAAATGAAAGAGTTAAAAAAACTATTAGAAACTGCAAGAAAAGCAATCATTGATTATCAAAATAAATTAAAACAACAAGAAGCACTATTAACAGAACAGCAAAAAAAATATCAAGATATTTCTGATGAACTTGAAAAATGTAAAATAGACTTGGAAACAACAAAAAAGCAAAAAATAGAATTGGAGAGAAATCAAAAACAAATTGAAAGCGTATTGACACAAAAAACGTCACAACTTCATGAAACAGAAGAAACACAAAAACTACTTTCAGAAACAAAAGAAAAATTGAAACAATGTGAACAAGCATTAGAAAATACAAGACAGCAATGGAATCAATCAAAACAACAGCTACAACAAGCAGAAACACAGAAAAATACATATCAACAGCAATTAAAACAAGCAAATGAAAAATTAAATGAACAGAGCCATATTACAGTATGGCAAGAAAAAGAAAAACAATATCAACAAGAACTGGAAAGTGTTATGTTGCTTTGGGAAAGTGAGAAGAAAACAGTACAAAATTTGCAAAGACAAATAGAAACAACTTCTGATTTGGAACAAAAAGAGTTTGAAAGACAAACATATTGGGAAAAAAAGGAAAAAGAAGTCTTTCAAACACTTCAAAATTTAAAAATAGAGTTAGAACAACAGAAACAAATATCAGAGCAATATCAAAAGGAATTGCAACAAAATAAAGAAAACGAAAGCACAGCAATACAAAGTGAAAAGGATAAATTGCAAAGTGTTTTATTGCAACTAGAACAGGAGAAACAAAAATCTGAGCAGTTACAAAAAGAGTTACAACAAACAAAACAGCAAAACAACGATGAAACAGATACGATGTTGAAAGAAAAACTAAAACAAAAAGAAAAAGAATTTGAACATCAATTATTTGATTTAGAATTACAATTAGAAGAAGAACAAAAAAAATCTCAAGAGTTACAAAAACAATTAGAACAAAAAATGTTATTAGAACAAAAACAACAAGAATTTTCAGAAATACAACAGCAGTTAGAACAAAAAAATGAAATTTTAACATTGCAGACAGAATTAGAGGAGCAGAAAAAATTGACAGAGGAATTAAAACGAAAATTGCAAGCAACAGAACAGCAAAATCTGTATATTAAAAAGAATCACAGTCAAATGGGAGCACATAGAAAATAAAAACGATTTTGTCAATAAAAGTCAATAAGAAAGGAGAAAAGCAATGCAAAAAACACTATTACCAGAATTATTATCGCCAGCAGGAAGTATGGAAAGTATCTATGCAGCGGTAAATAATGGTTGTGATGCAATATATGTAGGAGGAAAACAATTCAGTGCAAGGCAATACGCAAATAATTTTTCAATAGAGGAATTAGAGCAGGTATGTGATTATTGCCATTTAAGGGGTATAAAGCTATATGTCACAGTAAACACATTATATAAGCAAAAAGAATTAGAAAATTTATTAAAATATATTAAACAGCTTTATGAAATAGGTGTTGATGCGTTAATATTGCAAGATATTGGCACTGCGGAACTCATTAAAAAATATTTTCCAGATATGCCTTTGCACGCAAGTACACAATTAACAACAAATCATTTAAAAGATGTTGATTTTTTATATCAACAAGGATTTTCTAAAATTGTATTAAGTAGAGAATTAAATTTGAATGAAATAAAATATATTTCAGAAAATACAGCGGCAGAAATAGAAGTTTTTGTACATGGTGCGTTGTGTGTTTGCTATTCTGGACAATGTATTATGAGTAGTATGTTGGGAGGACGTAGTGGCAACAGAGGAAGATGTGCGCAAACTTGCCGTTTGCCTTATACACTATATAAAAAATATGATACTATAGAGCAAGGACATATACTTTCACCAAAAGATATACAAACTATTACAATATTACCAGAATTAATTGAAAGTGGTGTGTGTTCTCTCAAAATAGAAGGGCGCATGAAAAGTCCAGAATATGTTGCAGGTGTCACACAAATTTATAGAAAATATTTGGATATGTATGTGCAGTCACCAGAAAATTATGAAGTAGATAATCATGATTTAAAAATATTAACACAGCTTTTTAATAGAGGCGGTTTTACAGAAGGATATTATAAAACAAATGCAGGTAGTAGCATGATGAGTATAGAGCGTCCTAAAACATGGGGACTAAAAACAGGATTTGTAGATAGTTATAATGAAAAACTGGGTAAGGTGACTATTAGAACAAGAGAGCCTCTTGTACCAGGAGACGGCATTGAAATTTGGACACAAAAAGAGCCTCATGTAGGAAGTAATATTTCTCGTGCGTCAAAAGCAGGGGAATATATTACATTATCAATACAAGGAGATATCACTAAAAACGATGTAGTTTACAAAACACATGATAAAGCGTTAGAGGACACATTAAAAAAGACATGGGAAAAAGATAATAGAAAACTAGCTATATATGGTAAGTTGAGTGCAAAAAAGGGACAATATTTATATTTTCAGCTTTGGGACAACAAAGGAAATATGGTATATCAGCAAGGTGATATTGTAGAATCGGCACAAAAGCAAGCACTTTCGTATGAAAAATTAAAACAGCAGATTATGAAAACAGGTGCAACGCCTTTTGCAATACAAAATTTAGACATAGAAGCAGATAACAATATTTATATTGGTATTAGTGCGATAAATGAAATACGTAGAGCAGCAACAGATGCTTTACAACAAGCAATATTAAAAAAATCAAAAAGAAAAGCGAAACAGTATGAAATAGAAAAAAGAAAACAAATACCTATTATAAAAACAAAAAAATTAAATGTGCTTGTGAGTACAAGAGAACAGTTTGATGTAGTAAGTAGCGACAGACGTGTAAATATATTATATTATGAGTTGACAGATGATTTCAAAAAAAATTATAGTAAGCATATTGAAAAATGTCATAGTAACCATATCAAATTATATGCAGCACTGCCAAGAATTGAAAGAAAGCAATGTGAGAATTTATATATAGATATAATAGAAATACTTAAAAAAAGTGATATTGATGGTTTTTTAGTGAGGTCACCAGGGCAGTTTTTAGAGATTTCACAAACTGGTAAAAAAATAACAATTGATTATAATATGAATGTATTCAATGGAGAAAGTGTTGACTATTGGCAGAAAAAGGGTGCTGATAACATTTGTATTTCATTAGAAAGCAATTTACAGGAAATCAATGCAATAGCAAATGAGCATTGTGAAATGGTAGTATATGGCTATTTGCCACTTATGATAACACAGCAGTGTCCGATAGGAAATTATGCAGGAGGAAAAATAGAAGGTATTTATTGTTCTGAAAAGGATAATGATGATTTATATTTTTTGAAAGATAGAAAAGGTATGAAATTTCCATTAATGCCTGATTGTAAGCAATGTGTTTGTACAATATTAAATGGAAAGCCTTTATTTACATTAAAATTTTATGATGAAATATTACAAAGTACAACAGGAAGTATTCGCTTGCTTTTTACAAAAGAAGGTAGCAGAAGAACAGAAAGGATATTAAATGCTTATGCAGAAATGACATTATATGATACAGTACCAACAGCAGAAACAAAAATTTTACTCCATGAAATGAGCGAAAAAGGTAATACAAAAGGTCATTATTTTAGGGGTGTAGAATAAGAGGGATATATATGTTTGACTTAATCATACTATTTAGTAGATATTTATTTTTGCTTTATATCGTACTATTTTTATGGCAAGCTATTGTATATATTGCCTATGAGCAAGGCGGTTATTTAGGAAGTCCTTCTCATGCCATAGCAATGCAGAAAGGATTAATTGTATGGTTTCATATCACAGCATTTTTAATACTGTCATATGAATCGGGAAAATTTTTTTTCAATATGGAAACATTAGCAGTAGGAGTGGCAGGGCTTGCATTTTTACTACTTTCCATGATGTTGTTAGATAAATTTTATTATGAAGGCTGTCCTCTTATTTGGACAGGTATGCTATTTTTGTTAGATATGAGTTTAATTATGTTGCAAAGGTTAGAACCTATGCTTGCCGTAAAGCAGTTAATATGGATGGCATTAGGTATTGCCATTATGCTTTTTATACCATTTATATTAAGAATGATACCTCGTTTTGAAGTATTTGAATATGTTTATATTATAGTATCATATGCTTTGATACTAAGTACATTACTTTTTGGTACATCAAAATATGGTTCTGTAAACTGGTTAAAAATAGGACCAATAACATTTCAGCCTTCTGAGATTGTCAAATTTTTATTTATATTTTATTTGTCGAGTGTTTTTAGGAAAAGAGTAGAATTAAAGGAATTGCTTATTACAGGCACATTAAGTGCTGGTATAGTGCTTTTGCTTGTATTACAAAAAGACTTAGGCAGTGCTTTAATATTTTTTATGACATATATGGTAATGCTTTATATATCTACATCAAATGAGATATTATTTTTTGCAGGTATGGGTGCAGCAAGTGCAGCAGCAACACTTGCGTATCATCTATTTTCCCATGTAAGAGTAAGAGTTGCCGCATGGAGGAATCCTTGGGCAGATATAGATGGAGGAGGATATCAGATATTAAATTCACTTTTTGCCATAACAACATGGGGACTTTTAGGCAGTGGATTAACGAAGGGTATGCCTAACACTGTTCCAGTTGTAGAAAGTGATTTTATATTTGCAGCAATATGTGAAGAAATGGGCATATTATTTGGTATGGGAATTGTTTGTCTTTATATTATGCTTTTTTTTAGAGGAATATTAGTTGTGATACGTTGCCAAAGGAGATATTATAGTCTTTTAGCAGCAGGTGTTATAACAATGTTTGCTTTTCAAGCATTTTTAATTATAGGCGGTGTTATCAAATTGATTCCATTGACAGGTGTTACATTGCCTTTTGTAAGTTATGGAGGTAGTTCTGTACTTGTCAGCATTATGATGATAGGGTTACTACAATGGGTAAATGTTTATTGCGAACAGCATGAAGCAGGTTACCAAAATACCATAGAGCAAAATGCAGAAAGTGCAGAATGGAACGAATGGGACGGTGATGACTTCCATGAATAATATGAAAAGAAGTGCGCAAAGAATATTTTGGCTCATTACATTGATGTTTTTTTTAATATTAGCATTTATGGCGAAATTAGCATTTATAGATAGACAAGAAATTTCTTCAAGTAGTTATAATCCAAGATTAAATTATGCTGATAGTAGTGTAAAGAGGGGCAATATTAGAGATAGTAATGGAGATATATTAGTAGAAAGTACAGAAAATGGAAATAGAACATATAATCGTTCTCGTATGGCAGCACATATTACAGGCTACAGTAGTAAAGGTAAAACAGGAGTAGAGGCAGCAGAAAATTTTGAATTACAAACGCCTCATAATGAGGTATTACAAAGAATTAGTAGTATATTTACTGGAAAAGCAATACAGGGTAATGATGTTGTTTTAACAGTGGATATGGATATACAATCTGTTGCAGGAGATATATTAGGAAATAAAAAAGGTGCAGTTGTAGTAATAGAACCATCTACAGGAAGAATATTAGCATTACAGGCATATCCAGATTTTGACCCTAATACAGTAGCAGAAAATTGGGAAACATTAAAAAATGATGAAAAAAGTCCTCTTGTAAATAGAGCAACACAAGGACTTTATCCACCAGGTTCTACATTTAAAGTCATAACTGCTTTAACAGCGTTAGAATATTATAGCGATTGGCAAGAATTTACTTATGAGTGTACTGGCGAAGCTGTATTTGAGAATAAAGTAATACATTGTTATAATAATAAAGAGCATGGCACAGTAGACATGAAAAAAGCGATTGCAACATCTTGTAATTGTTATTTTGCAGAACTAGCAAAAAGAGTAGGCGCAGAAAATATTAGAAAAAAAGCAGAAGATTTTTATTTTAATAAAGAGTATCATTTTTTACTGGCTCATAATATTAGCCAAGTAGCATTACAAAAAAAATCAGAAGAAAACGAAATTGTAGAAACAGCAATCGGACAGGGAAAAACACTTGCTACACCATTACATATGGCTATGATAGCATCAGCGATTGCAAATGATGGCATCATGATGAAACCATATATTGTTGACCATATACAGTATTATAATGGTGATATTTCTAAAACAACAGTACCTGAAAAACTAGAGCAGGTGATTAGTATAGAAGAAGCAAATACCATAACAGATATGATGATAAGCTGTGTTTCAGAAGGTACAGGAACAGCAGCGCAAATATATGGTATAGAAGTTGCTGGAAAAACAGGAACTGCAGAAAATGCCACAGGAAGTGACCATTCATGGTTTATAGGATTTGCTCCAGCAGAGAATCCTAAAGTTGCCATAGCTGTTATGATAGAAAATGCAAACCAAGGAGGAAGTGCTACACCTATTGCAGGAAAAGTATTGCAAGCAGCACTACAAAAATACCAATAACATATTTTAAAAAAATTTGGACACTATATGTTATAAATATATAGTAAAGATGGTGGAGTATTTGGCTGGTTTATTACAAGCGGCTTCTGCACCGGTTGCCATTTGTATTGTTTATATTTTTATAAGAGATAAATATGAAAAAGAGCCTTATATGATGCTGTTTTTGGGTCTTTTATATGGTATTTATAGTACAATCGTAATATGGGCAGTAGGCATTACGTTAGAAAGAATATTCCCACATATTGAAACACCGTTTTTCAGTGCTTTTTTTAGTTCTGCGGGAATAGAGGAGTCTGTAAAATTTTTATTTTTATATTTTTTAGTGTTTAAAAATGATAATTTCAATGAACCATTTGATGGTATAGTATATGGTATATTTATAGCGTTAGGATTTGCATGGCTAGAAAATATTATATATGTATTTCATAAAGAACTAGGAGGATATGAAACGGCATTAGCAAGAGCTGTTTTTTCTGTACCAGGACACGCATTATTTGGTTTAGAAATGGGATATTATTTAGCTTTAGCAAAATATTATCATAAAAAAACAGATTTGATAAAAACATTTATCGTTCCATATTTATTACATGGTATCTATAATTATATTTTATTTTTAGACAGAAAATTATTATGGATTCCATTTTTAGCATTTGTATTATTTTTGTGGGCGATTGGACTAAAAAGAATAAATATACTTTTAAGTCGTTCGCCATTTAAAAAGGGATTACATCAAAAATAATTATTTTTATGCAAATGTGACTTGAAAAAGAATAAAATACCATGTATACTAAAAGCAGATAAAAAATAGTACAAAAAGTGGAGGTAATATTTTGGTAGAAGCAATTAGCTGTGGAGGCGTTGTCATTTATCGATGGAAAATATTGCTTTTATATAAAAATCAAAATGGAAAATATTTAGGTTGGGTACTACCAAAAGGAACAGTGGAGCCAGGAGAAACCTATCGTCAAACGGCATTACGAGAAGTACGAGAAGAATCTGGCGCAACAGGTAGTATTATAAAATATGTGGGGAAAACGCAATATAATTTTAAGGGAAATGAAGATTTTGTGAATAAAACAGTGCATTGGTATTTAATGACAACAAATTCTTTTTATTGCAAACCACAAAGTGAAGAATATTTTGCAGATGCTGGTTTTTATAAATTTCATGAAGCATATCATTTATTAAAATTTAACGATGAAAGACAAATATTAAAAAAGGCATATTTTGAATATACAGAATTGAAAAAAAATAAGGAATTTATAAGGAAAAAAATGCTCAGAGGCTATCGGTAGTATTATCTATAACAGAGAATATATCATTGCATTAGTTCTGTTAAAATAAAAAAAGAAAGAAGGAATCAAAATGAAAAAGTATTTAGAAAGCAACACCTCTCTTGAAGACATAAAGGCTGCAATACGTGGCATACAAAAGAGAGAAGACAAAAGAGCATTGTATATTTTTATTGCTATTGTAACAGCAGTATTGGTTGCAACATTGATTGCAGTAGTATATTTGCTCAAAAATAAAATGAATGATGATGAAGATTTTGATGAAGATTGGGATACAGATTGGGATGATTTTGATGAAAATGATTGCTGTTGTACAGATAAAGATGTAGATACTTCTGTAAAAGTAGAAAAACTTTAATAAAATAAAAAGCAGGCATATGCCTGTTTTTTATTTTAAAAAATTTATAAACAATAAAAAATAAAAATAATAATTGTAGAAATCAGAATATACATACAATACAATATGATGATATAATACAAAACTATAACATTAAATATTTACTATAATAATATTATGTATAGTTATATCAATAAAACGAAAGCAAAATAAAAAAACCGCTCATACGAGCGGTATAGTCATTTATACAATACTATTGTTTTGTTTATCTACTACCTGCATAAAATGACCAGTGGTAGGGATTTGTTGTGTACGATAATACTCTACATCATCAGAAACGAATATTTCTTTTTCAAATACATTTGTAACACAACTATATTTTTTCAATTTATATACCTGTATACCCCCACCATTTTTAGATGCTGTTAAGGGGAGTAGTGAAGTATGAAACAACAATGCTTTATCTGCATCTCTTATTAACACAAAATCAGTATCTTCTTCCAATTTTTTCATAAATAGAATATTTGCTTTATTAGAATAAGCATTTATAATTTTTTTTCTATTTGTTTTTGTGGCATAGCTTGCAAGCTGTACTTTAACCGCTTTACCATTATCAAAGAAAAACACCATAAAACCGCTGTAATCATATGTTGTTGTCATATATATTATTTTTTCATCTTGTTCCATTCCCAAAACATTAAAAAGATATTCACCAAAAGAACTTGCTTTTGTATCTGTAACATCATTTGCTTTTAATTTATACAAATTTTGTTTATTAGAAAATAAAAGAATATCCGCTTTATTTGTTGTTTCAATTTCAAATATAATTTTGTCGTCTTCTTTTAATTTCTGTTCTCCAGCGGAACGAAGTGACACAAGAGATATTTTTTTAAAATAATTTTGTTCTGTTAAAAATAAACGAATACCATAATTCTCTATAAACGCGTGTTCTGGAATTTCCTCAATATCATCTTCTGATATAATTTCTGTTTTTCTATCTTGTCCATATTTTTTGATTACCTGTTTTAATTGTGAGGCAATGACATCTTTTATTTTTTGTTCGCTATTGAGGATATCTTTTAAATTTTGTATTTCTTGTTTTAAAGTATCCAATTCTTCTGTTCTTTTTAATATATATTCTTTATTGATATTACGCAATTTTATTTCTGCAATATATTCACTTTGTTTTTCATCAATAGAAAATTCATTCATAAGATTTGGCACAACCATATCCTCTTTTTCTGTATGACGAATAATAGAAATCGCTTTATCAATATCCATCAAAATTTTAGAGAGTCCAATTAAAAGATGATACTTTTCAGATTTTTTAGTAATATCAAATTCCAACTGATTTTTAATAGAACCAATACGAAAATCTATCCAATATTTTAATATAGAACGAACACCTAACGTCATAGGTTTACTATCTATCAATATATTAAAATTACAATTAAATGTATCAGAAAGGGGGGTCATTTGATAGAGGCGATGCATAAGTAAATCTGCTTTTGTATTTCTTTTTACATCAATTGTAATTTTTAAACCGTTCAAATCCGTTTCATCACGTACATCAGTAATATCCCTTATTTTTCCAGATTTCACAACAGCGAATATTTTATCCATAATTGCTTCAATATTTGTTGTATAGGGTATTTCATAAATTTCAATACAATTATTTTTTTCATCATGGCGATATTTTGCACGAACTTTTACATTGCCTCGACCTGTTTCATAAATGCGTTTTAATTCATTTTCATTATATA
>OFHA01002245.1_pt1 | contig 11655 bp, 10 predicted proteins | sample 1521891 | NCBI WGS metagenome assembly OFHA01 (sample SAMEA3504089, study PRJEB24116) | mouse gut metagenome | biome: mouse gut; feature: mouse-associated habitat; material: faeces | place: Denmark | collected 2011 | reverse complement strand
TCCCCGCGTTCCACCCAGCCGCCGATCAAATTACATAAAACCCTGCGGAAATATTCGTGCCTGGCATAAGATAAGAAGCTTCTCGAATCCGTCAGCATTCCGATAAAATTCCCCAAAAGTCCCAGATTTGCCAATGAAGTCAGCTGTTCTTCCATCCCCTTTTTATGATCGTTAAACCACCAGGCGCTTCCCTGCTGGATTTTTCCGACGGCCGACGCATCCTGAAAACATCCGATCAGCGTGCCGACGACGGCGTTGTCATTCGGATTCAGCGAATATAATATAGTCCGCGGCAGCTGTCCCGTCTCATGCAGCGCATTCAAAAAATCCGCCAGCTCCTGCAGCGGGGCGCCGCCGCCGATACAGTCAAAGCCGCTGTCCGGTCCCAATCTGCGGTATGCCGTCTGGTTATTGTCTCGCCTGCACCCGTAGTGAAGCTGCATCGCCCACCCTCTCGCATGGTATTCCCTGCCCAGGGCAAGCAGAACCGCCGTCTGAAACTGCAGGATTTCCGTTTGCTTTGGAATGCTCCCCGAGAGCCTTTTCGCAAAAATGGCTTCGATTTCCTGCTCCATGGCAGGGCGGTACATAACAGATTCCAGCCCGTGATCCGAAATCACACAGCCTGCGGCGGCAAATGCGTCCATCCTGCCGTGCAGCGCGGAAAGCAGCGCCTGGTAGGAATTGACTTTAACGCCCGATGCTGTGCCCAGCTGTTCCAGGTAATCCAGATAATCCGGTTTTCCGATCTGCAGTGCGCGGTCGGGGCGAAACGTCGGCAGCACCTTCACCGGAAAACTTTTATCTTCCGCAATCTTTTTATGCCAGATCATTGAATCCGCCGGATCATCCGTCGTACAAAGCAGCGTTACATGAGATGCGCGAATCAGTCCCCGCGCAGACATTTCATCCTGCCGCAGCTTTTGATTGCAGAGCTCCCATACCGCCTTTGCGTTTTCTTCCTTTAAATGACCCGTAAAACAGAAATAACGCCTCAGTTCCAGATGGCTCCAATGATACAGGGGGTTTCCGATCGCCTTCTCAAGCGTCCCTGCCCATGCCTTAAATTTTTCAAAATCCGGCATATCTCCCGTAATATAGGCTTCCTCTATCCCGTTTGACCGCATCTGGCGCCATTTATAATGATCTCCTCCCAGCCAGATCTGCGTGATCGTTTCAAATTTTTTATCTTCCGCAATCTCCTTTGCACTGATATGGCAATGGTAATCCAGAATCGGCATGTGCTCTGCATACGTATGATATAATTTCTCCGCCCATCTTGTTGTCAGGAGAAAGTCCCTGCCCATAAATTCTTTCATTTACAAAAAGACCTCCTTGGCATTTATCGTTTACTTCTAATATCTGCCAAGAAAAGCGTCTTATTGCATGGAAACTTATGGAATAAAATCTTTAAGCGTTCCAAACGTATACCCCAGGTCCTCCCATTTCGTCAGAAGTTCATCCAAAATTTCCCCATTTGTTTTTGACGTCGCATGCAGCAGCACGACGGCGCCCGGGTGGATTCTCGGTAAAAGCTTACTGTAAGCTTCTTCTGCCGACGGCTGGTCGTCTTCGTACCAGTCCACATAGGCAAGGCTCCAGAAAAACGTACGGTACCCCAGCTGTTTTGCCATGCTGAGATTTTCCGTGTTAAACTTTCCCTGCGGCGGACGGTAGAGTTTTATCATCTCTTCTCCGGTGATCTCTTTGTATAAATGCTCCACATCCTCGATCTCTTTCCGAAACGAATCGAGATCGCCGATTTTCGACATATCCGGATGATGATACGTATGATTTCCTACCAGATGCCCTTCTTTCTGCATCCGCTTTACAATTTCCGGCGCGGTTTCCAGAAAATTTCCGACCACGAAAAACGTTCCCGTCGCATTGTGTTTTTTCAAGGCGTCCATGATCTTTTCGGAATTGCCGTTCTCATATCCGCAGTCAAACGTTAAGTAAATCGTCTTTTTTTCCGTATCCCCGACGTAAAACGCATCGTACTCCGCCAATTCTTCTGAGCTGACATTTCCGGTCGGAACTTCTCCTTCCGTCCCAAATCCAAGCCCCCAGTTTTCCGTCGATTTCTGCATAAACCGGGAGCTGCTAAAAACATCTACGATTTTAGCAGCTCCTGCGCCTGCTCCATACATAAACAGAAAAAGTACCGCAAGAAACAGTGTCTTCTTATATTTCATATGCACCATTCCCGTTTCTTTTTTTCTATTCTATGAGCCGGTTTTTATTTTATTCCCGTCCGCTCCAGCAGTACGTGCACAATTTACATTTATCTATGCCGACCGCATCCGTCATATCGTCCAGACGATTAAATCTCAGAGAGGTAAAATTCAGTTCTCTGCGGATTTCCTCTACCATCCGTGCATATTTTTCGGATTCCGGGTCCGCGTACTCCTGCAGGATTTCATCGGTTACACTGCCGCCTTCCAGCCGGTCGATGACCCTGCGCGTAATCAGGTCCATCTCCGATGTGGACCGCGAAAAATTCAGGTATTTGCATCCGAACAAAAGCGGAGGGCACGACGGACGGATATGCACCTCTTTTGCCCCGCTTTCATACAAAAACTCGGTCGTCTCACGCAGCTGCGTCCCCCGGACGATCGAATCGTCGATCAAAAGCAGTCTCTTGTCCCGGATCAGATCTTCCACCGCCAAAAGCTTCATCTTTGCGATCAGATTCCGCTGGCTTTGAATCGTCGGCATAAAAGAACGCGGCCAGGTAGGCGTATACTTGATAAACGGCCGGGAAAACGGAATGCCCGATTCATTGGCGTACCCGATCGCATGCGCCGTCCCCGAATCCGGTACGCCCGCCACGATATCCGGCTGCACATTGTCCCGTTTCGCCATTTTACGGCCGCATTCATAACGCATCTGTTCGACGCTCATTCCTTCGTATGCGCTGGACGGATATCCGTAATATACCCATAAAAACGTACAAATCTTCATATCCTTACCGGGCTGTGCCAGAGTTTTACACTCTTTTTCCGTGATCACGGCAATCTCTCCCGGTCCCAGTTCCTTATAGTCTTTATAGCCGAGATTCTTATATGCAAAATTTTCAAATGAGAAACAAAACGCGCCCTCTTTCTTCCCGACAACCACCGGCGTACGCCCATAGCGGTCCCTTGCCGCATAAATCCCACGCTCATTCATCAGAAGAATGGATACGGAACCGTCTACCGACTCCAGTGCAAACCGGATCCCGTCGATTAAATTTTCCCTCTGGTTGATCAGGGACGCGATCAATTCGGTTGCATTGATATCGCCGCCGCTCATCTCCAGAAAATGAGAATGCCCGTTTTCAAACAGCATCCGGGACAGCTCGTCCATATTGTTGATCTTGCTTACGGTTGTGATCGCATAAGTTCCATGGTGGGAACGAACCAGCAGAGGCTGCGGTTCATAATCCGAAATACAGCCGATTCCCATTCTTCCGGACATCTCCTGGACGTCTTTATCAAATTTGGTCCGAAACGGCGCATTTTCAATATTGTGGATTGCACGGTCAAAACCGCCTTCCCCATACACGACCATGCCGCCTCGCTTCGTCCCAAGATGCGAATGGTAATCAATTCCGAAAAACAGATCAAATACGCAGTCCTCTGCGGCTGCAACTCCAAAAAATCCTCCCATATATTAGCCTCATTTCTTTCTATCCATGCCTGTGGGATCCCGCGGGTATCCCCGTTGTAACTTCATGATTATAATAATCGTTCATCGGAAAAATGTAAACCTATATTATAAAAAAAGAATCCTGACAAACAGGATTCTTCTTTTACTCTTCCTCGTGAATGGCATTCACCGGACACCCTTCGATACATGTTTTCACGGATTCTTGATTCGCATCCGTGGTTTCAGCAGTGGCAACAGCCTTGCCGTCATCGTCGATCTGGAACACATCCGGCTCCGTAGAAGCGCACAGGCCGCAGCCGATACAGGTATCTTTATCTACAACTGCATGCATAAGATCCCCTCCTTTTTCTGGTTTCTCCACCATTGTTCCCAAAAAAGGAAATCTTATACCGTTACGCTTTTTTCATCGCCCGGAATAAGGAACCGAATTTCGGCTTTGTGCCATAGAGCAGAACGCCCGCGCGGTAAATCTTGGCGGAAACGACGCCGACCGCCGCAACGCTTAAAATCAGCACACCGATGGAAAGGACAATCTCGTAGACCGGCACCGTGCTCATTGCAATTCTCGTAAACATCGCCATCGGGGATACAAACGGCACATAAGAACAGATCCGCATGAGCAGGCTGTCGACACTGCCGTTTGACATAGCCATCATAACAATGATAAATCCCGCTACAAATAAAAGCGTAACCGGCATCACGGAAGTATTGATATCCTCAACTTTTGACGCCGTAGAACCGATCGCGCCAAACATAAACGCATAGATAAAAAATCCCAACACAAAGAATATCAGCATATAAACCAGAAGTTCCAGCGGCATGTCAAAAATAGAAGCGATAATCTGGTTGCCCTCCCACTGCTGCTGATTGATATTATAGAATAAAATCGCAGAGCCGAAGACTGTCAGAAGCTGCAAAAATCCTGCCAGACAGGATGCCAGCACTTTACCGAACATCATGCTGACGGGTTTCGCGCTGGTAATCAAAAGTTCCATGGCCCGGGAACTTTTTTCCGTCGCCACGTTTGTCGCAATCATCTGCCCGTAAAGCAAAATCACCAGATACAGCGCAAAAATCATAATATATGTGTAAAAGAAATTCTGAAGCTGGTCCTTTCCCAGGCTTTCCGTATCATGGCTGATCTCTACCGCAAGGACGCCTGCGGCCTCATCCGCCGACATGCCGCCGCTTACCATCGCATTCATGCTGTATGCATTCCGAAGTACGGAATCTGCAATTTCCGCGTTCCTGTCATATAACGAAAGATTGTTTACATAATAAGTATACGAAGTGGGCCCGTCGATCACAAACGCACATTCCGCATCGCCGGACGTTACTTTCTTTTTCACGTCCTCTAGGCCGTCTTCTGTCAGGCAGACTTCATAGCCTGCAAATGCCTCCTGAAACTGAGGCTCGATAAAACTGCCGAATTCCGCGTCTTTTACCGAAAGAAGCAGCATACCGGACACTTCTGTTTCTCCCTCCGAATCGGAATCGCCGCCGGTAAAACTGTCGGCAAATTTCGGAAAAAACATCACAACCGCGATCGCCGCAACCAAGAATACGGTAACGCCCACAAAGATCTTGTTTTTCAGATAATTGTTTAATTCAAATTTGAATATTGTTCCAAACTGTTTCATTCTCCTGCCTCCTCATTCCGGTCCTTTGTGTATTCCACAAAAATATCGTTCAATGACGGTTCAAATACTTTTACCTCATCGATATCATACGTTTCCGTCAAATGCTTCATCATATTCTGTTTCTCATCCGCAGAAGATAATTTCAGCAACAGCCCGCCGCCTTCTTTCCGCGTACAGCAGGAAGCAAAATCGCTTAAAATTTTATCGGCTTCCTCTGAACGTACGACGAGTTTATCTCTTACATAATTATGTTTAATCTCCTGAATATCTCCGCGCAATACGACGGATCCCCCGTTTAAAATAGAGATACTGTCGCAGAATTCTTCAATATAATTCATCTGATGGCTGGAAAAGAGAACAATCTTGCCTTTTTGTATCTCTTCTTTTACCACGTCTTTTAACAGCATGGCGTTGACCGGATCCAATCCGGAAAACGGCTCATCTAAAATAACGATCTGCGGATTATGGGCAAGCGCCGTCACAAGCTGGATCTTCTGCTGATTTCCTTTGGAAAGCGTATCCAAACGCTTTCCTCTGTGTTCCTCCATGCCAAGACGTCCCAGCCAGTAATCCACGGATTTTACGGCATCCTGCTGCTTCATTCCGTGCAGCCTGGCAAAATACACCAGCTGATCGATAATTTTCTTTTTCGGATATAATCCGCGTTCCTCAGGCAGATAGCCGATGGAAACCTCCCTGGCGCGAATCGGTGTTCCGTCAATAAAAATTTCTCCGCCGTCTGCGCCAAATACATCCATCAGAATCCGTATCGTCGTCGTTTTTCCCGCGCCGTTTCTTCCCAGCAGCCCAAACGCCCTGCCGCTGTCCGCCGAAAAAGAAATCCCTTTTAATACTTCTTTTTCTCCAAAACTCTTTGTAATATTTTTTAATTCCAGTCTCATACTTCCTCCATTGCCGATTCCCGTTGATTGTTATGTTTCCAAAACAGCAAAAGCAAGATTGCGGCCAGCAGAACGACCGTTACCGCAATGCCTCCTTCTAAGCCAAACTCCCCGCCATGAAATATCTCCCTGCCGTCTGCCGCAGCAGCAGAAAATATGCTGCAGGAAGTTTTCATGCCGCTGACATTCCCTCCGTACACATTACCCTGAACCAGGTTCCAGACCGAATGCACGGCGCCCACGAGCCAGATATTTTCCGTCCGGATAAAACAGATCGATGCAAAAATACCAAATAAAATCAGATTGGCGACTGCAAGCGGGGAAATACCCGGATTCAGCAGATGCAGCGCCGCAAAAGCACACGAATTGAACAGCACTGCAGCCGACATCGGATATCTGCGCCCGACCGATACCAGAAAGTATCCCCGGCAAAGCACTTCCTCCGCCATTCCCTGAACCATATAACCTGCCATAAACAGTAAAAAAACTGCCGGAGAAACCCCCTTTGGCGCATAAGAAAACGATAAGGATCCCGTCAGTACGCAAATGCCTGCCGCCGCCGAAAACATCGCAAATCCCAGGCATACGCCCTTTGCATATTCTTTCGCAAACCCCCGCCGTACAAATCCGAGGGAAGAAAGCGTTCTTTTCTGGATCAGCCGGCAGAATAAAAAAACGATTCCGATCATAGCCGCCGTTACAAACAGGGAAATCATCATATTCGTATCGGAATTTACGACACGGTTCACCGCTTCGTCGATACGCAAAATATCCCCGTTTTCCAAAGCATCCTGATAATCCGGATCCCGCAGGAGCAAACCCATCTGCACCGGAAGAGACAGTAAAATCTCTCCAAACGTACAGACAGCAAAGACCGCCAGAAAGATCAGAATTTCCAACGCCCAATGCAATCCCTTTTGCGACGCCTTCGCCTCCTCCACTGCCGGCGGGCAGTTCCATAACTTCTCCATAACGAACCTCCTCTCCCAAAACGTGTTTTATACGTTTAAACCGCATCTTCCTCCCTGGAACACGCTTGTAAAAACTATTTTGATGCCACGCCTGCGTTCACTTTACTATACCACAGTGTTTTAACGCGTACAACAATGCAAATCTTAAGAATTTATTATATTATTTCTTGAAATATGACGCAAAAAAAGGTCTCTTTTGCAAAGAAACCCTTTTTTCTTACACCTCTATAAACGATTCATCGGCAGCTCCGGCAGCGGCTGCAGTCGCCGCCGCAGGATGCCTTTCCTTTTTTCTTATCCCGGACTATGCTGCGGACGGCAAGGCCGACGCAGCACAATACGATCATTCCAACCGCACACGTTCCCATAGATTCCTCCTTCTGCCGCACATATGCGGCGTTGTTCTAATTCATTCCTGCTGCCTTTCTCCGATATGTTCCGTTTTCCTGATAAGGCCGAACCATCCGGTACAAAAATCCCGCAATCACGAGTATCGCTGCAACCGTTCCGATTCCGAAGGTTCCCGTCGTAACGAAAATTCCGATCTGATAGATACAAAAAGATACAAAATATGCCAGAGCTGTTTGATATCCGATCGCAAACCAGAACCATCTCCCGCTGTTCATCTCCCGTTTTATCGCTCCCATAGCCGCAAAGCAGGGTGCACAGAGAAGATTAAATACCAAAAACGAATACGCCGCGACTGCAGGCATGCTCGCTGCAAGCACGCTCCAGATTTCCGATCCGTCCTCCGCCACATTTGCATATCCAAACAGCACGCCGAATGTCGTCACTACGTTTTCTTTTGCAATCAGCCCGGTCATAGCCGCAACCGCCATTTTCCAGTCTCCCCAGCCAAGCGGAGCAAATACGGGAGCCGTGATACCGCCGATTGCAGCGAGGATACTCCTGTCAAGTTCTTCGGCTTCAAGCATTGCAAATCTTCCGTCCACCCAGCCGAATCCCTGTAAAAACCAGAGTGTGACGGCAGAAACCAGGATGATCGTTCCGGCTTTTCTGATAAACGACCACGCCCTCTCCCACATGCTCCGCAGGATATTTCCGGCCGTCGGCATATGATACGCCGGAAGCTCCATCACAAACGGCGCCGGATCGCCGGCAAAGAACTTCGTTTTCTTTAACAGGATGCCAGAACAGATCACGGCTGCAATTCCTACAAAAAACGCACTGAACGATATCCATCCCGAGTTTCCGAAAAATGCCCCTGCAATCAGCGCGATAATCGGCAGCTTTGCCCCGCAGGGAATAAACGAAGTCGTCAGGATCGTCATTTTACGATCCCTGTCGTTTTCAATCGTTCTGGAAGCCATAATACCCGGGACGCTGCAGCCCGTGCCGATCAGCATCGGGATAAAGGATTTTCCGGAAAGCCCGAATTTTCGGAACATACGGTCCATAATAAACGCAACGCGCGCCATGTATCCGCATCCTTCCAAAACGGCAAGGAATAAAAAGAGCACAAGCATCTGGGGCACAAACCCGAGCACGGATCCGACGCCGCCGATTATGCCGTCTAACACAAGCCCTTTGAGCCATTCTGCACAGCCGACCGCCGACAACGCGCTCTCTGCGATAACCGGAATTCCGGGAATCCATACGCCAAACAGGCTCCATCCCTCGCCGAATACCCCGTCGTTTGCCCAATTAGTTGCAAAATCCCCAACAGTCTGCACAGATACATAATACACCAAAAACATGACTGCCGCAAAGATCGGAAGCGCAAGGATCCGGTTTGTGACGATCCGGTCAATTTGATCCGATCTGCTCATTGTCTTCTTTTTATGTTTCGTACAGCATTCGCCGATCATGGCAGAAATAAATTCATACCGCTCATTGGCGATAATACTTTCCGTATCGTCGTCAAACGACTGTTCCAATTGTTCAATTTCCGCCGATACATCCGGTACTCCGTTCATCTGCGCTGCAATCTTATCGTCTTTTTCCAGAAGTTTAACCGCAAAAAAACGCTTTTGTTCTGTCGGAATTTCCGCGTTTATTTTCTCTTCTACCGCACGGATGACGTGTTCCGCTTCTTTTGAAAATGTATGAACCGGCGGCGCGGCTCCTTTTCTTTTCGCCAGAGAAACGGCTTTCTGCGCCGCTTGTTTAAGACCCTTTCCTTTTAACGCCGAAATCTCTACGACTTCACATCCAAGTCTGCTGCTTAATCGGTCCATATGAATCTGATCCTTATTTTTTTCCACGATATCCATCATGTTGACCGCCATAAGGACCGGAATCCCAAGCTCCAGAATCTGTGTAGACAAATACAAATTCCGTTCAAGATTCGTACCGTCTACAATATTTATAACTGCGTCGGGACGCTCCAGAATCAGATAATTCCTGGCAACAATCTCTTCCGGCGTATACGGGGACAAGGAATAGATCCCCGGCAGATCTACGACCGTTACGTCTTTGTTTCCTTTTAACTTTCCTTCCTTTTTTTCTACGGTAACGCCCGGCCAGTTCCCCACAAACTGGTTGGAACCCGTAAGGGCATTAAACAATGTTGTTTTTCCGCAGTTTGGATTCCCTGCCAATGCAATTTTTACTGACATTTCTGCTCCCTCCTGTTCGTCTCTTCCACCTTTTATTAGTTTAAACTAACTCATTGTCAAAAAAATGATTCGATTTCAATCATCGCGGCATCCGATTTACGCAGAGACAATTCGTATCCGCGTATCGTCACCTCAATCGGATCTCCCAGAGGAGCAACCTTTCTGACAGAAACCGACACGCCTTTGGTAATCCCCATATCCATAATTCTTCGCCTTACCGGTCCTTCTCCATAAATTTTCTTTACTTTTACGGTCTCGCCGCAGGCGGCTTCCCTTAATGTCTTCATCTTATTCTCCTTATACCATAATTTTATTTGCCATATCCTTTCCGATGGCAACGCGTGAATCTTTCACATTTACAATTATATTCCCGCCAAGTTCGGATACAACCGTCACATAACTTCCCACAACAAATCCAAGATTCTCCAAAAATCTGCGGGTGTCTTCCTTTCCTCCTACTTTTTTGACGGTAATTCTTTCTCCCTGTTTCACCATGGTCAGCGGCATCGTCTCATCCTCCCTGTCTTTTTTGATTTTCTGACTGGTTATCTTTTTTGTTAGTATATTCTAATACGTGTTAGTTGTCAATAACTTTTTTGCAAAAAATTAGAAAAATGCCTCCGGTCCTTTCCCCCGGAGGCATTGCATTTATGCTAATATCTTATCTAACGTATCCAATAAATGCTGGATATCGATCGGCTTTGCAATATGACCGTTCATCCCGCACCGGATCGCTTCCTGCTTATCTTCTTCAAAAGCATTCGCCGTCATTGCTATAATCGGAACCGAAGCCAGATCCGGATTCTTGAGTTTTCGGATTGCTTTGGCGGCGTCGTATCCGTTCATCACCGGCATCTGAATATCCATCAGTATCAGCTGATAATATCCCGGCTCCGACCGTTTCATCATATCCACTGCAATTTGGCCGTTTTCCGCAACTTCTGTCGTAAATCCGGCGTCTTCCAGAATAACCGTAGCGATCTCCTGGTTCAGGTCGATATCTTCTGCTAGAAGAATACGTCCCGTACGGATCTTGTTTTCTTCCGAATCCTCTTCTTCCTGTTCATCCGTTCCCGAATGAACGACAGAGCTTAAGCAGTTTCTCAATTCCGACAAAAACAGAGGTTTGCTGCAGAATGCCGTAACGCCGGCTTCTCTCGCTTCTTCTTCAATATCGGACCAATCGTATGCCGTCAAAACGATAATCGGGACGTCGTCTCCCATTTCTTTGCGGATCCTGCGCGTCACTTCCACACCGTTAATATCCGGCAGCAGCCAGTCGATGATGTAAACAAAGTAGTGGTCGTCCCGCATAACAGCCTGGCGGGTGCGCAGCACCGCCTCCTTGCCGGACAGGGTCCACTCCGCCCGCATTCCGATCTGCTGGAGCATGCAAGACACGCTGTCACAGGTGTTAAAATCGTCGTCCACCACCAGAGCCCGGCAGTTTTTCAGCTCCGGGATGGTCTGGGGCTCCCGCTCCTCGGTACACAGCCGGAAGGTAACCACCACGATAAACTCCGTGCCCACCCCCTGCTTGCTCCTCACCGAGATGGTGCCATTCATCATATCCACAATGTTCTTGGTGATGGCCATGCCCAGACCGGTGCCCTGGATGCCGCTGGTGGTGGAGTTCCGCTCCCGCTCAAAGGGCTCGAAAATACGGGCGACAAACTCCTCGCTCATGCCGATGCCGGTGTCCTTGATGCAGAACTCGTAGGTGGCGTGACCCGCCGGGGCGCCGGGCTTTTCCGTCACCTTAACGCTCACCACGCCCCCAGCCGGGGTATATTTTACTGAGTTGCTCAGCAGGTTGAGCAAAATCTGGTTGAGCCGCAGGCGGTCACAGTAGATTTCCTCGTTCATCACGTCCACCGCGTCCATATACAGCTCCAGCTGCTTGGCGTGGACG
>OFHA01002244.1_pt1 | contig 11657 bp, 9 predicted proteins | sample 1521891 | NCBI WGS metagenome assembly OFHA01 (sample SAMEA3504089, study PRJEB24116) | mouse gut metagenome | biome: mouse gut; feature: mouse-associated habitat; material: faeces | place: Denmark | collected 2011 | reverse complement strand
AGGTCATCCAGCTCCAGCTGCCCCCCCATCTGGAGGACATCAGCTCCACCCGCATCCGGGAGAACGTGGACCTGAACCGGGACATCTCCAACTTCATCGACCCGGTGATTCAGGACTTCATCTATCAGAACGGCCTCTACCTCCGGGACAGCCAGGATAAACCCATGCTCAACGCCGGGGAGCTGGAGTTCCAGTGGGCCGACGCGCCGTCGGCTGAGCTGCTGTCCGCCCTGGAGATTCACAACAAGCACAGCGAGCTGGTCCGGAAGAGCATTGTGGACCAGAAGGACTTCCGCAAGAAAATAATCACGGATTTGCTGGAATCCAGGGATTTTGACATAAAGAGCCTCAATGTGACAGTGGGACGGGGCGGTATGTTAAAGCCCATTCCGGGCGGCACTTATGCTGTGACTGATGCCCTGCTCGCAGACTTAAAGGTCGGTGTACAGGGTCAGCACGCTTCCAACCTCGGCGGCATACTCGCCAGAGAGATCGCAGACTCTGTCGGCGTACCTTCCTACATCGTTGACCCGGTGGTCGTTGATGAGCTGATGCCGGTTGCGCGCTTCTCCGGCGTGCCTGAGCTTCCCCGCACCAGCGTGTTCCACGCACTGAACCAGAAGGCAGTTGCCAAGAGATACGCAAAAGAAATCGGAAAGCCTTATGACACCCTCCGTCTGATCGTCGTTCATATGGGCGGCGGCGTCTCTGTCGGCGCTCATGTAAACGGCAAGGTAATTGACGTATTCAACGCACTCGACGGAGACGGCGCATTCTCTCCTGAGCGCGCGGGCGCTGTTCCAAGCGGTGCCCTGATTAAGATGTGCTTCTCTGGAAAATATACAGAGAAAGAGATCTACAGCAAGATTGTCGGCAAAGGCGGCTTTAACGCGTATCTCGGCACAAACGACATGCGCGAGGTGACAAAGCGCGCCAACGAAGGCGACGAGAAGGCCGTTGAGGCAAAGAAAGCCTTCTTATTACAGGTTGCAAAGGATATCGGCTCTATGGCCTGTGTGCTCTCCGGTAAGATCGACCAGATCATCATCACGGGCGGTATCGCTTATGATAAGGACGTGGTTGCAGGGCTGAAGGAACGCTGCGGCTTCCTTGCTCCGGTTACCGTTTATCCGGGTGAAGATGAACTGCTGGCTCTTGTGCAGGGCGGACTCAGGGTTGTAAACGGAGTGGAGAAGGCTTTGGAGTATAAATAATATACTTGATTTGTTTGAATGTATTATTTACGCCCCGGTCCGTTGTTGTGGACCGGGGCGTTTTCTTTCGTATTTTCGCTATCCCCTGCTGTCCCTAACTCCAGTATCTCAGATACCATGTGATCGGAAACAGTTGCGAGATGTGCCCCATGAGGGGTATGCTCTCCCCCAGATCAAAAAAAATCGAACAGCACAGCAGCACCGCAAGCAAAAAACACGGCATAACGCCTTCCAGTACCCTCTCCGGAAGGCTCTTAGCAAAAGCCGCCGCAAGCAGCCATAAAATAAGCCCGTACAGGAGCGCACTGCCTGACTCCGGCAGAAGAACTGATTTTATAAATCCATCTGATATACCATGCCTTGTCCATATGTTTGCCGCCGCCAGAAATACCGTTGCCGACAGAATCGGTGTTCCGGTCACAGCAAAAACCAGACCGCAGGGATGGGAAATTCCCTTTCCTGCACCGCATCTTAAGTCCCGGGCGGCATCCAGTGCTCCCAAGGAAGCTGACATAAGCGTCAGAAATGCAAGAATGCCGCGCAGAGAAAGAACTGAACCCTGCCCCTCATCCGACATCAGTTCCTGCTCTCTCATGGCCGCCGGATCTTCTCCTTTCTCCGACTCTTCATACTTAACCGCAAAGACTTTACCTTCACTCTGATATTCCGAAAACTTCCAAAGGACCTCCTCAGGTTTTACTTCATACCCCTGCTGATCAAGCAGTCCGGCATACCATACGGCCGAATACACCTGGTATACCTGCCGAAAAACATCCTCCTGCACGATGCCTCCCACGTTCATGCCTTCCGGCAGATACAGAGAGATACAGTGTCGGTAATCCTGCTCTGAGAGTCTCTTTGCAAAATCTTTGTCAAAAACAATACCGCAGGATATCTCCCTTCTTCTGATATCCTGTTTCAGTATATCTTTATTCATATATTTTCTATATTCAAATACCCCCTCCGCCTCTTCCGAAGAAGTACCAGATAACCTTTCCTCTAACACACGAAGGATCTGTCGGCTGTCCGGTAATGGTTCCGCTTCCGCATTCCACTCATTTCCCGCTTGCCCCGAACCTGATCTCCCGCCTCTCTCCGTCTGCTCCGAACTTTCCATCACATATCCCACGGCAATACGCTCCTTTTCCACCCCCTTGTTAAACGCCAGAACGGCAAACAGAGCCGCCGGAAACAACAGCAGCAACGCCCAATATATCGGCCGTATGCTCATCCTTTTTATCATCATCCAAAAGCAGATACCCGCTCTCCTCATTTCCTCTTTTTACTCCACTGCTTCCCACAAAAAATAAGCTGTCCGCCGACGCCAAAAAGCAGGCACCACAAAAAACAGTACAACTCCATTTTCCCTCCTGCTCCCTGCTTTCCTTTTAACATTCGCCGCAATATCTCCATACAGATTCCAACCGGCAGGACGCTGCAGATCTCTGTCACCGCCTTCGGCAGAAATACTGCCGGCAAAATCCCTCCTGCGCCAAAAAATCCTGCCATTCCCCAAATACCGTTCAGCACAATACCACTTGACGTAGTCGGAGCGAGCTGAAAGAAAAAGCCGCACTGTAAAGCCAGCATAGCCGCACACAGCAATACCCCAAACACCATATCCGGCTTAGTTTCAATCGGCAGTGTCCACCCTGCTACAGCACTCTTAACCCCAAAAATGAACGGCACAACCGGAACTGCATACAACAGAATATAGAACCCCTGCTTCACCCCCTGCTGGAACACAAGAGATATCCCCCTTCTCTCCAGCGAAAGCGCACAGTTCCCTTCCTGGTTTCTGAAAAAACTTCCGCTCCCCAGTCCCCAGAACAGAAAAAATAACGCCGCCCCTGCCGCCAGATAGTATTCTTTTACCTCCATGTTTCCGAAAGCGTTCACTTCTTCCTGCTCAAACCAATCCTCGCGTCCCAGAACCAGCCCAAAATGAAACAAATCCAGAGTCATCCCCAGTTCCTCCGGATTCTCTACCTGCATTTCATACAAAAGCAGCGTTTCCGCCTGCGGCACATCGATCATCACGGCGCCGCTCTCTGTCAGAATTTTCAAAAACCGTTTCTGCAGATAGCGCTCCGCGTTGTCCGTGCCATTCCCCATGATCACCCGAATCGGAATATTGCTTCCGTCCATGATCGATTCCGCAGTCCTCTCAGGAATAATAATACAGGCAGTGATCTCTTGATCCCGCACGGCTTCCTCTGCCTCCCTGCTCTCCATCTCCTGAAATTCCATCAGGTTCTCCGTACTTTCCATCTGCTGCACATAGTCCCTTACGTAAGCCGACATCCTGTCATCGCCTTCCACACACAACCCGATTCTGAACGGTTTTACTTCCAACGCTTCCGGTACAAACCTCTGCGCCAGAAATATCACAAACAAAACCAACAGCACCGTTCCTGATGTTGCCGCCAGAAAACCGGGCAAGGTATAAATAAGCCTCTTTGCTTCTGCTCTTATATAATAACGCACGTTATCCATCTGAATATAGTTCCTTCATTCTCCCCGTCTGGCTGGCTGCGGCAGCCAGGCCTTTATCCAAACCACTGCCTTTTTGTTCCCGACCATCCTGCCCCCTGGCTACATACCTTCCAGTATCTTCATATATCCCGCATAATTTTTGTATAAATTACCTACGCACTCAGCCAGAAACCCTATCGTCTCCAATTCATTCATATCTCCGATCCGATATTCTTTTCCCAAATCTCTCTCAATCGGCTCTGAAAGCGGCATAAACGCTGCATTCCCGCTTATCCTGCACACCACCTTATCCTGCGACCTCAGCGCAAGGCTTTCCAGATCCACAAAAATGCTACGCCCTTCATCCGTCCACTTCCCCTGAAGATCACCCTCCGCCGAGAGTTCCCATATCTTCCCGCCATCATCAACAAAACAGACTCCTTCCAGATAACGGCTGCCCTTTTCCTCCCTATTCTTCTCCAGCGCAAAACTGCCTCTCACTTCTACCATGTCCGAATACTCAGAAGATATCCCTTTTTCGCCTTCATCTATCCCTTCCGACTGATTTGTTGGTATTTTTTTCCCTCTCGCTCCTGTTTTATCCGCCAACGCGGAACATGTCTCACTTCTGTCCCCGACAAAAGAAAACTCTCCCTCCACCTCGTCTACAGTGGCATTTTCCCCCGTCAGACTTAACGCAAAACTGCCTTCCCCTGAGCCCCCGGTTATAAAAGCTTCCCCGGGCAGAGTACGGATTCTCACAATCCTGTCCTCCTGATCCAGATATACCCCCAGCCTTATTTCATCCGCAATATCCCCCATGATCTCTCCCAGTTCCTCCCCGGGCAGTACAACCAGATAGCAGGTTGTTTCTCTTTGCTCTCCTTCCCCATTCGTCAGTTCATACTCCGCCAGTTCTTTTGTCTGTTCCTCGCTGAGCCTCCCTGACGCCTGCGCCTTTTGAAGCTTTACCACTTCCATATTTTCATACAGCGCCTTGAGTACTTCCGCGTTTTCCCTGAGATAGCCGGATATGGAGACAGGCTTCACGGAAAAGGTTGTGAATGGCTTTACATCAAACTGTTGTCCGATTTCCAGATCCACCTTCGTAAGCGCCTGAACCTGCGCCCTTACCTCGGAATCATCCCATTGTCCGCTCACATTCTCATTCCCGAAAACCACACTGCCATTCCAGACGGAAGGTACCTGTACATACAGTGTATCCGCTGTCCCAAATACGGATGCCCTACCCAGTTCCGTATTTGCCACACTGGTTTTGAAATCTGCCTCAAAAAACATTTTCTGCATGTCCCGCTTTGCTGTCCCGTCAATACCGACCGTCATATTCTGCAGCTCCGGAATCCCGCCGATATTCAGAGAATATTCTGCCTGTATATTTTCACTTCCGATCCAATTGACAGCATCCGCCCAGAAATGCTCCCCCAGTTCCTCCTCCTGCGCCATCACTTCCTGTGCAAGATTCATAAGGCCTTTTTCGAGTGGATTCCTTTTAAAGGTCACTGCTGCTGCCGCAGCCGCCGAGACTGCCAGGCATATCATAATAATAACACATGTTATGATAGTCTTTTTCTTTATTCCGCTACCTTCCAAATACTTTTCCTTCCTCCTTTTGACGGCTTCTATAACCATTCTACTCACAGCAGCGATACATATGCCCGGAAAATACAAGCCTCTCAATAGACATCCTATTTTCCCAACGCCCGCTTTCTGCCTTCTCGGCTGTCCGAAAATCTATAACGATTAAGCCACGCTAACTCCCATTCGCCCGCTTTGGCGGGCACAGAGATCAGGATCGTGAAATTTTTCTTTTTGCGCTATTCTGCCATTTTGCAGAGAGTGACTCAACTGCTACGAAAATCCTGCAGTATTCCATCCTTCAGCAGAAATATCCTATCCCCCATCTCCCACTCCGCTTTCTCATGGGATGACATAAGCACCGTCCCGCCCGCTTTCCGGTATTCATCCAGATAGTTATACAAAATCTCCTTACATTCCAGGTCCAGCGCCGCCCCCGGCTCATCCATAATCAAAATCCGTGGATTTCCCGCCATGGCACAGCCGATACAGGCACGCCTCTGCATTCCGCCTGAAAGTGTGCCGACTCTTTTTTTCAATATATCTCTCAAACCAAGCTTCTCTATCACGCCGCCATCCATCTCTTTTTGCACAGTTCTTTTACCGCCATACCACAACAGCAGATTGTCCCACACCGTAAGTTCCGAAAAAAGCGGATTATCCTGCGGCACATATCCGATCTGCTTTTGGAGCTGTCTTACAGCCGCTTTTTCCCCATCTAATAAAAGCTGCCCACTCCGCATCTTTTTGATTCCCGCCAATACCGAAAACAATGTGGACTTTCCACAGCCGTTCGCCCCTACGATAAATGTACAGCTACCTTTTATCAGATCCAGTGATAAATTTCTGAAAACTACTTTTCTCCCATAACCTGCCGTTATATCGATTGCCTGATAGATCACTGTCCCCATATTTTTCTCCTGGAATTTTAGTTCTCATGTCCGATAGAAGGCATAACACCTTCCTTTATCTTTTCTTCAGGTATTTCCTCTATCGCTAATACCCAACTTCCATCTCCATCCAATTTTCCATATCACACTTTTCCCGCCATACGATCCTGCACACACCATGTTCCTCCATGGGTATATTAAAACACTTATTTTCCGAAAAATCCTGTATCATAACGGGCTCGAAACCCTCTGGCGTGAGATAAATCTGATACTCCAGCTCATCTGTCCGACTAGTACTGCATTGCGGAAATAACGGTGAAAATCAGTGCCCGATATTTGTGTCAGGGCAAGGCGGAAGAAGGAGGCGATGCGGTGGCATCGTTGACTGATGACAACGCGGCAATGACACAAAGAGCGGGTGCTGAGTTCACCGAAATTTCTGCAAGGTAGTACTAGAAGCAATCGTCATACGATACATATCGGCAGTTAAATCCCCTCTCTCTATCTCCTCCGCGGTTCCCGAACGATAATATATGCCTGTTACCTGAGCCTTTTCAGACAAAAGTTTTTCCTTAAATGATTGGTGAAACAGCATTTCATTTTCCGTTGGTGTTTTTGTAGTCATTTCATAAAGGAAATTCGTAAACGCCTCCGCACCATCCGCATTCAGATGTCCCGTATCTACAAAATATTTCATATTCTGGATAGGAAAATATTCATCTTTTACCAGGTTGAAATCATAATACGGCACACCATATTCTTCCGCAATTGCTTTTATCCCGGCAGTATAATCATCATAATTCTCATATGCCATTATTTCCAGTTTATATACCGGAGCCTGAAACAGTGTAATCTCTATTCCCTCTTTCCGGCAGTATTCCAAAATCTTCCGAAGATACTCCTCCGCATCCTGTGTCATTCTCATATCATCCGGTACGCCCTCCGCATGCAGGAAGGCGTTCCCCATCTCCTGGGTATGATAATAATACCCCTTTTTTGTATATTCCGTTCTGGCATTTTCCGATTCCCATCCATATAAATAGTTCCGATATTCCGGGCGCTTTTTATTTTTCTGCATGGAATAAATCCATTCCACATTAAATAAATGCTCCCTGTACCGCGTAAAGGGCAACGCAGCATTAATATAATACTCCGGCGTATTTAAATCAAAAAAATAGTCCAGCTTATCTATTGAAAATTTTCTGTAATCCAGATTTTTCCATCCATTACTGATTGCCCCAAATTCATCATAATCTCCCTGTCCTTCAATAGAAGGAACAAAATATAATCCAGATATACCCCCTTTAACCTGTTTCTGCGACTGGCTTCTTTGATAATATGATAAGACTCTTTTAATCCCTGCCCCCTGTAGACATATTATAATAATTTTTCCCCGTTCTCTGATCCAGAAGCTCAGGATTCACCGCGCTGTATACATGGGAGGAACCCACACAAATATAATCAATATTTTCCTCCTGTTCATAAAAATTATGCCACATAATCCGGGCTCTTTCATCATCTTCCAGATACAAAAAGTTCATCCCACGACTAAGTGTCAAAAATAATATGAATATAAAGCCAATCCCCGCCAGTCTTTTCAACAGCCCTCTAAAACTGGAAGTAAATAAACTGTGTCGTATCATACAATTCTCCATAACAGCCAAACAGCAATATAACAAAAATCATAAACAATTCCGCCGCCACCCGAAACCACCATCTCTGTGCCAGAAACCTCTCTGCCACATCAACTCCCCTGTCCTTTTTGCCGTCCACCCAGAACAACAAAACGATCGACAACAGCAGTACTCTAAAATACTCTTCCGGAACCCCCAGATTATAGAGAGATCCATTGATCAAAATCATCCAGTCCATCTGCCGGATGCCCTTTATCAACTGCAGCGCCTTGACGGAACTTCCCGCCCTGAAAAAGAGCCAGGCAAAATCAATCAATATAAAAGTAACAAAGCGTTTTAATAATCTGTCAGAAAAGACTTCCTGTTTTTCGCCCGCAATATGGGCTTTCAAAACCTTGTCAGTGACACCTCTCACAAAATCTCCGATCACCTGATATACGCCATTCAAAAGTCCCCACAAGATATAGGAAACCGCCGCGCCATGCCATAGCCCGCTGGCAGAAAATACCAACAGCAGATTGGCTTCCTTCCTGAGCTCTCCTTTTCGGTTTCCGCCCAGCGGAATATACAGGTAATCCCGAAACCAGCTTGTCAGCGAAATATGCCATCTGCGCCAGAAATCCTTTACACTCACCGCATAATAGGGCGCTCTGAAATTATCCGTCAGCTCAAATCCCAGAACAAGCGCCGCACCCCTCGCTATCGTGGAATACCCCGAAAAATCACAATATATCTGTATCGCAAAAAATATTGTTGCTGCGATGACATACATGCCTGACCAGAACACACTGTTTTCATAAACCGTATCAACAATAACCGCAGCCCTGTCTGCTATGACCATTTTCAAAAAATAGCCCCATAGCATAAGCAATAACCCTCTCCTGAGATTTTCATAGGAAAAGGTTTTCGGCGTTCCGAGCTGCTTTAATAAATTTTTGGACCGCTCTATAGGTCCTGCCACAAGCTGTGGAAAAAAGGAAACAAAAAGAGCATATTTCAGAAAATTTCTTTCCGCGTAGACATCTCCCCTGTAAATATCTATCGTATAACCGATTGCCTGAAAAATATAAAATGAGATTCCCACCGGCAGCAGAATCTCCATAGTTGAAAAAGACGCCCCCGCCTGAAAATGTGCCATCACTTTATTCCACGAATCGATCAGAAAATTCAGATACTTAAAGTATCCCAATACCCCCAGATTGAGAAAAAGACTTCCGATGATACACAGCTTTTTACCCCATATCTTTTTCTCCTCCGGCAATTCTCCCCTGTTTATCTTATCCGTCAGTATCCCGCACAGATATGTGACCGCCGTCGAAAAAAGCAGTAACAGCACATATTTTACTTCCCACTTCATGTAAAAATAGTAGGAAGCTGCCAGAAGCCACACATATCTGTATTTCTTCGGAATCAGAAAATATAATATTACAACAACGGGAAAGAATATCAAAAAATCAATTGAATTAAACAGCATAGCTTTCTCCCGCCCTCAGATCAGCGCACTCCTCCTGCGCGCACTTTTAATCGAGTAGGGAAGAGCCATCTTTCCCTGCTCGCCGCGCGGGGCACACGCTGCCTAAGCAGTAAATTTCTCTGTATGCCCCTGCGCATAAAAGAATAAAAGTCCCGACAGGCTACCCTGTCCTGACCGGGGCTTTTATTCCTATATGTATCATACGTTATAAATCAGTCTGACTTTACGCATCATACTTTATTTTATATATTCTTACTTATTTGCAACAGCCTCTTTCAGCTTTTCTGTCAGAGCCGGAACGATCTTGTTGAGATCACCAACGATACCGTAGTCAGCCACGTCAAAGATCGGAGCCGTCTCGTCCTTATTGATCGCAATGATGATATCGGACTCTTCCATACCTGCCAGATGCTGGATTGCGCCGGAAATACCGATCGCAAAGTATACGTTCGGGCGAACGGTCTTACCGGTCTGCCCAACCTGCAGATCTTTCGGCTTCCAACCTGCATCAACAACGGCACGGGAACAGCTTACCGTAGCATCCAAAACCGCTGCCAGATCTTCAAGGATCTTGAAGTTTTCAGGGCTTCCCACACCACGTCCGCCGGAAACAAGGATCTTTGCGTCCATAATATCCACGGTATCGGAAACTGCCTTGACAACTTCGAGAATCTCAACATACTTGTTGTCAGGTGTAAATCCCGGATTGTAAGAAATTACTTCCGCTTTTCTGCCGGCTTCTCTCGGTGCTTTCTGCATAACGCCCGGACGAACCGTTGCCATCTGAGGGCGGAACTCGGGACATGCAATCGTAGCGATGGTGTTGCCGCCGAATGCAGGACGTGTCATCAGGAGCTGGTTGTGAAGCTGCTCTCTGCCCGGAATCGGATTGATCGGGAAATCGCCGATCTCAAGCTGTGTACAGTCTGCTGTCAGACCTGTGTGAATCCTTGCGGATACCCTGGGACCAAGGTCACGGCCGATGGCTGTTGCACCAATCAGGAAGATCTCAGGCTTATATTCGTTAATCACAGATGCCAGTGCATGAGCATAAGGCTCTGTTCTGTACTCTTTCAGTTCGGGATCGTCCACAACGATCACCTTGTCTGCGCCATACTCAGCCAGTTCATCAGCCAGAGGAGCAACTTCCGAGCCGACAAGAACAGCCGTCACATCTACGCCCAGATCTTTCGCAAGGTCTTTTCCCTTGCCCACTAATTCCAAAGCAATTCCGCTGAGTACGTTGTCTACCTGCTGGGCAAAGACAAATACTCCTTTATAATCTTGAATATTCATTGTTTGAACCTCCATTTATTTTAACATTACATTCCTTAAATGACGTGTTTCACTTTCAGCTTATCTACGATGTAATCCACGGATTCCGTCACATCAAGATTTACCTTCTCGCCGGCACCCTTTCTCACCTTGTCGGAAGCCCTTGCAATCTGCGTCGGGGAACCTTTCAGGCCAAGGTTAGAGTCTTCCACATCTTTCAGATCAGCTCTGCCCCATACGGTGATCTCCGCATCATAAGCATCAAAGATTCCGCCGGGTGTCATATAACGAGGCTCATTTAATTCAGCCAGTGCCGTAATCAGGCAGGGCATCTGTGCCTTCAGCACATGATATCTGTCGTCATACTGACGCTGTACGATCACACTGTCACCTTCGATCTTGATATCCTGTGCATAACTGATAACAGGAATATCGAGATGCTCGGAAATCTGAGGACCAACCTGTGCGGTATCGCCATCAATAGCCTGACGTCCTGTGATAATCAGGTCATATTCCAGATTGCGGATCGCGCCTGCCAGTGTCTGGCTTGTAGCCCATGTATCCGCACCGCCGAGAACTCTGTCCGTTACAAGGATTCCCTTGTCCGCTCCCATAGCCAGCGCTTCACGGAGCACTTCCTCTGCCTTCGGAAGTCCCATTGTCACAACAGTAACTTCTGCGCCATACTGATCTTTTAACCTAAGAGCCGCTTCCAGGCCTGCCTTGTCATCAGGATTCATGATAGCAAGCATTGCGCCACGGTCCAGCGTACCATCGGGATTGAACTTTACGCCGCCCTTTGTATCAGGCACCTGTTTTACACAAACAACAATTTTCATTGTATTATCTCTCCTTTTTATTTTCTTTCTTCTTATAAATCCGTAAGAGGATATTTTTCGCGGTGCTGCGTCGCACCGTTCTCTCTGCATGTTCGCCCCTGCGAGCAGGGCTCACACGCACCTCGCACGGCTTGCCTTTTCTCTAAGACGGCACTCGGAAATCTTCGATTTCCTCGTTCGCGGTGCTGCGTCGCACCGCTCTGCGCCGTTCTCTCTGCATGTTCGCCCCTGCGAGCAGGGCTCACACGCACCTCGCACGG
>OFHA01002242.1_pt1 | contig 11668 bp, 8 predicted proteins | sample 1521891 | NCBI WGS metagenome assembly OFHA01 (sample SAMEA3504089, study PRJEB24116) | mouse gut metagenome | biome: mouse gut; feature: mouse-associated habitat; material: faeces | place: Denmark | collected 2011 | reverse complement strand
TCCGCTATCATAGCATACGCTGCAGTAAAATTCAATAAAAATACGGCAGCAGTGCCTGGAACACCGCTGCCGCTTTGCAAACTTTACATCATACCAGATACAACATACCGCCTGCATTTGTATTATAGCACCTGCAAGCGGGAAATCAAAGGAAATGCAGGTGATTTTTATGCGAAAAAAGGAACCGGGCGCAGAAAGCCTTGTGCGTGCCGCCCTTTACATCAGGGTATCAGGGGAAGAACAAAAGATAAAAGGACTTTCGCTGGAAGCACAGCAAGAACGCCTTGAAGCATACGCAAAGGAACGTGGCTGGCTTATCGCCGGGATATACATTGACGCTGCAAAAACCGCAAGGAAGAATATGCACAAGCGGTCTGAATTTCAAAGAATGATTGAAGCTGTAAAGCGTGATGAAGTTGACGTGCTTCTGTTCTGCCGCCTTGACAGGTGGTTCCGGTCCGTTGCCGACTATTACAAAGTCATGGAAATACTGGAAGCCCACAACTGCAACTGGGTCACAAGTGATGAAGAATACAACACATCTACCGCAAACGGACGGTTATATATCAACGTCAAATTATCCATAGCGCAGAATGAAGCCGACATTGACGGGGAAAGAATAGAAGTTGTTTTTGACAGCAAAATAGCACACGGCACAGTTGTTTCCGGCTCCTGCCCGTTCGGGTATCGGGTCAGCACGGAAAAGCGGCTGGAAATCAATCAGGAACAAGCCGACATTGTACAGGACGCTTTCAGCCATTATGAAAGCACGGTCAGCCAGCGTGGCACAATAAAATATATCCGGGAAAAATACGGGGTGAACTGGTGTGACGCTACTTTCCGGCGTATGCTCCATGAAAAACTATATACCGGAGTCTATGACCGTGGCGGCAGGGTCAATGACAATTTCTGCCCGCCCATCATCTCCACGGAACAATTTGAACACGTACAGGAATTGACCAGAAGAAATGCACGGTCTTCCCCGTCCGGCAAAGTCTATATTTTCACATCTATTGTCAAATGCGCTGAATGTAACCATAATCTTGTCGGGTATCTTTCCCGCACATATTATTATTACCGCTGCAACCAGCATTTCCAGCGTGGCAGGGGCAGCCACAACCGTTCTGTCAGGGAAGACTATATTGAAGAATGGCTTTTCACCCACCTTGCGGAAGAATTAGAACGCTGCAAACTGGACTGGGAAGTAAAAGCCGCAAAAAAGAAAAAGCGTGCCTTGTCTGGCACTGATAAAGCCGCAATCAAGCACAAGCTGAAAAAGTTAAAAGAATTATATGTGAATGACTTAATAGACCTTGAAGAATATAAAAAAGATTATCAGGTATACACGGCAGCATTGAACCAACTGCCGGAACCTGCGGAAGAAAAGCCCCCGGACTTCTCCGCTGTTGAAGCTCTACTGCAGAACAATTTCAGACAGATTTATGAAACGCTAACCCGTGAAGAAAAGCGCACACTCTGGCGGTCCGCAATAAAAGAAATCAGGATTGACAGCGAAAATAATATCACGGGTATTTCTTTCGGGTAGTGTTGTACTAATGTGACACTACCCGTAGGCTCATCAGCCAGAATAATTGCCGGTTTGGAATACAATGCTCTTGCAATTGCAACTCTCTGCTGCTGTCCTCCGGAAAGCTGCGACGGATATCGGTCCAATTTGTCTTCCAGTCCCAGTGATGTCGTAATCAGCTGAAAAAATTGTTTATCGAATTTCTTTTTCGCGAGTTTCATCGGCAGCAGAATATTTTTTTTCACATCAAGGTGCGTTACCAGATTAAATTCCTGAAAAATAAATCCGATATTTTCCCGTCTGAAAACAGTTAGCGCATCTCCGGTCATTCCGGTAATTTCCCTGCCGTTAATGATAATTTTTCCACCATTTGCGCGATCAAGTCCGCCTGTCAGATTCAGTAACGTTGATTTCCCACTTCCGGAGGTTCCTACAATTGCCAGAAATTCGCCCTTTTCCACATGAAAGCTAATATGGTTAATCGCTTTGACGCTGGTTTCTCCTTTGCCATATTCTTTATACAAATCATGCACTTCTACAATATTCATAACAGCCTCCTTACGACCTCCGCAATCTTTCTATAATAGAATTTCTGTTTAAAAATTTCATCAGGGAATATGACATTGCCATTGCAAGTATGATTAATGTCAATATTGTTCCAATACATGAATATATGAACACCTGATAATTGATCTCTTTAAACAGCAGCAAATCCGCCATATGCTCTAACAGCTTATAAGAAAGACCTATACTTATGATCAGGCTGCATAACTCATACACCGTAACTTTTTGCATCAGATTAGAAAACAGCTGTTTTCGCGTCATTCCAATCGCCTGCATTTTTGTATATTCTCTTTCCTGCGCAATAATCTCTGTAACAAATGCATTTATAATATTAACGATTCCCAGAAACGCGAAGAATATCGCAAATAATCCTCCTACCAATACAATCAGATTATTTTCCAGCGTTGCAGATAACGTGCTGTCATAAACAGATTTCAGTCTTGCAGTTGTTTCGCCTGTATCGTTCAGCACACGTATAATTTCGTCTCGTTGCAGTGCATAATTGTTTTTATCATCTACATGTATTTTAATTGCAGAAATCATTTCTTCATGATTTGCGTATATTTTTTCAAATAACCAGTCTGGCAGGATCAAAGAATTGATATCTATCATTGAAGCGCCATACTGGTCGCCTTTTTGATTTTCTATAATTGCCATTACCGTTACCTGCACCGGAATATACCGATCCCTTGTATCATCATAAACAGAAAGATTTAATCTATCGCCGGCATGAACGAGTCGATCCTGTAAGACATCTTTCTGATGATTCAGATCCGGGGCTTCTCTTTGATATAAGATATAATTTTCAGATGCGAATTTCTTTTCGTCAAATGCTCCTTCTGCAATGATCTTTCCTTTTAATTCATTTTTGACGCTTCCAGCATGTAAGGCAACCATTCTCATTTTTCTGTCATTTCCAACAAATGAATTCCCCATATCTCCGTATATACGTTCTATTTCCTCATATTCTTCTTTGATTTTTCCGTCGTTTTTTATCCGGGCTGTCGTATCGTATATCTTCTGCCCGTCCGTTTCTTCATAATCCGGATATACATGCGCCTGATAAAATGTGTCGACTTTCTGCACAAATGACAGCTCTTCGATCTTTTCAATCGTTTCTGTTTTTAATGATCGGAACGGTATATTAGACAACGCATAATGACTTCTGTTTTCTAATGTGAAGTCCGCCGTATTGTATCTGGACACCTGCTCATCGATATCCTGACTCCTGGCAAGCGTAAAAACAGTAATAAACGCCAGGATACTTAACGCCAGAGATATTACAATAAATATTTTCGAACTCTTTTTTGCACGAATGCGAAGCGCTTCGACCGGAGTAATTGCTGCAACGATCTGAAAAGATTTTCTACAGCTGATCTTTACGGTAACGATTGCAAAAACAGCTCCTGTCACTGAAACAAACAGCATCTGATCTGTATTTTGAACATAAGAAAAATTCTCGGCAAATGATTCCAGCAACAGCGGAGTAATAATTTTTTCCAAATAATTACCGCAGATGATTCCTCCAATCATACCCGGTAATAAGAGCACCCACATCTGCATATTCAGTATTTTTCGAATCTGCCTTTTCCGTGCGCCTAACAGCTTTAACAATCCCCAATACTGAATATCATTCATCAGAGAAATATTAAAAATATTAAAAATCATCAGATACGCGCCGGCTGCCACGCATAAAATTATTACAATCATTAGTTTTATAACTGATTTTGTCATCGGCTGCGCATTTTTTCTTATAATTCCGCTTCCATCCGCCAGACTGTTCAGATTGTTTAATTTTGTTTCCACCTCCTTATTATTTAATTCCCCTTTGAATTTTACATATATTTTTCTTCTTGTTTCGCCGTTTACGCCTGTATACCTGTTTAAAAAATCTGCAGAGGTATATGCCTCTTCACTATAATTCGAAATTACTGCCAACGGATTTTCATAATATCCGCAAACGCTCATTGTTATATCTTTTTCGCTTGTTTCCATTCCATTCGCAGTCAATACACGGATGGGCAGCTCTGGAAACGACTTCATATCCATATTCAGTTCAATAGCCAGGGTATCTGAAATCAAAATATCATTTTCTTTCTCAGGGTATGTTCCGGATATTAATCGGATATCATTATTGTTATAATAAGATGCATCCGGCACCAAAAGTTCAATTGCCGATGAAGTATATTGATCCAGTATGATCGGACTGTCACTTGCCATATATAGCATGGACGCCCATTCCACATGTTCATTCTTTTGCACCTGATAAAAGCTGTTTTCTGTTCCCCATATCCCTCCATCTGCATTTGGCGCCTGCGACAGATTACTTTTTTTCTCGATATTTCTATAAGAAATACCTACGGCAAGTATGCTTATAATTAAAGTTGTTGTAAAAAAAATTGCGATCATGGCAATGATATTTCTAATTTTTTGTGTTTTCAATCCTACCCATGCCAGCTCGCATTCTGCGCTTTTCTGAATCATAGAATCCCTCTCTAACTAATGAAAATATCCTGCACTATCTGTACAATTTGCATTCATGCTCTGATTTTGACACATGAAAGCAATTATTTAACCTGTAATTGCCTATCCGGTATTTTACAATGTTTAAAATGCAAGTTTATTATTTTCAGCAGACCATTCATCTATCCTCATACTTTTTATCATTCATACGAGACTTCTCCGTATTCAGCCAAAACACACTTTCCCCCTGTAAACAGATTCCAAAATTTCTTTGCTATTATCCATACCAGATAAAAAAACAAACCAGAATTTTTACTCTATACACTACTCATTGAAACTCAAAAACTCTCTATACCATAACCGAAATAATAAAAGCAGCCCAACACAGATTATTCTATTCCATATCAGACTGCTTTTATTATTTAATTTTCAAACGCAACTGTCATGATACTTCTTCATTAGATGCATACATCGCAAATTTACTTTCTGATTTCCTCAATTATACTGTCCCTCATAATACGACGAGCTGGTAAGATTACAGCAATTACAGCGATAACTATGTTAAGCATAATAATCATTATAAAAATATATGGCGGCACTGATGCTGTAATGTGTAAAAACTGTACGACATGTTGCATGTAATATATCATTCCCTTTTGTAACACTGCTCCATATAAGAAGAACAACAATGCATTTGCCAAAACACCATACATCATTCCTTCCCTGACAATCAGTTTGTACAACCCTATATCAGTCATCCCCATTGCCCTTAATACCCCAAATTCATATCTTCTGGCCAATATAGAGTAGTTCATACTATTTATGATATGGAACAGGCTGATGATAAGCAGAATGACGGCGATACACGTAAAAAACATTTGCTGTTGGCGTAAATAAGTTTTCCGAACTTCAATAGCTGCAGAATAATCCTGCAAAACAGCTTTGGGAATATCCTGTATGGCAAGTAACAACTGCCTGGTAACCTCTTCCCCATCTGTCCCAACTATTTTTGAAGCACTAATAATCTTATACCGGCTTATATCAAAATTGTCCTGCATCTGCTGATTCGTCATGATGATCGAAGGCGCCTTATCCCACGCTCCTCTGATAAGAAAATTCTCTTCCTTTACAAGTGGCCGGCTGACAATTGCAGCAATCTTAAAATCCATTTCGGTATAATCATCCGATGCCGATTCAAACTTAAGTATATCGTTACTCATTTTTTGATCTTTCGGCACTTTTACTTTTATCGTATCTCCAGGATGCTTACCGTAAAAATTATAATTGCCCTGTCCATCCACATTCGCAACCGCTATTACCTTATTACCGCTTAAAATATCCTGCGTATCGATTTCTCCTTCCAGAATATATTCACCCAATATTTCCATCATCGTTATGTCATATCCATATATATCATATTTTATCCCATAGTTCTGACCATCCTTTTCCACACATATCCCGCCATAATCATTTTGTATGCCGGAATCCTGATTGTACTCGTTGAAATACGAGTCCCATTCAAGTTCTTCTTTACCAATCGTTATTTCTCCTAATGTATATTTGGTAGCATACACTTCTGTTAACCCTGGCAATTCTTTCACTGTCTGCACAGCTTCTTTAGATATCTCATCTGCTAAAGATTTTGACTTTAGAGATATCCTGTATTCAGAGTTTAACCCATCATCAGAATTCATTTCCATTTCCGCATGTATTTTTAAATTTTCTATCATATATGTCGTACACAGAAAAATGCAGCCGCCTAACGACAGGGAAACAAGAATACCAATGATCTTTCTTTTTTTGCCAAACATAAATTTTCTGACTGCTATGCCGGACAAATCGTTTCGTCTGAAACCATAGATTCTCCTGTTTCTCAGTCCAATGTCTCCCTGTTCACTAATCGCTTCCCGTAAGGACTTCTTTCTAATTCCCTTTACCGTTAGATAGCCGATTCCAGCCAGGACAATAAACAAAATCACAAATCCGGATATACATGCAGACCAGGATATATAAAATAAATCACTAAAATTACTGCCTGCCAGTGTCTGCTCCGATGAAGCAAGAGCCGTTTCATTTGCATTAGTAATTGTATTGCCAAATATTTCTCCGACCTGATTATAATACTTTTTAAGGAGTCCATTGCTAACAAATGCCCCAATTGGATATCCTACACAAAATAGTATCCATAATTCGGCAATTACGGAACCCAGAATATTTTTTTCTTCTATCCCCATTGCCTGCATAATTCCATACTGTGCAATTCTTTTAGAGACAGATATGTTAAAAACACTGTATATGATGAATAAACTAAATATACATAGTAATGCCAGCATACCAAGAAACGCCAGATTATATTCGCTTTGCAGTTTAAGAACAATATACGTGAAGTTACCCTGTTCATTCGTCAAACCAAACTTTACAATTTCATAAATAGAATCAGGCTCCTCGCCCTGTAAATATTTGATTACTTCATCATTATTTTCCACCTTATCACCGGAAATCTGAAATGCATTAAGAAACGCATCTAATTGCCGATATAATGGTTTTTTTTCATGAAATTTAAGATATATAAAGAATTCCGCACCTTTCCCCTGAAAATCGCTCCCCACAAAAACTTCCATGTGATCGACATTCGTGGACCATTCGCTTTTCATAATTCCAACTAATGTATAGGTTCGTCCCGCAATCTCAATATCATCTCCTAATCCTCCGTCAAACCCAAGATTTCCCAATGTATAATTATCCGCAGCGATTTCATCTTCTTTTTCCGGATAAACTCCGTCTATAAGTTCTCTATGCGACAACTTTCTATAATTTTCATCTGTTTCTACAAAATAAATCTGAAAAGGTTCTGTTACCGCATCCTTTACAATCTTTATCCCAAAATGCTCCAGCTTATAGCCGCTGTCACCGCTATTATCTGCAATGTTATCCGTCACCTCTGCATCGACATGTATATCATAATGCCATTCGCCGTACATCAGTCTGGCATTTTCCAGTTCGTTCATCTGGCTGCTATACAGCAACGAACTAATGCCCGTTAATAATGCAGCCGTTAATATTATGCTTAGTAAAATTGCACATGTCTGGCTTTTATAATATCGCATATATTGGTATGCTAATTTTAACATATTCTGGCCCCTCTCATTTCCTTGCATTTATCTTCTATAATTGTACCATCCTCAATTCTTATCATTCTGTCGCACTGCTGAGCCAGCAGATCGTTATGTGTAACCATTAAAACCGTTTGCTTATATTTTTCTGAGCTTTTCTTTAATAAGTCGATCACTTCCTTTGTTGTCTTTGAATCAAGATTCCCTGTTGGCTCGTCTGCCAGTATGATAGCCGGATGATTTGCTAATGCCCTTGCTATTGCAACTCTTTGCTGCTGACCTCCTGATAATTCGCCAGGATATTTTCTCCTTTTATCCCACATTCCCAATTCTTTCAATAAGTATTCTATATGCTTTTTGTCTTTCTTTTTCCTTTTATCAAACGTAACAGGTAATGCCACATTATCATATACATTCAGAACCGGCATCAGACTATAATTTTGAAAAACAAAGCCGATATTTTTTCTTCTAAAAAGAGTAAGTTCCTTTCTGTTCAGATTATGAATCTCTCTTCCTTTTACAATAATGTTCCCACTTGTGGGATTGTCAAGTCCTCCGATCAGATTCAATAACGTTGATTTTCCAGAACCAGAAGTACCGACAATCGCAGTAAATTCTCCCTCTTCGATTTCAAAATTTACGTTTCTTACCGCTTTTACCTCATTTTCATTAGCTCCATAATTTTTTATTACATTTTTTAATGTTAATACTGTCATTTCGATTCTCCTTTTTAGCAATGAACAAAATGGTTATAGCCTGCCTGTGTGTGATCATAATTGTAGTTTTTGTTCTCAAAACTGGTTCAAGTGCCTTCATCAGACTCTCCTGCGTGATATTATCCAAAGCTGCTGTACTTTCGTCCAAAACAATAATCGGCGTTGATTCTGACAAAGCCCTGGCAAGCGCGATTCTTTGTTTTTGCCCACCTGAAAGTTTATTCCCTTTTTCACCAATTGGCTTTCCATTGTGAAACGACTTTCCATTTCTTGTAAAACCGTTTGCTTATTCTGACAGGTATCATAACATTAATAACTTCGTTTTTTTTTTAATTTCGAATTTGTGATTGTTTTTGGAGAATTTAGAATTTTATGCAAAAATAAGCCACAATAAACACAAATATACAAAAAGCGATTAGATATATTTCATTCTGCAATAGCTATCAAAAAATAAAAGATTAACAAGTGAAATGGTAATCTCTCTCTTTACTGCAACTCTCGCATAATTTTGTTTGTATGTACATTTTTAATTTTGCAGTTCAATATCCTGTAAATAAAACATTACGTTTACACAGAATATATCCTTTTTCCACCTCAAATCCAACATTCCATTCATTTCATCAACCATTCTCTTCACACTATCCAAACCAATCCCATGCTCTTTCGTATCACTTTTACTCGTCATAATTTTTTGTTCCTTAAGTTTAACTTCTCCATTAAAACTATTTTCTACATTTATATAGAGCACACTTTGTTTTAATTTTATATGTATTTTTAGATATTTCCGTTCCGTTTTTATCGCTGCTTCCATTGCATTTTCTAACAAATTCCCCAATACGACATTAAATAAATAATTATGAACTTCTAATCCTTCAGGTATAGATATACTTACATCTACTTCTTTCAGTCTCTTCTTTGCTGTCTGGAGCAAATAGTTTAGTGTTCCATCTATTTCCTTGTTGCCGGACGAAACATATTCTTCTGCATTTAGCATATGCTTTTCCATATCTTCTATATAATGAATCAGCCGCATTTTTTCATTATTATTTGCCAGATATTTTAACTCACTCAGATGATGTCTCATGTCATGCCGCAATTCTCTGATCTTTTGATATGAATCCTTCATGATATTCAGCTGATTTTCGTAAATACCCATCCGATAATAAAATTCTTCCTTTTCCAATTTTTGTTTATAGTAATCTTGTATTGCACCATAGAGATAAAAAATTACCAGATTTATTATCAGCATTCCTGTTATCGCTATTTCAATATTATTCGCATGCAATGCTGCCGAATTCAATAAAACCAAAATGATTATAATACTAATCACAGGAACACTCATTAAGGCACTCCATAAAGAAAATCCTATCTGAAATTCCTTGTTTTTTACTGCTTTCGTTTTTTCCAATATAACAACAAATAAAAGCATTCCTATACTGGCAATACATTCATTCACTGATTCCAATATATGATCGCTGCCTACATCCGTTGTTATAATCGCAAATACAAGACTCTCTATTACAACATTCACAGAATATATACTGAAAACAATCAAAATATTCTTTTTAAAAGTTCCTTGGTAAATCGACACTATCAGAACAAGTCCTGTCAAATTCGTCATAATATTAACATAAGTATTCTGCAGTATATAATAACCGCCACTTGTTAAAACAACAAACAGTATATATACTCCATTCTTAAGAACCTTATTCTCCACTTTAGGAAAATATAGTAAATGGATAAATCTATAAATTGCATATGTTCTCAAAATATTGGCAATTACACCTAAAACTATCTTTTCCATATTTCCCCCCTACTGCATTTCATGCTGTATCAACGCAATTTTAACATTCTTTCTATTTACCTTCGATATGCTCAATATATCACCATTTATCATTCGCACCCAGTCATTACTATATTCAGATACATAATCATAATTTATGAGATATGACTTATGTATCTGCAGGAAAACCGAATCAGGCACTTTATTGGCTACTTCAGACAATTTGCCATTAAAAACTTTCTCATCTCCAGAACACATCATGATATGTATTTTTTTATTATCACTTTTAAAATATGCTATCTGTTGTAACGCTATTTTCTGTACTATTCCACCAATTTGGAACTCAAAGTTCTTACTTTTAATCCCATTTCTGGTCATAACAATATCCAATACTCTCTCTATCTTTTCATAAGATAGTGGTTTAATGATAAAGTCCAGAGGACGGCATTGAAACAGTTCCAGCGCATAGCTTGTTTTAGATGAAATATAAATTATATCTGTAACCTCATCTTTTAAAACATTTCTCAAATACCCTCCCACCTGAACTCCATTAATCTGCGGCAGCTCAATATCCAGGAAAATCAGATTTATATTTTCATGATTTTTTAAATATTGACATAGGGTTTCACCTGTATAAAAAATTTCTATTTCTCCAGATATATAACGTTTTTTCATGTACTTTTCAATAAAACCCTCTAATTGATTGCAAATTCCAATTTCATCATCACATATACCGATTCTGTACATCTTTCTTTTTCCTCCACTAACAGATTTCAAAATTATTTACCACTATAATACCATATAAAAACACAAAGACAGTGTTTTTTACTCCATACGCTTTCCCACTGGATATCAGAAACTGCCTTTACACATAATTGGATTTGTAAAAGCGGTTATGATAATTGAACTTATCAGCTTTTGCTGATAAATTCAGTTATCATAACCGCGTATAAATATCTTCCGCTACAATACAAATTTTCTCATGAGTAACCGTATAACAAAACACCTTGCCATCTTTTATAAACGCAGGATCTTCAAGCGTTATTCCCAAACCAGAATCTTCCTGCGTATAATCGAAAATCCCCTTTCTTTCTTTCAAAAACTGCCAGACAAAATAATCCTTGTTTAAAAGAACCAAATGATGTTTCACATTTTCAGGGTCAGAAGCAGCTCTTGCAAACCCATAGTCGAGAACGCTATCTGCCATCTCACCCCATATGCTTCTGTTAAATTCATCGATGTTATCCAAAAAAGGATTTATCTGAAAACATACAGAGTCTGCATAACGTAAAATTAACTGTATAAATTTCAGATAATCCTTTTTATTTTTAGGAATATATCCAATAAAACTATCTGTTCTCACTTCCAAATCTTTCATAAATGTACCGCCATCTTTCTCGTAGCATCGTCTGGCCTGCCACCTGATTTTTCTACTCAAATCTTTTATTAACACTACTTTACAACTTTATAAATGATGCCCCTGTTTCTTAATTAGCTGTTT
>OFHA01002240.1_pt1 | contig 11671 bp, 14 predicted proteins | sample 1521891 | NCBI WGS metagenome assembly OFHA01 (sample SAMEA3504089, study PRJEB24116) | mouse gut metagenome | biome: mouse gut; feature: mouse-associated habitat; material: faeces | place: Denmark | collected 2011 | reverse complement strand
AAGATAGAGGTTAATCACCAATGTTTAAATATTACATCATTATGAAAATCGATAAAAAGACTATAATCTGTGGTATACCGATAATTAAAATCCGAGACTTCATGAGGAGATATAGAACACCGGGGTCATTTTCACTTCAAACCATTACGGAATACTTTGATTTGACGAAACCATCAGGAGCTTATTTGCTTAATGAATTATTAAACTCTGAATATGCTGAACAGACAAAGCCTAATGAATATAAAGTCACAGTAAAGGGGAACGCCTTGGCACAAGTTAAATTTGTGAGTCGAATGAATAAGGCAAAAGCAGACAAAATTTTTAACGGTTTTATGAAACGCGTGGCAGAAATAAACGAAGATAAGAATTACATATACCGCGTTTCAAGACTAATTCTCTTTGGCAGTTATCTTAATCCAGCCGCTGATGATTATGGGGATATAGATATAGCCTATGAACTTGAGCATAAAATTAATGATTGTAAGAGATTCTCAGAAGCATCTCAGAGAATTATAGCCAATGCAATAGCAGATGGGAAAGTCTTTTCTTCAATCATTGAAGAAGTTTGTTACCCTTCAGCCATAGTCTTACGCCACCTCAAAAATCGAAGTCCGTATATAAGTTTGCACCGTGTGGAAGATATCGAAATTTTATCTGCCCCTCACAAACAAATATATCCTTAATAAACAGGATCAATACATCTCTATAAGATTAGTTTTTTGCGTTATATATTTTTATGATGCAAATAATAAAAAAGATATAGAGTATGTTTGTATGGGAATATCCGGGACTGGTGTTTTATGGCCTCAGATGGCGTGGTTTGTTTGGCTAAAATCCGATTTTTTGAGGAATATTTGGATTTATTTGTATATAAATCAGTCATTAATCGGAGACCTTAAAGACCTCGTTAAGAAACTGTTTGCGCTCTCAAAGATGGATATCATGACTGGAACAGAGCTTATTTCACAGCTCTGTTTAGCGAGAAGAAAGGCACCTCTTCTAATGTTAATAACATTGTATAACTTGCCGAATGGGCATTTTACAGGATAAAAGACTTCATTATCCGATTTTTTTATTGTATCTTTGTCGAGTACAGCGTATTTTGGCATTGTTCCAATATATTACAGTTTGGCAGCCATAATAATAGCGCATCCTTTGCAGAATGCGCTGTATTTGATTATTTTACATCATATTTAACATTCCTCAATTAGTAGAAACAACTTCACTATCTTTACAGATTAATACCAAATATTAGTAAACAGTCAAATATTTTAGCTTATGGTTGATACGATATTCCAGACAATCGCGAGAAACTTGTTGATGTTTGTCATTTTGGCTATTTCATCTGCAGGGGAATTAGCGGCACAATCACCGTCGGTGGCGTCTATAAAAGCACTGCATGGCTATGCCGAAAAAACGGAGTATCGCCTAAGGACTATATATTCAAGCTGTTTGAAAAGTCTGATATTGTCGTGTTGGGAGAGCGTGATCATCGTGACTCGGTACAGTATAATTTTATTCTCGACCTATTAGCCGATCCCCGCTTTGTTGAGCGAGTAGGACATGTATATACAGAAGTTGGAGGAATAAATCTGACAGAGGATGTAAACAGATTGCTAAATGCGACATACGCAGCTGATGATGATTTCATGGACAGCCTTTACTCCTACTATCAGAAAGGCGAATGTTTCTATCCTTTATGGGAGAAATACAACCGCATCAAGTTTCTCAAAGGCCTATATAACATCAACAAGAAGACCTCCTGTAAGATACATCTGGGTCTGACCGACATAAATTTCTCATGGGATAGTATTCACACGGTGGATGATTATAAGGCTTTCTGGACATCCCTTGACAAGACTAACCGCGACAGCCTCTTGAGTGCCAACTTCGCCTCGATGTACGAACGCCAGCCCCTCGTCAAGGGTACGCGCAAAGCCCTGGTGATAACCAGTCAGCCACACGCCATCAGCTATTCAGGCTATTTTAAACCTTGGGACCGGGATTATGGAACACAAGGATGGTGGATGAAAAAGACTTTTGGCGAAGAGCGTGTCAAGATAGTTGTTCTAAACTGGTTTGATTGGGTATTATGGAACGGACAGAACTGCCCGATGACAGGCAACGGTGCATGGGATGCCGCTTTTGAACGAATGGGATGCCGTCCTTTCGGCATTGACTTTCAGGATAATCCTTACGGAGAAACAAATTACAACGATACTCGCTATTGTGGAAGCCTATCTTCGGACATACAAACATCCCAAAGAATAGGATACCTTAAACATTTTGATTATCTCTGGATTATTTCTGAATTTTTCTGCAAAAACAAGACGGCTCTCTCAACGCATCTGCCGCCTTGTTTTTATCTGTTTATCATCTTAAACATAATGACAACGATCCAAAATATTTCCATCACAGACCATTGTATAAATTTTTATTGAACCGATAACCCACGCCCCACACTGTCTGTATGTAAACAGGCTCACTCGGATTGACCTCTATCTTTTCTCTAATATTATGGATATGGCTCATAACAATATTGCAATCTCCAGAGTACAGCTCCTGCCAAACGACATTATATATCTGCTCTTTACTAAATATTCGCCCTTTATTTTGTGCAAGCAGTACAAGTATTTGAAATTCCTTCATTGTTAATACAATTTCCCTACTCCCCTGAAATACCTGATGTCTGTCTGGTAGGATTCTTAAACTATCAAATTGAAGTGGCAAACAGCTTTCTATCGCCACTTTCTGTATATTATGACCACTCTCTTTTATTACCTCTACCAGTTTTTTATATAAATCCTCTCCTGCACTGTCAACATGAAGTATCAATATTTCACTCAAAAAATCGCCCCCGTATATGATGCCGCCCTCCATTTATTGGCAGCATCATCTAAAAGCAGCTCTGCCGGACAACAGGCTCTTTTACCGTTATCCAGCAGACCATTTATGTTTCATATATTAACTTAAATCTTACTCTTGTTTTTCAATATGAAGCTGTGCTTCTGCTTCCGTCAGTTCTCCATGAAGCTGTAATGCCATAAAGATTGTAATAATGCCTGAAATCACATCTGCAATCGGCTGTGCATAAAGTATTCCATTGATTCCCCAAACATTCGGAAGTAGCAAAATCACTGGGACAAAACAAATTCCCTGCCTGCAAGCCCCAAGTATAAAGCCTTTTACCCCTTTACCAAGTGCAAGGAACAAAGAAGAATATACCGTATAAAAGCCAAACAGAAAGAATGAAAATCCATTTGCCAAAAGGGATTTCTGCCCTACCGCAATCATTTCCATATTTCCATTTGCAAACTTAGAAATTATCTGTACAGAAAACAGAGCCATTAGCAAACCCACTATTACACAGAAAACTGTTGACCACAAAATAGATGTTCGAATCGCTTCCCTCAAACGCTGGAACTTCTTTGCCCCATAGCTGAATCCTGCAATCGGCTGAAATCCTTTCAGGAAGCCAAATACCACTAATGTTCCCATAGCTGTAACCCTTGTGACTGCGCCCATCCCGGCAATAGCAGCATCACCATATCCATTTGCCGCCCGGTTGATAAGTGCTATGGAAAGACTGGCAAGAAGCTGAAAGGTAAGTGTTGGGACTCCAATTTTCAAAACTTCCATATATATCTGCTTGGAGGGTTTAAAATCCTTTATGCTGAATGAAAACGCACTCTTTTTACGAAGCGCATAAGTTAAGTACACAAGCGTGGAGACAAATTGAGAAATGGCAGTGGCAATCGCAGCCCCCGCAACCCCCATATCAAACGCATAAATAAAAACCGGATCTAAGCCAATATTTAATACAGCTCCCAACAATAAGGCGCACATGGTTGTTTTCGCTGCCCCTTCACTTGCCACAATATTATTCATTGTCACATTAAATACATTAAAGATACAGGAAATTACATATATCCTTGCATAAGTCAGGGCATAAGGCATAATGGTATCTGTTGCCCCAAGCATGGTTAAAATCGGTTTCAGAAAAACAGCAGCCAAAATAATAATAACCGCACCGATCATAACGCTGCTGTATACTGCCGTACTCGCCACCTTATTTGCAGTACCTCTGTCCCCACGTCCTAACAGCCTTGAAAGATAAGATGCTGCACCATTGCCAAACATCAACCCCAATCCCACTACTACCTGTCCTAATGGAAACACAATCGAAATCGCACCCATAGGGCTTTCTCCCAAACCTCCCACAAAATACGCATCTACCAGATTATAAAGGGCATTAATCAACATACCAATCATAATCGGTACACCAAGAGCCACAAGAGCTGTGGGGACTGGCGCACTCCCTAATAGTTCCATTTTGTTGTTACGTTCACTCATTTCTGAATACTCCTTTCTCTTGACAATCGATATTGTTTACAGTAGTATAATTTATACCAATATCCTGCAAAGAAAATATACTCTAATTTATAGTAGTTGTCAAGATAGTAGTGATAATTTTTTGTTTCTTGACAGTAGCTATAAAATCTAATACTATAAATTACAGTGTAGAACACATATAAATTCAGAGAGAAAGGCTGGTCACAATGGCTACGATTGATTTAATTGTATTGGGAATGTTAAAAAAAGAGCCTATGGGCGCTTATGATATTCAAAAGCTGGTGGAATACCGCAATATATCCAAATGGGTAAAAATAAGTACCCCGTCAATCTACAAAAAGGCACTCCAGTTAGAAGAGAAGGGATTTATCAAAGGAAATATTGTAAAGGAAGGGAAAATGCCAGAAAAAGCAGTTTATTCCCTAACTGATGCAGGAAATAGGGAATTTGAAAGACTTATGCTGGAAATTGCCGCTAAACCTATCCATATCTTTTTAGATTTTAATGCTGTGATTGTCAACTTAGACAGTTTACCTTTGGAAATCCAGCAATCTTGTGTAAACAGCATTGAAAAGAACATCAAAACGCTGAAAACTTATTTAGAGGAAAACATCCTTGAAAAAGAAAATATTCCGGAAATTCCCGAAACAGGTATGGCAGTTTTACAACAACAGTATGTTTTAGTGGAAGCAATTGAAAAATGGATTGCTTCTCTGAAAGAACGCTTTCCATTAAATAATCAATAGCTTATTTCCAATAATGAAATCCATTGCTGTTTTTAAAAGCAAGGTGGCTCGCTCTTGAATACGCCAGCCACCTTGCTTATTATCTGCCTATTCTTCTGAGTAGTTCTCTTACTTTTTCGGTCTTAGGGATTATTCCTAACCCCTCTAATATTTGTATCGCATCTACAATCCCCTGATAATATGCCCGCTGTTCCTCCTTGTAATGGGCATGATCCACCGCATCCATATAGCCCTCCAAAAACTCCCTGTCCTCTTTCGGCAGCTTGGAAAGATATGCTTCAAATGCCTTCTGCTTCTTTTTCAGTTCCCGGCTGGCTGCTTTTGCTTCCTCCGTCTGGACGGAATACTCCCTGTCCTCCGATTCGCTGCGCAGCTCCTCAAAGACATCCGACAATGTTTCAAAAACTTCATTCATGCTTGTTTCCACCTTTCTCTGTTAAAAATATTATTGTATTTTACAGGCAGTATTATCAATCCCTAATTCTCTTTCCACAAGATAATTCCCTTACACTTCATCTTTAGAAGTATATTATCAACAATATTTCGTAAAATCAATGGTAGGGGACTTCATCTATAGAAAGTTGGTGATAGGATATTAAAATCTATTGGAATAAGGAAAACAACTCCAAAAACCTAATCGGTCAAAGGGTTATGGAACTGCGGACGGAAAGGAAGCTGTCACAGAAAGCCCTTGCCGAGCAGCTCCAGCTTGCCGGATATGAGTTTAGCGACCTGACCGTTTTACGGATTGAAAAAGGGACAAGATTCGTCCCGGATTATGAAGTGGTGGCTCTGGCAGAGTTCTTCCATGTATCCTGCGAATACCTCTTAGGCGTACAGGACAAAAAATAAGCAGCAATCTGTTTTCACATCACAGACTGCTGCTTAAATTTTTGTTGAACCGATAGCCAATGCCCCATACGGTCTGTATGTAAAGCGGCTTGCCCGGATTGTCCTCTATCTTTTCCCTTATATGGTGAATATGTCTCATGACAATATTGTAATCGCCGGAATACGGTTCCTGCCAGACAATATCATAAATCTGCTCTTTGCTGAATATCCTGCCGGGACTTTGTGCCAACAAATATAGTATTTCAAACTCTCTATTAGTAAATATAACTTCTGAATTTTCAATAGTAACGCTTCTCTTATATAAATCTATTTTCAATTTGCCTAATTGAATGCTCTTTGTATCCTGAATCATATTGCACCATTCAAAATTCTTGCTATTACTAACAACTTGTAACATTCTCTGATATGTATCTTCTTCTTTGTCAGAAAACGATAAAACCATTATTTTTGCCATTGTGTCACCCATTTCAACACGCTCAAACCAAGTTACACGCAATTATATATAAATTGTGATAAAAGCAAGCAATTTCAATAAAACTGCCCGCTTTTACCATACTGTTCCCTTTTAATTTATTGATCACAATCTATAATTGAAAATCAATTTTTTATACTACCTGATGCTTACAATATGAATGAACTGCCAAAAACAGAAATACAGGTATTTCTATTATCGCTGATAAAACGATAACATAAGGTGTCCAAAAACTCATTCCCCCAATATGCAGAAAATTAAAGTCGCAGAGCTGATAAAGAAAATTATTTTTCATACCAATACCTGCGGACGGCAGAATACCCACAATCCATGTATCACCTAAAGCTCCATAAGCGAATATAGGCAACAACAATATCACCATAGAAATCAACAGCACTGTTAATGAATCCTTACATTTGGCAGAGAGGAAAAATGTACAGCTGATGACTGCCAATACTGAAATCAATCCAGCCAGTACCAAAACAATCTGGAGCTGCCCCAGGTTCATATCCGGCAGGTTGATGACGGAAAACAACATTTGGAAAGAAGTTTCCAGACAATCTGTGCCAAACGCAAGGTTCAGGATTAACAAATGAATTGACATTCCCAAAACAAAAATTACTATGAATATGCTGCTGGCTGCTAAAATCCTTGTGACAGCTAATTTCATGCGCCCGTATTTGGTACAACGTAAAATACTGTCACTCCCGGTTTGATATTCATTTGCAAAAATCGGAGCTGCAATAGCGGTACAAAGGATTGACAAAACTAAAATATACAATGTTGTATAGTCAAAAGCATCCCTGCTCATACCGGGAAACAGATAGAATGGCTGTTTCAGCTTTGCATACTCATCTGCGGCAAACTGCCCGGCTGTCGGATATTCTTTCTGCTCAAGGTTCATAACATGATCCAGATGAGAAGCGCACCTCTCATAAAAATACTGTTCCACTTCATCCGGGGCAATATCCATAAGTTCTGCCCCGATGCCTGTTTTCGGATCAGCAAAGGCTTCGCTTAATCCTTTCAGCATAGGGCGTATTGCCATAATATTTTCAATATAAACGTCCAGCGGCACATCATCCAGTGTGCCATATTCCTTTACGCACGACTGATATACCCGCAGGGCTTCCGCCAGCTTCTCCGATGTAATATCCCCTGCTGTTTTTGCATAGTAATCTCTCTTAAACTTAATTGCAGGCAAGCCATCTAACTCAATGACTTCGCCATTTTCTCCCGGACGGTTAATAGATTCAAAACTAATCGGCAGATACGCCGATATAACAGACATCAAAATGGCAACAGCAATCAATACCAAAGTACGGCGTGACATTATAATCCGTTTCACTTCTAAACAAAATAAGCGCATATTATTTTCCCTCCCCTTCCAGATTTTCCTGTGGAAAATACCAAAGATATAAGTCCTCAAGCCGAGGCGATACAGCAACTGCTCCGGAAATTTCAGGCGTTTCGGATAAATACCGAATGGATACCTGCCCGTTATCTTCACCACGTTGATTGATAACTCTAAGCCGCATCTCATAACTGCTCAAATCCCCGGCTGGTACGGAACACGTCCAGACTTTCCCTTCAATCTCTTTCACAAGTTCATCTGTTGTTCCTATATCCACAATTTTTCCTGCCTTCATAATGGCGTTTCTTGTCGCAATATACTCAATGTCAGAAACAATATGGGTAGAAATCAGCACAATTCTGTCATGTGAAAATTCCGAAATAAAGTTACGGAAGCGTACCCTCTCTCCGGGATCAAGCCCTGCCGTTGGTTCGTCCATAACAAGGATTTTCGGATCATTTAACATTGCCTGTGCAATACCGACACGCCGCTTCATTCCTCCGGACAGCTTTGCAATTTTTTTCCTTTTTACATCAGAAAGCGTAAGTATGTCCAAAAGGTAATTGATTTTCTTTGTAGTTTCCCTTGCCGGAACATCTTTAAGCGCCGCTACATACTCAAGGTAATCTTTTACCGAGAAATCACGGGAATATCCAAAATCCTGCGGTAAAAAACCAAATATGTTCCGATAAGACTCTCCCATTTTGCGGATATCAGCGCCATCATAATAAATTGCTCCGCTGGTAGGCATCATAATGTCAGCAATCATACGCATAAGGGTAGTTTTTCCTGCCCCATTAGCGCCAAGCAATCCCCACACTCCCGGTGTCAGAGTAATGCAGGCATCATCAACAGCCTTTTTGTCTTTAAACTGTTTACTTAAATGTTCAATTTTCAGTTCCATTACGTCACTCCTTTTCCAAGCCTGTTTCCAAAGGCAAATGCCCCTGTTCAGTAATGATTGTACCAAACAGGGGCATTGCATTCTCAAATTTTAAACTGGAATAATCCTAAGAACTTCCTAATATCAAACATAAATTTTCCTAAGAAGCAGCAGGAAGAGTAATGGTAAAAGTAACTGTTTCGTTTTCGCTCTGCGCTATGATTTCACCGCCATGCAGGTTGATAATCTCTCTTGCGATAGAAAGACCAAGACCTACCCCTCCTGTATCAGACAGCCGGGCTTCATCTAAGCGGTTGAATTTTTCAAAGATGCCCGATAACTGCTCTGCCGCAATTGTTTGTCCATGATTTCGGAAAATAATTACAACATTCTTCCCTTTTCTCTCTGAAGATATACTGATTTCCGTATCAGGATAACTGTAAGCGGCTGCATTTTTTAAAAGATTATTGAATACTCTTGCCAGCTTTTCAGGATCACCGGTTATATTCAGATTATCCTCAATAGAAACATTGACACGATTCCCCCTTGCTGAAAGGGAAGGATAGAATTCCTCTATTACCTGTGCCAAAAGAGCATATAAGTCAACCGGTGTTTTCTTTATCTGTACTGTTTCCGTATGGTATCTTGTAATCTCAAATAATTCGTTTATCAATGTTTCCAGTCGTTCCGCCTTATCAAGCGCAATGCCCACATACTTTGCTTTTTGAGTTTCAGGCATATCATGTGCTTCGTCAAGCAGGCTTAAATAACCAATCACTGCTGTCAGAGGTGTCCGAATGTCATGAGCCAGATACATAACCAGTTCATTTTTTCTGTCCTCTGCTTCTTTTACCGCTTTCTGGCTAAGCAATATGGACATTTTAATCTGATTCATCTGCTGTTCCAGTTCCCGGAGTGGTTCCGACAATTCAATGGTATGACTGTTCTGCTCATATACTGTCTGTGTGGCAGCAATCACTTCATCCAGATAATCCCACGGTTTTCTCCAATAATGGCAAAAAATGCCAGACAAACCAATACAGAGATAAAAGAAATATATGACATCCAACCGCCAGTATATCCATTCCATAATTGGATTTTTAAAGCTGGAAAAAATAACCTGATACAACATCAATATAATAATGCCAGCGATTACATATGCAGGCAAAATAACCAAAAGACGAAATTCCAGTTTCTTTCTGATTGGAAAACTCTGTTCTTTCAAAGAAATCACCCCCGTCAATTTACAATTAACAGAATTGCCAAAAGACCTATCACTACTATTGTAGCAACAGCAGCAAGAACCGTAATGATGAAATCTAATCTTTTTTTATTGCGAAATACCTTTACAGACAGCCAGTACAGACCAACACCAGCCATTCCGCCACAAGTATTTGTTATCAGATCCGTCACATCCGTCCGTCCAACTGCCAAAATATATTGGGATATTTCCAGTATCAAACTTGTCATCAAAATAAAAATGAATTTTACTTTTACACTGAAATCATGCTTTAACATGCACAAATAAATGCCAAGTGGAATAAATATCACTGCGTTTTCTAAAACTTCTTTCAAATGGAATCCCATTCCAATCTCATTTTCATAATAAAACGGTATCAAGTTTATGCTTCGGCTTGTTTTTAATACACTAATTGAAAATTCAAGCTTAAATAAAATAATCCATATTAAAAGTAGCAGGTAAACAGCGAATAATAATGGTACAAGCAAACCCGTTTTTTCATTTTTCTTCATACTATCTCCTTGTCTGGGAGCAAAGGCTAAATCTTATAACCTACTCCCCATATTGTTTTTATATATTTTGGCTTTTCCGCCGTATCTTTCAACTTTTCCCGCAGATGCCGGATATGCACAGTAATTGTGCTGCTGTTTTTACTGTAATACTCATCTTTCCATACAGAATGAAACAAGTCCTCAAGGCTTACCACCACGCCCTGTTTTTCCAACAGAATACGCAAAATAGAAAATTCTGTAGGTGTCAGAGGTACTATCTCCCCATCCAGCACACATTCATAAGTCTGTGTATTGAGCGATAGTTTCTTATAAGTCAATACTGTAGCAGGCACGTCCTGTTTTTGCGTTGGAGAGTATTTATTATATCTCCTTAACTGCGCTTTCACTCTGGCAATCAGTTCAAGCGGGCGAAACGGCTTTGTCACATAATCGTCTGCCCCCAAAGTCAAGCCTGTAATCTTATCCGTTTCTTCATCCTTCGCTGTCAGCATTATGATCGGATAAGTATGTTTTTCACGGATTTTTTGGCAAATAGAAAACCCGTTAATATCCGGCAGCATAATATCGAGAATGGCAAGGTCAATTTCTTTGCTTTCAATACAAGCCAACGCTTCTTTGGCAGAATAGTATTTATAAATCATATAGTTTTCATTCCGCAGATAAACCTCAAGCAGATCTGCGATATCATGTTCATCATCAACAACTAATATTTTTTCAGACATACAGTCAACTCCTCCGTAGAATAGCAGTTTATTTTAATTATGTTATCAAATTTCTCTTTAAAATTCTCAAAAATTCGAGTTAGATTTTATTAAGATTCTCCTAAATTCTTAAAACGTCTGTCTATAGGCTTAGTAGCATCTTTAGGTATTAGCCACATATAACCAAGCTTCGTTACTCCTGGTATCCTATTATCCTCACAAAGTTTCTGCACACGCCTTTCCGAAATTCCCCATTTCTCCGCCGCTTGCGGCGCAGACATATATTCCATCATATCATTCGTCCTTTCAGCAAATCTATTCGATACAATTATATACGGACATCCGAATAATATCAACTATTTTTTATGGGTACTTACAATATGTGTTCCAAACAGATTGCCTAAGCAACCGGAACACCGACACACCCTCCGGGAGTGTCGTGGGTAGAATAGCAAGCACTGCTCATGTCCGGACACATGAGCAAAATTCCCCATACTTCCCTGCCGTCCGTATGATGAAATTTCCATAGGGAAGTATCCCTAACCCTCTTTGCTTTTC
>OFHA01002239.1_pt1 | contig 11672 bp, 14 predicted proteins | sample 1521891 | NCBI WGS metagenome assembly OFHA01 (sample SAMEA3504089, study PRJEB24116) | mouse gut metagenome | biome: mouse gut; feature: mouse-associated habitat; material: faeces | place: Denmark | collected 2011 | reverse complement strand
GCTAAGTGATATGTATACAAAATTCTGTACATGCAACAGTATTTCTTTGACCCAGTATTAATTTTATATTAAGTCAGTTTCTTTTCTAAAACTCCTCTGTGCTTTTCTTTATATGACACAATGGAAAAATGAATTCTTTAATATAACCCTTATTACTTATTTTTTTAAATTTTATTTTATGGGTATGTTTGTTTTGCTTGATTGTGTGTATGTACACAGCTTGTATGTCTTGTACCTGAGGAGGCCAGATGAAGGCATTGAATTCCCTGGAACTGGAGTTATAGGTTGTGAGCAACCTTGTGGATGCTGGGAATCCATTCTCAGATCTCTGGAAGGGAACCAGTGCTCTTAACTGATGAATCATCTCACCAAACCCCTCACTGATTTTTATAAAATGAATTATGTAACTGAAAGTGAAAGACAAATTTACTAACCAGTGAGGGAATGAAACTCAGATCCCAAAGAATCTATTTTAAATTATATGTAATTGAATGTTGCATGAGCTTTCTTAGAGGATAATAATTTGTCTTTGATATATAGTCTCACTATGTATGTCAGGCTGGCTGGAATTTTCCTATGTAACCTATGTTGTCCTTTACACTGGAAATCTCCTGCTAAGCTTCCTAGACTAGGATCATAGACCCAAAACGTCTTACATGGCTTAAGAAACAATGCTCTTAATACCTATTTTTCAGACATATTTGTGTATTAGTGTTTTGCTTACAGGTATATATGTGCACCACATATGTGCCTGTTGCCCATACATATAAGATGATTATTTCAGACACCTTGGACCTGGAGTCACATAAAGAGAAAACACATGGAAACTTATATCAAAGATTCTTTCAAAAAAATGCAACCAGAAATTAGAATGACTTTGGCAAACGAACAAATGGGAGAGGTAGAGTTGTTAGTTTTGTAGGGTCACATTTGTATAATTTTAAAAATTATATGTGGCTGAAGTTGAAAAAAAAACATTACTGAGCTTTTAGTAAAAATGTGTGTCTTTGATTTTGTCTAAGCAGTTAACCATATAACTTCATGCCTTCAAGTAAACTAAATCTAATTCTTAGAAATCTGTGAAAATTTTTATTTTCTACTTTAAGTACCTGTTAATGAGATTTTAAAATTTGATTTACATTAATTGTGGAAACACAGAAGTCTTACACAAAATCTTAGAAATGTAATTTGTTGTTTATTATGTTTAACAATATGGAAAAAAATCAATTACATATGCAGACAATTTGTATATTTTAATTGACTTATGTTTTGCACTAAGTCTTAACTGAATCAATATAGGAAAATAAATTAGACATTATATTTGATAGAAAATAATGAAAAAATACTTTGAAATACAATTAATTTTCTAAAATAAGATATATATGTATTAAAACTACTTTAATTTTTGAAAAGCTAAAACATAAAAGAAGACTTCTCTGACAATCTTTCAGGGAAAAAAAAACTATAATGATTTCCCATTAGATAATTTTTTACTGCTGTTTTTCTTTTTATAGTATGAAATGGTCAATTTAATTTGTTTTGAGTGTTCTTTTTCATATTGGTATGAAATGTGCCTGCTTTTGTTACTGTGCTTTACAGGAAGAACATCAACAACAAATTTTGTGAGCAGTATATAACTACATTTCAGAAGTCTGATATGGATGTACAGAAATTCAATGAAGAAAAAGAAAAATCAGTGGTTGGTACCATAAAAAAACTTAATATTTAACCTAGTATTACTAAGTAGGAATGGAACAACTAGCCTTGAGTTGAGCATATGAAACTAAATTAAGTTCCATTATCTATCTATCCTTGCTTCTGTTCTAGTCTTACTGAGATATAAACTATTGATTGCATACTATATCAATGAAAACGACTAGGCATTTTATGGTATACCAGATCATAAATTTTCAAGAGGCAGACATTTGCAGAAAGATCAAGAGATGATTACCAGTGACTACAAAAAACAAAAACAAAAAAAAAAAAAACAAAAAAACCACAATATATCAGAGTTCAAAGAAGAGAGAAAGCTTATTTATTGGTTTCACCTGGACTCTGTTGTTTATATTAAAAAACCAACTCAATTTGGTAAATCAGTTCTTACAGTCCTAAATTTAGTAAAGATTTAGTAACAACAGAGGATGGAAACAAACAATCTCAACAGCCCTGGAAGAATTTTCCTGTGGAAGAATATCAGCAAACAATTTTAGATCACGTCTCCATTACTCTACCTGTAGAGTCATCACCTGGTTTCCAAGTAAGATCTGAGACAACGATAATCATATTAACTATTTTATTTTATTTACTGGTTAATAGTTTGGAAAGTATTCAATTTGAAAGGAACAGCAAATTCATTCTTGCCTCAGAAGGCATTGAGGAACCTGCCATTATGAGTCAGTTCTGGAAAGAGATAGGAACTAAAGATAAATAATAAATACTCCAATTGAAGACAGTTTTTAAACATTGGACTCTGGATGACATTTCAAGGGAAAGTGATCATCCCTGTAAATAAGGAGTCTAAAGACAGAACAGCAGGGTACTTCAAAATTTGTAATTCTGCATATGGCAGCTGGTGAGAGGGAGCCAGTAAAGGAAGAGAACCACTGGTAGAAAGAAAACTACCATGAGTGAAGGAAAGTTTTAAAGAAGAAAAGATCCCTAAATGTGTCATATGCTGCATGTGGGCCCAATAAGATTGATTTACAGGGCTGGAAGATGGTTTAATTGGTAATCTTTCTCCCGTGTAGGCATGGAGACCCCAGCTTATATTCCCTGCATTGGGATGAATGCCCACACCACCACCAACAACAACAAAATAAACAACAACAAACTAGCAACACTAAAAACAAACCACCACCACAACAACAAAAAAAAGTTGGTGTGGTTGTGAGCATTTTAAAACAACCAATCTCAGATTTAGTTCAGAGAAAAGAAGATCTCCAGATCTTTGTAGCCACCAGGTGTAGCATAAATGATGAGCTCTAGGTTTAGTGAGATTCTGTCTCTGAAACAGTACTGTGAAATCAAAGATGACACCCAATATTAACCCTTTGTCTCCAAATGTATGCAGGTGCACTTTTTTTAAAGATAAGCATTGCAAATTAGAGGTAATTTTACTTAATTATGATGATTTGAGTGCAAATGTGAGGTAAAAAATTGATCACAGTGAATAAAGGGCAAAACAGGATTGTAGTAGCCCAAGATGAAAATTGTAAAGGGCTTGTCTTAATTTTTTTTAAATGCAAATTATCATGGTTGTGTGCAACCCTAAAGAATACAATGAGAACTTTATGTTACTACTTCTATATGTTGCTTGAGATTGGAATCTAGAGAAAACCAATCTAAGCTTCCAAGACTAGGATTTTACCGAGTTCATGTATACATGGTGCATGCCTATAAACATAAGAACTTGGGAGGCTAAGGCCAGTCTGTGCATTATGAAAAACTCTTTCACATTAAAAAAAATTCCTACCCCACAATTGGTAGCATAATTTTATTTCATGTTATTGTAAAAATATACACATATTTAGTCAAAATAGTTGTTAAAATTTTAAATCAGTTGGAAAACTATTCCTTTTAACTTTCATATAGAATTATTTTTGCTCACATAAATGTTTTAGTATTAGATATACATTTAGTGTTTTATTGTTAGACTACCATGCATGTTGCATGGCAGTAACAACAAAAATAAACAGAATTGTTATACTAATGTTTTCCTTTTACATTTGTAGAATAGTTGTCAAAAAGAACAACAAGCATTGAAACTGTCCAAATGTAGTCAGAACCAGACCCTGGAAGCAGGTAAAGAAATGCATGAGAAGTCCATGGAGGTATGTTGCACATGGTCCATAAAATGACCTTAGGAATCTAAATATGTTTTAATAATCATAAAGTTTTAACTACTTATTATTTTGAATTATTTCTTACTGAAATGACTGCTATTATCCATAAAATCCTAATGGCTTTGTATGAATTATTAAAGATATGAAATGATAAAATGGGAATTTGACCTCAGATGTACCTCATACTTTAATAACACTATAATTATCCTGCTTTATTAAACATAACCCTAACACTAACCCTAATCCTAATCCTGACCTTAACCTTTACCCTATACATCATCTGCACAGAATCTTTCATATTTGTATCCTTGGGAATTTATTTAATAAGAGGTACTTTTCTGTTTTAGGTTTTGATGAACTTGGGGACCAAGAACTAAGATATGCTTTTTGGTGTAGATGGTGAACTGAGAAAAAAAAATGTCTATGTTTGAAAGAGCCATCATGGAGAATAATCTGAAGTACTCTTCTACTTTCCCATCTTCAGAAAAATGAAGCATGAAAAATTTTCACTTGCTGGTATATATATAAAACAAATAAAAAAATCTCTAACTTTTTTGTTTCCTATGAAACAGAGTTTTAAAGTTTCTTTAATCCTTGTTATTCTGATGATTCTGAGAAGGAAGTTAATCCCAGTGATGTGATTACAAAGTTAACTAGCAGTTATACCTTTAGAGTTAAAATAGAACTTCTTTATTTTTAAATATCTTTAATCATTTTCTTGTTTAAGTGTAAGTGCATCTTTATATTAACTTCCAAAGGAAATCTAAATGAATATGTGAATGGTATATAGTCCCGTGGACTGAAATTCCACACACTAATATAGTTGAATTATTTAAAATTTATTCTTATACTTTTTTTAAAGTCGAGATTTTATTCTTCTCCTAGTTCCCCCTCTTACTGTTCCACACCCCATATCTCCTGCCTATATGCCCCCATGCTCCCAGGGCCCCAAGCCCACAATCCCCATCTCCAAGAGTATGTCCCCACCATCCTGTCCCCTCTCCACCAGACCTCCCTGCTCCCTGGGGCCTGAAGTCCCTTGAGGATTAGATGGACCTCATCTGACTGAGTCCAGACCTGGCAGTCCTTTTCTGTATATGTGTTGGTGGCTTTATATCATCTGGTGTATGAAGCCTGGTTGCTGGCTCAGTGTCTGAGACATCCTGGGAGGTCCAGGTTATTTGAGATTGTTGGTCCTCCTACCGGGTAGACCTCTTCCTCAGCTTCTTCCAGCTTTTCCCCAATTCATCCACAGGGGTTCCCAGCTTCTGTCTATTTGTTGCATATAAATTTGAGCATCTGACTCTTTCACCTGCTGGTTTGGTCTTTCAGAGAGCAGTCATGATAAGCCCATTTTTTGTGAGCACAGAATAGCATCAGTAATAGTGTCAGGCCTTGATGCCTCTCCTTGAGCTTTATCACAATTTGGTCTTGTCACTGGATCTCCTTTTCTTTAGGCTTTTCTCCATGTTTTTTCCTTGCAGTTCTTTCAGACAGGAACAATTCTGGGTTAGAGCTTTTTACTGTGGGATGGTAACTCAATCTTTCCACTTGATGTCCTGTCCCTCCACTGGAGGAGGACTCTACAAGTTCCCTCTCCCCACTGTAGGGCATTTCTTCTAAGGTCCCTCCCTTTGAGTCCTTAGGGTCTCTCACCTCCCAGGTCTCTGATATAACCGAGGGTTTTCTCACCTCCTACCTCAAAAAGTTGCCTGTTTCCATTCTTTTTGCTTTTCCTCAGCACTTCAGTTATGTTCCCCACACACATAATACCTGATCATGTTCACCTTCTTGTCCCATTTCCCACCCAGGCTCTTTCCTCCCCATCACTGTAGTGATTTTTTTAACCTTCTTAACATTTAAAATTGTTTTCATTCATACAGATAATTGAAATTTATTTATTTTTTGATTCATTATCTTATTAGTTTCCAAAGGTAAGAGATACAAATAAAGAAGGTACATTGGGTTGATTTTATTTCACTTCATTTCATTTTTGAAATAGGCACATAGTATGTTGTGTATTGTCCAAGAAGTTCTAGAATGTTTAGGTTCCAGGTGATCTCAGCATTCCATGTAGGTATTATTACAGGTATGTGACAACATACCTGGCTTATATTGTTCTTAAGAAAGTAGTCCCACAAAAATTTCCTATAAACACTTTAAAATTAACATTGCTCTCAGAGATGAAAATATTTCCTGTTAACTTACAAAATTCATAGAAAGTATATTTCTTTCTTGAAAGAAACTAAACTGCTAACTTCAAGGCAGGATAAAAGGACTGATTAGCCCCCTCTCTCTGTTCTAGGCCCAACCTCTCTGTTCCCATTGTTCTTGTTTCTATAGCTCTGTCTCTCTCTTTGTTTTCAGCTAGCCCTCTATCTGTTCTTTGCCCCACATTTTTCTGACCTAATGGTTTTGTTTCTGCCTCTATGCCTCTATACCTCCCCCATTTCCTCACTCCTCTACCCTCTCCCAATCATTCCCTTTATACCAGGTCTGTTCCGTGGTGTAATTTCTGAAGGTCACAACATGCATGGGTCCAGCAAATGTATTCCCTTGCCATGTAATATTTCATAACACTAACACATTAAAAGCAACTGACAAAATCTATAAATATTAGTTTGAGACATGGATTTTTGTATTCCCAAAAAGGAATCAAAACAACATTTCATTTGGCTTGGCCTTCAGATAAATTCAGATAACCTAACCTTACCTAATCACTAAGAATGCTAAATTATGCACTTGTTTTTCTCCTTGCAACAATGTATGTCCATCAGTGCCCTTTGACACAAATAAATCCACAAACTTGCTCCATTGACAAGAGCATTGCTCATTTAATCCTGTGATAACAAAAGCAGGTGCAGCAGGAGCAGCATCTGCCCTAGGTCCTCTCAGGAGCTCTTTCTTTTATTCACTCTCAAGAATCACTAGAATTTCAAACAAAAACTATCTGCAGCTGGGGACAGACATGAGATTAAAACAAAACAAAATAAAAAAAAACTACACATATAACATTGCTGGGTTTTTATAGGAAGCAAAATTCTCATACATTTTTTCCTATAAGGAGGATGGAGGATCCTACAACTCAGAAGCAAATAAAACTTCCAAGTTTTAGGAAGCTCAGAAAGGGCTAGGTTTGCTGAGGCCCTCCCAAAGGCAAGAAAAGAGGAACACAATTGCTGGGGTGATGTTTCGCCTACCTCTTCCTGGTAAAGAGAATTCAACACAGTTGAATTCTTTTCAACAGCTTAAGAGCAGGAATGCCTCAATGCTACAGGAACCCCAGGAACCCAGGGAGGACTGCTTAAATACACCCCAGCACTGGGGAGGGCTATGCGTCCTGCTAGGGTTGGTCAGTCTGCAGACATGTTAATTTGCATGCACCCACTCAGGAGGGGTTGGTGCCAGATTTGGTCTAGCACCTGCTCAGTGGTGTTGTTTACTGCGATGGTGTACCGGAGACCAGCACCATCTTTTAGGTGCTGGCTGCCTACAGCATGAACAGATTTTTTTTTTAACTACTTGCTTGGACTGATCTTCCCCTGCTTTGTGGGCCCAGCCTGCTAATTCTGTTATCTACTGTATTTGTCTGACTCATTTGGGATAAGGATTTACTTGGACCCAGCTTCATTTGTCACATCCACTTTTCAAGTATAAAAAAAATCACATACTCCATCTACCAACATGGGAGACATTATTTTTTGATATGCAGTTTTCCCCAACAGTGGAATGACAAGACGACCAGAGCCATCCCTTAGGACAGGGACAAATGATCCAAAAGTTACTATTCTCTAACCTAGGACAACCAGTGTCAATAATTTTATATGTCTCTGCAAACCTAGATTATGGCTGATCAACTTCATTGAGTCAGTGGTAGCACTCAGAGTGGGCATACAGGCTAAATGATAACTATATATGTGAACATCCTTCAACTCTGGCCAGATGTACCCCTAAAGCCCATTTTTACATTTCCTACTGGAAGCACATCTTATGAACAACCTGGCACTACAAGTGCAAAAATGGTGCTCCTTCAAAAGGAGCCTTCTGCATCAGACTGTCAACTAGGGACCTGGAAACATTCTAATTTCAATATCACTAACTTAAGAAACCCCTGACAGAATACTGGCTGGCAGATTGGAAAGGGCACGATCACAGGGTCTGTGTTAAATGTCAAGAGAGTTTCTATCATGCATTAAGTGACATCCAGATCTTCCATTCTTTTCATGAGGAAATAAAAATTAGCCCATTTCTCATTGCTCCCATAGCAAGAAATCTGTTTTTGGTCCTGTTGCCACAGACCCTCTGGGTCCCTCTTTCTGCATGGAAAGAGTCACTAGTCCGAGATGGGCAAAGAGTCTGCGAATGACAGAAAGATGAACACGTGAGATTGTGTACTATCTGAATGTCATTTGTCAAATTGAGCATCAAACTTTTTATACACAAGAAAATAGGGAAGTTAGGTGACACATTGGCAAAGTACAAATGAGGTTACTGGGTGCTTAATGGCTCTTACACAAAACAGAGGAATGTAAACACAAAGACAGGCAGGAACTGGTCAATAAAACAACTGAGACAAAGTCAGCCCTATCTAAGGTCACCTAAAGTCTTAGAAGCCAGGTGTGAGGTCTTACACTCCTAGGGCAATGGCTTTCACACCCAAGTCATATTTCTAATTAGGGAGTTTGGCTCTAGCTAACCATCTCATTACCCTAAAACCACAGCCAGATCTACTGCCTAAACCATTGTAAATTCCTGTATGTGGGAGTGATTTGGCTTTTATTCTAAGTGATAGTGTAATACCAAAGGCAATTCTGAATGTCACTGAATAGGCAACATTGAATTCCAAACCCATGGTCAGCTCAAGGACTTTCTAGGACATTGGAACACTGGCAAAGGCTTAGCTATGTCAGAAATCAATCTTAAAAGGCACTTATAATAAGATATTACTAAAAGAGAGCACATGGATCTGTACACCAGACTAACAAGGGGATAGGGTATGAATATGTGGGTTATGAGAATGCCAAAGCTCCAGGAGTTGAGTTCATTTTGAAACTCTTTGACTCATGAGTGCTTCCAGGGCTCTTGGACTGCCAAGCAGACTTCACTACAGTGTGCATGTGCGGCATCCTGGTAGACACTAGAGTCCAGTAGCTAAGGGTGTATTTTGGCCATGCATGTGAAAAAACTAACATGGAAGAACTATGGCCTGGATAGATAAAAAAAAAAAAAAAAAACTGGATTCCTGTAATCCTTTGTATGAGACAAGGTTCCCCGGTCCTGCTACAAATCTTGACTCACTAAAACTTCAATTATTGGGACTAGGAGTGGTAATAGCACATGTGTTTAAACCTAAGCACTCCAGAGTCAGAATCCTCTGTGATTTTGAGGCTAGCCTGGTTTACACAGTGTGTTCCAGATTACTCTGACCTACATAATGAGATCCTGGACAAAACCAAAACCAAAATTGAACTAATACTTAAGTTGTTGGGGAAAACTGACCTACCTAATGGAAGGGTGATTTAAACTTCAGCTGGAAGCCCCACATGCCTGGGCCAAACATTCTTTAATGCAGTCACTTGGGAAATTCAATGGTGTGGATTCCCAAACCACTTTGAACAAAACATCTATTCCTTGTCTAGTTTCTCTAATCTCTGACAGGACCGAAAAAAATGTCAATGCAGGTATCAGGTACCATGCCCTTTGTGGGCTATACTGGATATGTTGGGTACACAGCCTCGATTATACTTTTTCTCACCTAATCAGGATTGTGTGTTTTGGGGACTAGCTGTACAATTTTCTTCCTGTTCCAACTTACCAGAGGGGACCATTTAGAAATCTAAAGTACTAGCCAGGTGGTGGTGGCACTCGACTTTAATCCCAGCACTTTGGAGGCAGAGGCAGGCAGATTTTTGAGTTCGAGGCCAGGCTGCTGTTCAAAGTGTGTTTCAGGACAGCTGGGGGTATACACAGAAACCCTGTCATGAAAATAAAAAAAAAATCTAAAGTACTGGTAGTCGCAAAGTAAATGGTGTGCCCTTGAAATTGGCAACTAAAAATAAAATGAATGGCAATCTGAGTGTAAAATTCATTAACATGATCCAGCTACCTGGACAGAGTCCTGAGGCTACCAAACTCCCATGTATATGTGAAACCATATTAGCAGTATAAGACACAGTTTAAATAATTATTAGTATAATATTATTTTGTGACATAAAATTATTAACTGTACAATACAAGAAACATTGAATTTATTACTACTATAACTCCAAAAGCCCTTAATATACATTTGTATAATAGTATCCTCAGAGGATTGAAACCTTCCACCCTACAGGAAGCTCCTTAAGCAGAGAGATAAACAACTCAAAAGAAATCCAGGAAGCTCTTTAAGCAGGAAGGCAAACACCTTCAAAGAGCTTCAAGGAGTCCCTCAAACTGACAAAAGTCAGTAGGCTTCTCCCTGCCAGAGAAAGGAATAAAAGCTGAGAGTCCCTCTCATATGCAGAAAGATGAGGTACAAAAGAGAAATATGAGGCCAAGGCTTAGAGCATTTCTCCCTGGAAGGTAAAACCCTGGACAATCCCCAACCTTGTTTTCCCTAATCTCTAAAATACATCCAGAAAGAAGCTCTTTGTTCTCTATAGCCAGCAAAAAGCCTTTTTGTTTCTGTGCCTTACAGCCAGAGATGTGATAATTGTAGGAAGACCTATAGGGATATGGAGATAGAGAGGATATGCAGACTACTCCCCACCCATAGCCAAGTTTACTCCCAACTCCTCCCAACTCTCCCCATCTCCTCCGAACTCTCCTCCCAACTCCTCCCAATTCTTCATCTAGCTGTTAAAACCCCCTGTTCTTACTGCTCAGGGTCAAACTCCCCTGCCCTGCAAGGCAGAAGGAGTTTGTCCTCAGCTAGATTTAGTAAAAACTCTTGAATTTGGCATCAGGGGGGGTTTTCTCTTGAGTCTTTGGGGTGCTGGCCAGCTCATCCTAGGACTTGAGTGGAGGCCCAGCTTTTGGTGGTCTTACATGTGGGTGCTCATTTGCTGAGATTTGTGGCCTACCCCAGTTCTCAGAAATCCCCGCTGAGAGGTAAGATCCTGCCTTTGTCTATGTCTTTGTCTATGTCTATGTCTTTTAATGTGCCACTGTTTCGCGCACCATCTCGATTACCATCTTGCGCACCTTTTTGCCTACCATCTTGCGCACTATCTCGCTTACTATATGCCATAGTGATTCTGTACAGGGTCGCCTTCGTCCCTCGTTCCCGGAAGTCCAGGAGCCCCCTTTGCTTCAATTCGTTCCGCGCTTTCAGTATTCCTGATCTTGATAGTCCGGTCAGTACGGAGAGCACCTGATTCGGCGCCTGGAACCACTCTGTCCAGTTGCTCCTGTTGCATACATGCAGCAGAGCCATGTATAGCGACACCTGCCCTGTAGACAATGGGTTCGTCGTGGCCGCATCCCAGAACGCATTGATGATTATATGTAATTCACGTTTCCATCAATCCCTCCTTCCGCTCAGATGCCACCTTTCCCTTGTCTGTAGGTACTGGTGCAGTTTCCCCGTATTTCCTTATGTACTCCAGATGGTACGGTATCCTCCGTCCAACGGCTGCTGCCATGGGGATGGCCTCTGTTATGTACTCCTCATACAGCTTCTGCTTTTTCTGACTGTCCATAGCGCCTCCTAACGTCCCCCCGCCCCGCTCCACTCTATGGCAAGGGCTATCCTCCCGAGGTCAGCGCCGGATTTTTGAGCCGTTTCCACTGCGTCCTCCCATCGCCTATCGAAATCCTCCTGATAGCGCATAGGGAATCCCGTCACGTCCC
>OFHA01002237.1_pt1 | contig 11682 bp, 7 predicted proteins | sample 1521891 | NCBI WGS metagenome assembly OFHA01 (sample SAMEA3504089, study PRJEB24116) | mouse gut metagenome | biome: mouse gut; feature: mouse-associated habitat; material: faeces | place: Denmark | collected 2011 | reverse complement strand
GCCGTCAGGCGCACGGGCAGCCATTGGCGCTTGCCGTTCAGGTACCGGCGCGATTTTTTGAGGATGAGGAGCCAGAAACTGGCGACCAGGGAGGCCAAGGCTCCCAGCAGCACGCACCAGAGCACATGCTGGTTGCCCGCCAGAGAAACTTCCTGCTGGAGCTGGTAGATGGGGGCGGGTTCATGGAACAGGCCCATGGTAAAGTACCCCGCGCAGCTGGCAACCAGCAGGGGAGCCAGGAAATCAATAGTCAGCGCGCCCAGAACGATTTCACTTACGAACAGACCGCCCGCCAGGGGCGTATGGAAGGCGGAGGACATGCCGGAGGCGGCGGCGCAGGCCACTACCAGGCGCAGGCGAGGAGCTGAGAGGTGGAAGAAACGCCCCAGGGCGGAGCCCGCTACGGCGGCGGCCTGCACCAGCGGGCCTTCACGGCCGATGGATGCGCCGGAACCTACGGAGAAAACGGCGGACAGGGAACGCAGAAGGCTGGGCTTGGGAGGCACGTATCCATTGCCCAGCGCCACGGCTTCCATGTATTCCGTCGCCTTGGCCGGCACAAAGCGGTGGGTGAAGAGAAGCGTAAGCCCCGCCAAAAGGCCGCCCGCCGCCGGAACGAAGATGCACCAGGCCGGGTCCTGACTGGCCATTTCCTGAAAGACCTGAATTTGCCTGTAGCTGGTCCGCCCCGTCAGGACGTCCTGCACCAGTTCCACGCCCATTTCAAAGACAAGGGCCATCAGGGCACCCAGCGCTCCGACGACGACCGCCCAGATGAAGATGACCTGCTTGTCCCCCAGCTTGATTTTTTCACGCAGGCTCAACGCCATGCGCAGCCATGACCAGGAAAGGCGCGTCTTTTCCGCAGGCTGGTTTTTCTTGTCCGTCATTGCAGGGCTTGTTGAAGGGACGCCAGGAGGCTGGCTTCATCTCCCGTCCATTCCCCATTGGGGCCCAGGGGGGCGTTTTTATGCCACCGCAGCAATTTCTGCATGGTGGTCAGGTAGCCGGTCACCATGGCGGCGGGCACGCCCAGCATCACAATGAGATGAGCGTTGCGGGAATCGTCCGGCCAGAGGACGCCCTCTGGGCTGATGCCTACGGTGACCTGCATGGAATCCAGCGCGCTGGTGCGTCCGTGGGGGACGGCCAGGCCGTGATCCAGATAGGTGGTCTGCGTTTCCTCACGCAGAAGAACCGCATTCTTGATGTGTCTTAGCTGTCGGTCGTCAAGGACTTCCGCCATGGAATCCGTCAGGGTTTCCAGAGCCTGTGCCTGAGTGGTTGAGGGCTGGAACGTGCGTACGTGAATTTGAAGATTGTCTGCCACCGGGTCTTCTGAAGGCTTTTGGTTTTTCATTCTATGAAGGGAGGCATGATTATCAAGGAAATTCTGGCCTGCATACGGGGGAAGGAGGCTTTCCCCCGTGAATGGGAGGCGGGAAAAAGGGGGAAGAGACCTTTCCGGAGGGGCTTTTTTGACACAATGGCGGCGGAAGAGCCTGCTTTTAGGCTTTTTCTTCAGCGGGAATGAAGATACCCTGCCGCCATGATGCAGGATTCAGAAGTCATCAAACTCGTCAAGCCCGTACCTTCCGACCGCCTGGCAACCCAGGTGCTGGTGGCATGGTACCATGCGGTGCGCCCCAGGTGGAAAAAGCCGCTGGACCTGGCCATTACGGCCTTTTTTGTATTGATGGCGCTGTATTCCTTTTCCCTGCGCCCACTGCCCTTATTCGCCTGGCTGTCCCTGGCCGGGGCGCTGATGGCGATTATCCTGTCCTGGTTTTACGTCCCCTTTCTGGCAAAGGCCGCTCTGGCCGCCAATAAAAAGGTGCCCATGTACCATCAGGAAAAGGATTACGTTTTTCATGAGGATTACCTGACGTTCTCCAGCAAGGGCGTTGCCCCCATGAATATTCCCTACGACCGTTTTTCCACGTTGTGCAGGACGCGCCACGCGCTGCTGTTCCTGTTCGGCCTGCTCATGCTCGCGGGAGCCGGCTGCCGCTCCATCTCATGGATGCGGAACAGCTGGAAAGCGTCATGCGCAGGTTCCGGAATCATGGCGTGGAAGTGAGGGATGTCTCCTGATGCGGAGGGGCAGCCCGCGCCTTCCTGAAGGAAGGGGCAAATTTGCCGTTTCAGCGCCTTTTTTGTTGAGCGCGGGACGAAAACGGGTAGGGTGTTTCCATGTCACGTTACCATGGAGAACAGGTTCTGGTGGTTCCCCGCGCCGCCTTTGAGGAAGCGGGCTATTTCCAGGGACACCGGGAAGGCGGGGATCATTATCTGAATGCGTTCATGAAGCCGGGCGTCGCCTCGTTCATGGACCGGGAGGCTGCGGAAAATGATCCTTTCCACAAACAGATCATCGCCTATGCCATTTTCTGCCACCAGGGCCGCATTCTGCATTACACGCGCGGAGGCTCCGGCGGCGAGGCCCGCCTGCATGACAAGGGCTCCATCGGCATCGGAGGCCATATCAATCCGGTGGACCGCCAATCCGGCCATGACGACGTTTCCACCTATCTGGCCGGAGTGGAGCGCGAAATCCGCGAGGAACTGGTTATTGACGGGAACTGCACCCAGCGGGTTCTCGGCGTGATTAATGACGATACCAATGACGTGGGGGCCGTGCATCTGGGCATTGTCCACCTGTTTGAGCTGGATACGGACCGTGTGCGCGCGAATGAAGCGGCTCTGGCCAATCTCCGTTTTGTTTCTCCGGAGGAATTGTCCGGGGAAATGTTTGAGAAACTGGAGACCTGGTCTCAGCTCGCACTGGAACTGTTTAAAAACAGAGGGGCCTGATCCCCCCGTTCCATGAAAAACGCCCGGGGAGGGGTGGATGCTTTTCCTTTTCTTCTCCGCCGTTTTTTCGCATGGGAAGCCCCCGTCGGCGTTGCGCCGGCGGGGGCTTCTTTTGTCCATCAGGGCCTGAAGAAAACGAAGGGCCTCAATGGGACATTTTTCTGCGCCTCCTCCACAGGAGGGGGGCCAGTCCTGCCAGGGCCAGGGCGGCGCTTCCGGGTTCCGGCACCTGGGCGAAAAGCATGGCGGAATTGGCCTGAAGATCCATGGACATGGCCGCGTCGTACAGAACGCCGTCGTTCAGGAATTTGATATTGTCCAGGCTGGCAGGTATCTCTGTCAGGGAGAGTGTGTAATTGGTTGTTCCCGTAATGTCTACGATGACCGCATCTGCGGTGAGCCCCTGAAGCGTCAGGGAGGCGTGTTCCCCCAGAATAAGCGTGGTCAGGTCAGAGGTTCCGTTCAGGATAAGGCTGCTTCCCGCCTCAATGGTTACGGTGAGCGCCCCGCCCAGGGAATCCAGTGAGGTGCGGGTCTGGTTGACGGCGGAGATATGGGTGAAGTCACTCAGGGAAGCCAGGAGGCTGTCCACGGTTACATGGTCCAGCACCAGGCTCCTGTCTCCGCTTACGTTGGTTCCTCCGCTGATGTTTCCGGCGTACTTGTCAAAGCCGTAGGCCGTCGTTCCTGAGGAAAGATTCTGGATGCGTACGGTGGAGTTTCCCTCCACCGTTCCGCCGGAACCGCCGCCGGAGATGCTGCCCCAGGAGTTCCCGTTATAAAGCGTGGCCGTGTTTCCGGTGATGGTGACGGACGTGTCCCCCTGAATGGAACCCGCCTTGCCTCCGGCGTAAACGTCCCCTTTAACCAGGCCTCCTGTCAAGCAAACCGAGCTTCCTGCCAGGATAGAGCCTCCCTGGCCCGCGCCGTAAACGGAACCGCTGATAACGCCGCCTGTGACGGTGACGTTGGCGCCGCCGGAAATGGAGCCTGTCAGGCCGCCGCCCATAACATTTCCGGTGACGGAGCCGCCGTTGATGTAAACATGCGTGTTTCCCCCAATGGTGGTGGTTCCGGTCCTGGCATTTGCGAAGATGCCGCCCATGATTTGATGGTTGAAGGTGCCGGAGTTGACCACAATGTCCACATTCCCCTGGATATCCGTGGCATAGGAGCCGACCACAGAGGAGGAATTACTGCTGGTGAAGGTGCCGAAGGAGGCGTTTTCCGCAGAGAATTCCAGATAAACGTTTCCGGTGACGCCGGCGGCGTTCACCACTCCGGCAATGAAGTTCACGGCTCCGAAGACCGTACTTCCGCCTGTGGCGGCATCCGTGAAACGGAGGAAGGCGTTCCCGTTGAGCGTGCCGGAAGCTCCGTGAGCTCCGTACCAGGCGGAGGCCTGTCCCTCCTTGGAGATGGTCAGCCAGACGTCTCCCGTGTAGTTGCCGCTGTTCGCATAAATATGAGTGGCATTTCCGGAGGTAATGGAGACGTTCACGGAATTCCCCGTTCCCCCTGCGGAGGAATCCGCCTGGGCGCGGGCATTAAAGGTACCGGAGCTGGCCAGATTATCAGCGGTTTTGGAGAATCCCTCCGTTTTCCACTCAATATTGCCTTCCGGTGTTCCACCCTGGGTGAAGGAGCCGGAAGAAATAAAAGACTTTTCCGCGTTAAGCATTCCGGAAGTGGCAGGGGCATAGGAACCCGTGCCGTCCAGGGCCAGGTCGTGCAGAACAGCGGTTCCGCTGCCGTTGTATTGAATGGTGAGGCCGTTGCAGCCGGAGCCGGAGGTAACGGAAAGCGCTTCCCCAATCAGCATGTCTCCCAGCCAGACGTAATAACCGCCTTTCAGTCCTTCCATATCATTGCCGCAGATATATGCCATACGCAGGTTTTCCGCATTGGCGGACATGTCCAGGGAATACAGAATGGCATCGCCCCATTTGATGTAGGCCTCATTAATATTGAGCGTGCCGTAAAAGGAGCTGTTCCCCAGGCTGATGCTGAAATCGGAGGCAGTATCCCATCCGTCTGCTGCGCCGTTTCCCAGAACCAGGTTGCAATCAAAGGTGAAGCCGTTTTGCAGCTCCGTCCCTTCCGCCCAGGAATAGGAAATGGAGCTTTCCCCGGATTGCCCCAGGCTGATGCCGTTCTCGTCCACAGTGACATTGGCGAGGGAAAACCCTTTATTTTCCAACTGGCTGTTCGAGCTCCATGCGGGGGATTGCCCGCCCTGGTGAAAATTGATGGCCAGGCCGCCAGCGTCTTTTCTTTCCTGTCCGGCGGTGCGCCCCGCATAGCCCATGGCCCTGGCGATATTGCCGGCCATAAGCAGATCTCCCTGGGCATTGGGATGGAGGCCGTCGCTGCCGGGGTTGTTGAACATGGAGCTCACGCCGTAGAACGGCGTGGAGGATGTTACGTCAATGAGGCCGGCATTGATGTCAATGACCGTGACGTTCTGCCTGCCATTCCCCCATGTTTTCAGACGATCATTGTAATCAGCCACGGCCTGGTGGGTGGCGTCCGAATTGCCGTTGGAATGCCGGGTCCAGCAGGGAATGGTAAGGATGATGACATTTGCATGTTCATTGGCCTGGAACATGGCCTCCACGATGGTGTCCATATCGTTCAGGAGGTTTTGAGAAACGGAGTCAAGGCGGTCCGCCAGCGTGGCGTTGTTTCCGTCGGAAAGGAGATCGTTGGTGCCGATCATCATGAAAAAGGTATCCGGCGTATTGTCCCCGGTGAATGTCTGGCCTGAATAGGCGTTTCCGTTTGCCTTGGTGCCGGAAAGCCCCAGCCAGTTGTAAATGTTGGAGCCGTCAAACCTGCTTCCGCTGTTCCTGCCGGATATTTCCCAGGCCCTGGCGCTTGCCTGGGAGGAATGTTCATTGTTGAATATCTGGCCCCCGTAGGAGGTCCCCGCAGTAACGCCCCCGGAATAATTGCCGGTTTTGACTCCTTCCGCCTGGTAGGAAATACCGTTGTCTGTAAATATTTTATGGAGGGCCCAGCGGTAGGAGGCGCTGTTGACCCCGTGGGTGATGGAGTCCCCTACGTACATGACGTTTCCCAGTTCCGTGCCCGCCGGGGCGGCGGTTGCTGCGGGAAATGCCGCCGCCAGGGCAGCCAAGAGGGGGAGAGGGAGCCGGATTTTCATCAGAGCGTCAAGGAAAAATGAAAAGGATATTTGAAAAAGAGTTAAGAAAACGTCCATCCCTGAACGGAGCAGGAATGGACGCGGTAAGGAAAAAGTCAGGCCCTGCGGCGGCGCATCAGAAAGATACCCAGCCCCAGCAGGCCGAGAGAGGCCGCAGCCGGTTCCGGAACGGCGCTCAGGGCATATTCCCTCATCTGGTCTTCTGTCAAAACGGCCGTGTACAGGTCAAAATTATTCAAGGTGTATTCTCCCGTGATTCCGTTCGGAGCGCTCCATGTGTTTCCGGAGGTGTCTTTGGCGGAAAAATTGATCTGGGTCATGTTTTGGTTGCTGAAGGAAGCGCCGCTGCTCAATGTGGTCAGCGTGGTCAGTGTGGATGTGTCGTTGCCCAGCATGGCGGAGATAGAGACATTCCCTGCATTGAATGTGTAAAACAGGGTCAGAGGCTTGCTGGTGGAATAATCGGAAAACGTTTGTGCTTTCCAGGGGGAGGAATTAGTGCCTCCGTTGTAAGCAAAACCTCCGGCGCACAGGGTGAGATCTCCTGACTCCGAAAGTTGAAACCCCAACCCTTCCAGATTTTTGTAAGAGCCGGTATTATAGGTAAACAGCAATCCTACATTTGACTCTGAAGTGCTTCCCAGACCGGAAATCGTGAAAGCCATTGTCCAGTGGGCGGTGTTGTTTACGCCAATAGTCGTGGGGGAGGATACAGTCAACGCATCGCCGGAGGTTCCGCCATAGACGGTGGAATCTTTTGAATAAGCCGCGTCCAGGCCGTCGATGGAAGCCCCGAAGGACAGGCTGCTTCCCATGGCGGCGATCAGGAGGGCAAGATATTTAGTCTTCATGTCAATTAGTAGAAAAGCCCTTGCATAAAGGGATTCCGCTTTTTATCGGATTCCTAATCCGCCAACAATTAAAAATATTGATGATAAGTGTGTTATTTGATGTAATGCATTAACTTTCATTAGTATTGCCGGGTGCTGGTCTTTTCCGGACCATTTCTTTTGCCATGATTTTCCTGTCTTGACTCCTGTTGGAAGGGCAGGATGCCGCAAACGGATTAGGAATTCGGCAGGAGGTTGAACATCAGGGATAAAAGCAGGAGATGCCTTGCCTTATTGGAAATGATGGAATATCGGGAGCAACGGTCATTCATTCCTGAAAAACGCGATGAAATTGTTCCGCGGCCTGTTGACCGTGAGTGGGCGGAAATTGAATCGATTCCGACATGGCCTCCGTTTCCGCGGGGAAAGAAGAGAGGGGGGCGGCTGGAGACCTTGCACTTTCCGGATGTGAGGAAGAACAGGAGAAAGGGCCTCTCCGTAGGGGATTCCGTTCCCGGCCCGCGGTTCCTGCGGCCGGGTGAAGGAGGCCCGCAGTCTCCGGACGGGACGGGGAAGCAGTTGGAGAACCGGCGTTTTCCCCAGGGCCGGAAAACAAATCCTCCGGCAAGCCGTACTTGCCGGAGGATGAAAAAACAGTCAGGAAAATTCCCTGTTTTAAGGGGCGCGTTTTACTGCCTGGCAGGGCCGTCCATGATAGCCTTGTGGCTCATATTCCAGCCGCCGCCCAGGGCCGTGTACAGGGAAACCAGCGTGCTGGCATGCTGGTAATAATACTGTGAAAGCTGAATCTGAGCGGGGTACAGGTTCTGCTGGGCGTACAATACTTCAATGTAATTGGAAAGGCCCGTGCGGTAGCGTTCAAAGGAGAGTTTCACCGCCGTGTGGTAGGCTTCCACGGCCTCGGACTGGGTGGCGGTGATGCTGCGCAGCTTGTCCCTCTGGATAAGCGTGCTGGAAACTTCCGCCAGGGCATTAAGAACCGTTTGTTCATAATCGTTTCTGGCCGCCAGGAATTCGGCCTTGGCCGCCTTTTCGGAAGCCGTCAGCTTGCCCGCCTGGAAGAGGGGGCCGGTCAGATTGGCTCCCAGGCCCCAGCCGCCGCGGCGCCCCTGCACGTGGCGCAGATCCGCGGAGGCGAGGCCGCCCGCCGCTGTCAGGGAGATGGTCGGGAAGTAGTTGGCAATGGCCACGCCCACTTCGGCATTGGCGGCGCGCAGCTGGTATTCGCTCTGGCGGACGTCAGGCCTTCTGGAAAGGATGTAGGCCGGAATGCCGGCGGGAACTTTGACGTTATAGGCGATGTCCCGGGTGCTGCCGGAACGGCGGATATGGCCGGGAGCGCGTCCGGCCAGGACGGAGACTGCATTTTCCAGATTGGCAATTTGCACCTGAATGGCGGGAATCTGGGCCTGGGAGGAGGCCAGGGCCGCCTTGGCGGAAGCCACCTGGAGCCTGTCGCCTACCTGGCCTTCAAGCTGTTCGTCAAACAGGCGCAGGCTTTCGGAATAGGATTCCACGGATTTCTGCACGATGGCAAGCTGTTCGTCCAGCTGGAGGAGCTGGAGGTAGGAGTCCGCCACCTGGCGGAGCAGGGAAAGCATGAGCGCGCGCTGGCCTTCTTCGGAAGACAGATAATCCGCGCGGGCTGCTTCCGTCATCCGGCGCGTTTTGCCCCAGATATCCAGTTCCCAGGAAATGCCGGCATCAATCGCTCCTGGCGTCAATGTGGTTCCGGTAGTCTGGGCGATGCTGCCGCCGGTATAGTTGGAGCCTTTGCTGACGGAGCCGGAATAATCCGCCCACGGGAAGAGCGGGGCCTCCGTGATGGTGATGTACTGGCGTGCCTTTTCCACGCGCGCCATGGTAGCTTTCAAATCGCGGTTGTTATTGTAAGTGTCCGTCAGGAGGTCCTGAAGGTCCTTGTTTTTGAAAACTTTCCACCAGGGAAGGTCCGCAATGGATTCCGTCGCTGCAGGGGCTCCCCTGAATGCCGCGGGCATGGGCATGTCCACCGGTTTGAAGTCGGGGCCCATCATGCAGGAGGAGGCGGCAAAAGCCGTTCCCAGCAGGATGGCGCGTGTGATGTATGGGTTTGTTCGCATATGCGTTTAGTCTGTTTTTAGATGGTTGCAGGGGCGGTTTTACCCTTTTAATGATTCATGGGCTTCGTGGAACAGGTGTTTGCGGGCGATGATTTCGTCCGGGTCTTCCGTTTCCACCGTCTTCCGGGCGATGCGTACGCGGAAGAGCTTCATGATGAAGTAGAAGGAGCACGGAATCAGGAAAATGCCCACGACCGTCGCCATCGTCATCCCGGCAATGACCACGATTCCGATGATATTGCGGGAATAAGCGCCGGAACCGGAGGCCAGCGCCAGCGGAACGCAGCCCAGAATGAAAGCGAAGGATGTCATCAGGATGGGGCGCAGGCGGATTCTTGCGGCGGAAAGCGTCGCTTCCATCAGCGTTTTGCCGCGTTCCATTTCAATGACGGCGAATTCCACAATCAGAATGGCATTCTTGGCCGCCAGGCCGATGAGCATCACCAGGCCGATTTGCGCGTACAGGTTCAATTCATAACCGAACCAGTACAGGCCCAGGAACGCGCCGAGGGCAGCGATGGGCACCGTCATGAAGATGCTGAGGGGCAGGGACCACCGTTCATACAGGGCCGCCAGAATCAGGAAGACAAAGACGGAGGAGAGCAGGAAAATCTGCACGATGCCGATACCGTTCTGGATTTTTTGTTCCTGGTAGCTCATGTCCGCATAGCTGTAGCCCATGTCGGAAGGCATGCTGGCTTCAAAGGTTTTTTCCAGCGCCTCCATGGCCTGGGAGTTGGAGTAGCCCCGGGCAGGCGTGACCATGAGCTTGGATGAGTTGTACAGGTTCTGGCGCAGCAGGAATTCCGGACCCTTGATGTCCGTGATTTTCACGAGGGTGGAAAGGGGTACGGAGCTTCCCGTGTTGTTCTTCACGTAGAAGTTTTTGAGCATGTCCGTTCCGGTGCGGTCACTGCCCTGCGCCTGGATGTACACTTGCCACTGCTGGCCGTAAAGGGTGATGTAGTTGATGAACAGGGAACCCATGTAGGCCTGGAGCAGGCTGTTGGCTTCACTGATGCTGACGCCCAGCGTGGCGCATTTTTCTTCATCCAGCCGCACATCTTTCTGTTCCACGGCGAAGGACATCACGCTGCGCACGCCGCCGTTGTTGTTCGGGTCGAATATCGGAAGCTTGTTCGCTTCCTTCACAAAGATGTCCGTTTGTTCCGCCAGGTATTCCGTGCCCTTGCCGTCGCGGTCTTCCAGCATGAAGGTGACGCCGTTGGCGGAACCTACCCCCGCAATGGCCGGAGGCTGGAAGCACATGGTGATGCCTTCGGAAACTTTCGTGGTCAGCAGGGCGTTCAGCTGGGCGGTGACCGCCTGGGCGCTCTGGTTCGGATTGGGGCGTTCCTCCCAGGGCTTGAGCATGACGAAGAAGAAGGCGTTGTTCGTGCTCTGCACGCCCGTCAGCAGGCTGAAGCCGGAGATGGCAATCACGTCTTTTACGTTCGGGTTCTGGCGGATGAGTTCGGAAACTTTGTCCGCGGCGGCCGTAGTCAGCTGGAGGGAACGGGCTTCCGGCATGATCAGGGCCGCGAACAGGTAGCCCTGGTCTTCGTCCGGCAGGAAGCCGTTGGGGATTTTCTTGGCTACGGGGACAATCGCGTAGGCGATCAGAGCCAGCAGCGGAATGGAGATGATGAGCTTGCGGGTCAGGAAGTGGCACACTTTGGTGTAGCCACTGGCCGTGGCGTCATAACTGCGGTTGAAAACGCGGTAGAAGAATTTCAGCGGGCCGCCCTTGGTCGGGTCCTTGGGTTTGAGCAGAATGGCGGATAGAGCCGGGGAGAGCGTCAGCGCGTTGAACGCGGAAATGAGCATGGAAATGGCGATGGTCACGGCAAACTGCTGGAAGAGCGTGCCTGTAATGCCCGGCAGCAGCAGGGAGGGCAGGAACACCGCCGCCAGCACCAGGGCGATGGCGATGGGAACCGCGCTGATGCTGATGCAGACGATTCCCGGCGTTATCATCCAGGCGGCATTGTAGGCCGCGCCCGCCTCCTGAATCCGCTGGGGGAAAATAACAGTGTAGCACAGCGCCGCCATCGCCGCCAGAAAAAGAATGGTGCCCTTCAGCGTCCGCACCAGGCCAAGTCGTTTCATTGTCAGGTCCTCCCTCTTCAATATAGCCAGATCATACCAGCTAAATTCCTGTTTGTCAATATATATTTATCGATTTACAATAAATATTTTGGCTTTACCAGCAAGCCCCCCTGTGCTATAATGGAGGGGAAGCAACACAAAGGAGGAGACGAGATGATCATTGGACTTGCCTATGCCCTCCCGGGGGAGATCCGCAGCATTCTGAAGACGGCGGAGGCCCGCCTGCTGGAGACGGTGTGCGGCGCGGACATCTATGAGATCGAGCCGGGGCTGCTGGCCTACGTGGGCGGCGTGGGAAAGGTGAACGCCGCCATGAGCGCGCAGCTGTTTATCGACCGCTATCATCCGGATTGGATCGTCAACGCCGGATGCGCCGGGAGCTTTCTGGACCTGCCCATCGGGACCATCGTGCTGGCGAAGGACTTTGTCCAGCACGACGTGGATACGACCGCCGCCGGGGACCCCATTGGGATGGTGTCCACGGTGAATCAGGTGGTGTTCCCTACGGATGAGGCGGAGCAGCTCGGCGCCATTCTCACTGCCCAGGGGGTGGAGCATCTGGTGGGCCGGGTGGCTACGGGGGATGTGTTCATGAGCGGCGGCGAGCGGGCGGACTGGGTGGCTGAGACCTTCGCGCCGG
>OFHA01002236.1_pt1 | contig 11688 bp, 6 predicted proteins | sample 1521891 | NCBI WGS metagenome assembly OFHA01 (sample SAMEA3504089, study PRJEB24116) | mouse gut metagenome | biome: mouse gut; feature: mouse-associated habitat; material: faeces | place: Denmark | collected 2011 | reverse complement strand
TCCGGATAGCCATACCGGATCGCATTCTGATATGCTGCCGACGCACGCGCGTATTGCGACAGCATTCTGTGTGCTTCTCCCATCTTGTAGGCCACCTCGCCACGCGTCGAGCGGTCATCGCGTTTCAGATTGTTGTATATTTTCCGATACGTTTTCGATGCATCGTAATATTCGCCTCGTTTCATCTGGGCATCGGCGGTCGCCAGCTTCGGGCCGCGGCAGCCACCAAAAAGCATTGCCGCAAGTATTATGCTGAGTGTCAGTACAAGATTCTTCATATATCTTTAACGGATTCTATCCGCTCTTTATTTTGCAATAAGTTTAAATCAGTTTGTTAACAAAGTTATATCATTTTATCCAAACTGCCCACTAAAACACACTGAAAAACGCAAGCGGCTCCGACATTGTCGAAACCGCTTGTATTTTCGTCGCTAAATGCTCTGTTGCTTAGCCCGGAATGATTGCTTCGCTGGGGCAAACTTCTGCACATGAGCCGCACTCGATGCAAGTGTCCGGATCGATGTGGTAGATATCACCTTCAGAAATAGCCTCTACGGGGCACACGGGAAGACAAGTTCCGCAAGCAACGCATTTGTCAGTAATTACGTAAGCCATGATGTTTTTAATTTAGATAAAAATTACGATTGAACAGTTTTCACCTGCAAAAGTAAGAGTTTTTTTATAAACACAAGCCCATTCATCCCCTTTTTTTCAAAAAAATCTCGCAAACGGGCCATAAACCACTATAAATTGTCAGCAGTGGCTGGAGCCGTCAAAGCAATGGGTGCAGACCTTGCATTTCGGAAGTCCTATTGCATTGACTATATTCTCAAGCGAACTGAACCGCAGGGACGTCAGTCCGAGACGGCGGCGTATTTCCTCCACCATCTTTTTGTATTCCGGAGAATCCGTCTTGCAATACGCTTCAAGGTTTGCGTTGTGGTCTCCCTCAAGATCGGCGATCACGCGGCGAGTGATAAGTTCCATCTCACTCTTGGAGGCCGTGAAATTGAGATACTCGCAGGGATATACCAACGGCGGACATGCTATTCTCATGTGCACAGCCTTGATTCCGGCATCGAACAGATCCTTCACGTTGTCACGCAGCTGTGTGCCGCGAACAATAGAATCATCGCAGAAAATGACTTTCCGGTTTTTCAGCAACGCTTTGTTGGGGATCAGTTTCATCTTGGCCACAAGCTCACGGCGCTCCTGAGTGGAGGGGGTGAAGCTTCGGGGCCAGGTCGGCGTATATTTGGCGATACCGCGCAGATATGGCACACCCTTGCCTTGCGAGTAGCCAAGAGCCATACCTATGCCTGAATCCGGGATTGCGCTGACGAAATCTGCCTCATCATTATCAGTTTTACCCATCTCCTTGCCGGTCACATAGCGCATGCGGTCTACGTTGCGCCCTTCATACTGGCACACAGGATAGCCATAGTAGATCCACAGGAATGAACAGATCTGCATCTCTTTTTCCGGAGCGCGCAGCTGGCGCATGCCGTCGGCTTTCAACTCCACTATCTCTCCGGGACCGACATTATAGCAGTCCTCGAAGCCCAGGTTGGGGAATGCGCATGATTCCGATGCGGCAGCGTATGCGTCATCGCTTTTGCCTATGATGATAGGTGTGCGGCCAAGGAAGTCACGGGCGGCTATGATCCTGTCCTCAAGAAGAATCAGCATGGAGCATGATCCCTTGATGCGGCGGTACACATTCTCGATGCCGGAGACAAGATCTTTACCCTCGCTGATCAGAGCGGCAATCATCTCGGTCGGATTGATAATGTCGTAGCTGTGTTCGCAGAAATGATGCCCTTTGGCAAGCATTTCTTTTTCAAGTTCGACAATGTTGTTGATGCGTGCCACGGTGACAATGGCAAATTTGCCCAGGTGGCAGTTGACTATGATTGGCTGTGCGTCCGTGTCGGATATCACGCCTATACCTGAGTTTCCTGAAAAATCCTTGAGATCGCTCTCGAATTTTGTTCGGAAATATGAGTTCTCGATATTATGGATCGAACGGGTGAAGATCCCGTTATCCACTGTTGCCATACCGGCTCGTTTGGTGCCCATATGGCTGTTGTAGTCTACGCCGTAGAAAAGTCTGTTGACGCAGTTCGTTTTGGCTGTCAGGCCGAAAAAACCTCCCATATATGATTATAATAAGTACGTTGTGTCTGTTCTTGAAATAATCGGCGGGAGAAGTGCTCTGTTCCGTAGTCCGGTTGAGTTTTCTCCCGCCGTTTGAAATTAATTCTTATTGATGTGCTTTTCAATCCATTTGCGTGCGTTGACGAAGCCGTCGATCCACGGTGTCACATCGTCATTGCGTCGCGATCGTGGATAATAAGCGCATTGCCACGGGAAGATGGCACGCTCAAGATGGGGCATCATTGCCAGATGGCGGCCATCGGCTGAGCATAGACCGGCCACTGCGCCGCGCGATCCGTTGGGATTGCCCGGATATGATGCGTAGTTGTAGCGCAATGCCACGTTGTAGTCGCTCATGGCCATTGGTAGGTTGAAGCGTCCTTCGCCATGGGCAACCCATATACCGAGTTTCAGGCCTGCCATCGGTCCGAACATCACGGAGTTGTTCTCCGGGATGGTTACGCCAACGAATTGCGACTCGAATTTGTGGCTGACATTATGCTCCATTGTAGCCTTGCGAGCATGCTCGGGGCAGATGAGGTTCAATTCCATCATCAGCTGGCATCCGTTGCAGACGCCCAATGAGAGAGTATCTTTGCGTGCATAGAATTTTTCAAGAGCGGTCTTGGCTTTTTCGTTCCAGAGGAAGCCTCCGGCCCAGCCTTTTGCCGATCCGAGTACGTCGGAGTTGGAGAAACCGCCGCAGAACACTATCATATTGACATCTTCCAATGTCTCGCGTCCGCTCATCAGGTCGGTCATGTGGACGTCCTTGACATCGAAACCGGCGAGGTAGAGGGAGTAGGCCATTTCACGGTCACCGTTCACGCCCTTTTCGCGGATAATTGCCGCACGGGGTGCTCCTTCGCCCACTGCATGGCGGTAGGCGATGCCGCGTGATGCCAGTGTGCCGTTGAATGCGGCAGGGATGGCGTAGCGTATAGGCTGCTTGCGATAGTTTTCGAAGCGCATGGCGGCGCATTCCGCTCCGCTTTGGATGCTGTCGAGCAGATAGGATGGCTCGAACCATGCGTCGCGCAGATGGTCGATACCCATCAGGCGTTCGGTGCCTTCATGTTCAAGGAGCAGCACACGTTCGTCGGAAGGACGGCCCAGGATATGGAATTTCACACCTGCGTCGGAAAGGGTCTTTTCCACAACGGGGCGTTTGGCATCGTCAACCTGGATTACAACGGCGGGATTTTCCGCGAAGAGAATTTTCACAAGGTCGGTTTCACCATCGGCTACAACCCCTTCGGTGGTTATGCTGAGGCCGCCGTTCATGTTGGCGAACACCATTTCAAGCAGGGTGGTTACCAGGCCTCCGGCCGAAACGTCGTGCATTGCCAGTACGCGGTTGTTCTTCACAAGGCTCTGCACGGCGGCAAATGCCTGTTTGAAATAACCGGCATCCTTGACAGTCGGGGCATCAGAGCCTATCGTGTTGAGCGATTGGGCGAATGCCGAACCGCCAAGACGCAGGGCGTCGGCTGAGAAGTCGATATAGTAGAGTTCCGAGTTCTTGCGGGGTTGTAGCACCGGGGTAACCGTGCGGCGCACGTCGGCGGTTTCGCCGGCAGCCGATATAATCACAGTGCCTGGGGCATACACTTTGTCATCGCCATACTTCTGAGTCATCGACAAGGAGTCCTTGCCGGTGGGGATATTGATGCCGAGGGCGCAGGCGAAATCGCTGCATGCCTCAACCGCTTTATAGAGCGCTGCATCCTCGCCCGGGTTCTTGCAAGGCCACATCCAGTTGGCACTGAGCGATATGCTTTTCAGCCCGTCTTTCAGCGGGGCGCCTACGATATTGGTAAGGGCTTCGGCAACAGCCATTACCGAACCTTTGGCCGAATCGGCGAGAGCCACCTGTGGGGCATGGCCTATAGAGGTTGCGATGCCGTTGCGGCCTGTATAATCGAGGGCTACAACACCACAGTCGCTGAGGGGGAGCTGGATTTCACCCTGGCATTGCTGACGGGCGATGCGCCCTGTCACGGAGCGGTCAACCTTGTTGGTCAGCCAGTCCTTGCAGGCAACGGCTTCGAGTGAAAGCACGCCGCGCACATAGTCGGCAAGGTTGTCGGCGTTATATTCGGGTGCCTTGTATGTTGTTTCGACCGTGCTGTCGGTCATCACGGTTTTGGGTGAGTTTCCGAACATATCGGCCATTTCAAGGTCGATGGGTTTGCGCCCTTTGGCGTCGGAGAATACGAATCGCTTATCGTCAGTGGTTTCGCCTACAACATACATCGGTGCGCGTTCGCGCTGCGCCACGCGTTCGATGTAGGGTATATCTTTGGCTTCGACAACCATACCCATGCGTTCCTGGCTTTCGTTACCGACTATTTCCTTGGCTGAAAGGGTTGGGTCGCCTACGGGGAGCGCATCGAGGTCGATATGTCCGCCGGTTTCTTCAACGAGTTCGGAAAGGGCGTTCAGGTGGCCTCCGGCACCATGGTCATGGATTGACACCACCGGGTTGTTGTCGCTTTCGGCAAGGGCACGAATCACGTTGGCCACACGCTTTTGCATTTCGGGATTGGCACGCTGCACGGCGTTAAGTTCGATAGCATTGGCATATTGGCCGGTCTCCACCGACGAAACGGCTCCGCCACCCATGCCGATGCGGTAGTTGTCGCCACCCATGACCACGACTTTTTCGCCGGGTACAGGTGTGCCTTTGATAGCATCTTTCTTTGCCGCAAAACCTACACCGCCGGCAAGCATGATAACTTTGTCGTAGGCATACATGCGCCCGTTTTCGTCGTGTTCGAATGTAAGCAACGAACCACAGATAAGTGGTTGTCCGAACTTGTTGCCGAAGTCAGATGCACCGTTTGACGCTTTGATGAGGATTTCTGCTGGTGTCTGGTAGAGCCATACACGCGGGTTCATCATAAGTTCCCATTTGTGTGCCTCGCTCAGACGTGGGTATGAGGTCATGTAGACCGCCGTACCAGCGATAGGGAGTGAGGCTTTGCCGCCACCGAGGCGGTCGCGGATTTCGCCTCCGGTTCCTGTGGCCGCGCCGTTGAAGGGTTCTACCGTTGTGGGGAAGTTATGAGTCTCAGCCTTGAGAGATATGACTGTGTCGACATCTTTCACATGGAAATAGTCTGGACGGTCGGGGTTTACGGGATAGAACTGGTCGACTGTCGGCCCCTCTACGAATGCCACATTGTCCTTGTATGCCGATACCAGGCCGTTGGGGTTTTCCTGTGAGGTTTTCTTGATAAGTTTGAACAGCGACAACGGTTTTTCTTCTCCGTCGATAACGAATGTGCCGTTGAAAATCTTGTGACGGCAATGTTCGGAGTTCACCTGCGAGAAACCGAACACTTCGGAATCGGTGAGGGGGCGTCCGAGTTTCTTTGCCAGCCCGTCGAGATATTCCTCTTCTTCCGGGCTGAGGGCCAATCCTTCTGATTTGTTATATTCGTGGATGTCGGCTATTTTTACTATCGGCTCAGGCTTGCGGTCGATATGGAACACGCGGCTGTTAAGCCCGTCGTAAAGGCGTGAAAGCATGCGGTCATAAACCGGCTCGGAACCTTCCGGGACACGTTCGAACACCTCGATGCGTGAAATTCCTTTCAGGCCCATGTTCTGGGTTATTTCCACTGCGTTTGTGCTCCAGGGGGTAATCATTTCCCGCCGGGGGCCGATGAAACGGCCTTTCACCGATGTGGCGCTCAGGGGTTTGGCGTCGGAAAACGCCCACACGAGTTTCTCGATTTCGCTTTGGTCGAGACGATGGTCAGTTTCAACTGCGAATACGGTTGAACTTCCTTTTTTGAAGAATTGAACCATTTAGAGGGGTGGGGAAGAGATGATGATTGGTTGTAAGTTTTTTTAGAATCGGTAGTCAACGCATGCACGTGCTTCTTTATGCCCGGCCAAAAGCGAGGCTGCCGCTACGTGGGCCGGATGGTTGGCATAGGTGGCTACATCGGCCATTTCCGGCACGATCGCTGTCAGCACCACATCCCAGTCCTCTGCCGGGTTTTCGTTGATGCCGACTTCCATTGATTGCAGCACGTCAATTTGTCCCGGAAGCTCCATCAATGCGTCTTTGAACCGGGTGGCAACCTGGAGGCGTTCCTGCGGGGTGCCTGTAAGCTTGAATGTTACGATATGCTTGACCATAGTTGAAAAGTGATGCAGCGGCACCATGGTTACTGCCATGGTGCCGCTGCGGGTTTATGCCTGGGCGTAAAGGCGCTCGCGTGTGGCGGCAACCTTTTCGTCGGTTATGTAATCGTCATAGTCCATCATCTTGTCGATGATGCCGTTGGGGGTCAGCTCGATGATGCGGTTGCACACGGTCTGTATGAATTCGTGGTCATGCGACGACAGCAGGATGTTGCCCTTGAAGCTTTGCAGGGTGTTGTTGAACGCCTGTATGGATTCAAGGTCGAGGTGGTTGGTAGGGGAGTCGAGCACCATGGTGTTGGCGTTGCGGAGCATCATACGGGCAATCATGCATCGCATTTTCTCACCACCTGAAAGCACCGATGCCTTTTTAAGCACTTCCTCGCCTGAGAAGAGCATCTTCCCGAGGAACCCTTTCAGATAGATTTCGCTTGAATCGTCGGAATACTGGCATAACCAGTCGACAAGGTTCATATCGGTGTTGAAAAACTCCGAGTTGTCGAGTGGCAGGTAGGCCGTGGTGATGGTCTGCCCCCAGTCGTAGGTTCCTGCATCGGCTTTGCGTTTGCCGTTGATGATTTCGAACAGGGCGGTCATGGCACGCGGGTCGTGGCTCAGGAACACGACCTTGTCGCCTTTCTCAATCTGGAAGTTGACATCTTTGAAAAGCGTTTCGCCGTCGACCGAAGCCGTTAGTCCGTGCACTTCGAGAATCTTGTTGCCCGGTTCGCGTTCCGGGGTGAAGATTATGCCCGGATAGCGGCGTGACGAGGGCTGTATTTCCTCGATATTGAGCTTTTCAAGCATCTTTTTGCGAGATGTGGTCTGTTTTGATTTGGCCACATTGGCGCTGAAACGCTGGATGAACTCAAGTAGTTCCTTACGCTTTTCCTCGGCTTTCTTGTTCTGCTGCTGTTGCTGGCGGAGTGCCAACTGGGATGATTCATACCAGAAGCTGTAGTTGCCGGCAAATAGTGATACCTTGTTATAGTCGATGTCGAGGGTGTGTGTGCACACCGAGTCAAGGAAGTGACGGTCGTGGGATACGACTAGCACCGTGTTCTCGAATTTCGAGAGATAATCCTCCAGCCAGGCCACGGTTTCGAGGTCGAGGTCGTTGGTCGGCTCGTCGAGAAGCAGGTTGTCGGGATTGCCGAAAAGAGCCTTGGCAAGGAGCACACGAACCTTTTCGTTACCGGAAAGGTCGCGCATCAGCATGTGGTGGCGTGCTTCTTTTATTCCCAGGCCGCTGAGAAGGGCGGCAGCATCGGCTTCGGCGTTCCATCCTTCAAGCTCGGCGAATTTCTCTTCGAGCTCGGAAGCCCGGATGCCGTCGGCATCGTTGAAGTCAGGCTTGGCATAGAGGGCATCCTTCTCCTGCATGATGTCCCAAAGCACCGTGTGCCCCTGTAACACCGTGTTTAGCACTGTGCAGTCATCGAACTTGAAGTGATCCTGTTCGAGCACGCTCATACGTTCGCCCGGCCCCATCGAGACAGTGCCGTGGGTTGGGCTTAACTGGTCGGAAAGTATGCGCATAAGCGTTGACTTCCCGGCACCGTTGGCACCGATAATCCCGTAGCAGTTGCCGGGGGTGAATTTCAGGTTTACATCCTGAAACAGAACTCTTTTACCGAATTGTATCCCTAAATTGTTTACAGCTATCATTGTAGTTGTGGAAAATGCGTTGCAGGGAGGAGTCATCCTCCCCCGGAGGCTTTGAATCGAGAAAAAGCCTTACCCTTGAAATTTTCCGCAAAGGTACGAATTTTTTTCGGAATCAGTTGCCGAGTTCGGAAAGGAACTTGATACGCATCAGGCGGATTTCATCCTCGCTGTATTCCGAACCGAGTTCCTGGATGGCTTCTTCGAGCGAGTCGGAATCCGCTTCTTTGAAATATTCGAATATATCCTCCTGATGGTCGTCGTCGATAACTTCGTTGATGAAATAGCTGATGTTGATTTTTGTGCCTGAATATACGATAGCCTCGATTTCGTCAAGAAGTTCGCCAAACTCCATGCATTTGGAATTGGCAAGCTCGTCGAGGTCTATTTTCCGGTCGATTGCCTGGATGATGGAAATCTTGATTCGGCTTTTGTTGGCCATGGAGCGTACCCGGAGGTCTTCGGGGCGTTCGATTTCGTTTTCCTCGACGTGGGTCTTGATTACTTTCAGGAATTCCTCGCCATAGCGTTTGGCTTTTCCTGCACCTACGCCGGTTATGTTCTGGAGCTCTTCCATCGTCACCGGATATGTGGTGGCCATAGCCTCGAGCGACGGGTCCTGGAAAATGACGTAGGGGGGTAGGTTGTGATGTTTGGCTGTTTTTTTGCGTAAATCCTTCAGGATGGAGTATAGCTCCGGGTCGACGGCGCAGGTTGCCCCGCTTTTCACGATGGCTTCTTCCTCTTCTTCGTTGAAATCGGTGTCTTCAACGATTTTGAATGCAGTGGGTCGTTTGAGGAAGTTTTTCCCTTTGGCCGTGATGCGCACAAGTCCGAAGTTCTCTACCTCCCGTTCGATGTACCCGGCTATGGTGGCTTGCCGGATTACGGTGTTGAGATAACGGCGGTCGGCCTTCGGCAGGCACCCGAATACTTCCAGTTCGTCGTGGTGGTAGCTGCGGATGTCGTTTGTCTCGCGCCCTGTTGCCACGTCTATTATGTGTTCGGCTTTGAATTTTTCCTTTAGGGCAGTGATAATTTCCAGCACTGCGGATAAATCGTCTTTAGCGTCCACTTTTTTCTTTGGGTTTAAACAGTTATCGCAGTTCCCGCAGTTGTCGGGTTCGAATTCTTCCCCGAAATAGTGAAGAAGTGTTTTCCGGCGGCACAAGGCTGATTCGGCGTAGCAAGCCGTTTCAGCCAGGAGCTGTTTGCCGATTTCCTGTTCGGTGAGGGGTTTGCCCTGCATGAACTTTTCCATCTTCTTGAGGTCTTTTGCCGAATAGAATGTCAGGCACTGGCCTTCTCCTCCGTCACGTCCGGCACGCCCTGTTTCCTGATAGTATCCTTCAAGCGATTTCGGCATGTCGTAGTGTATGACATAGCGCACGTCGGGTTTGTCAATGCCCATTCCGAATGCTATTGTGGCTACAATCACGTCGATATGCTCCAACAGGAATGCGTCCTGGTTCTCAGAGCGTGTGGCTGCGTCCATCCCCGCATGGTAGGGCAGTGCTTTGATGTTGTTGATTTTCAACAATTCGGCAAGCTCTTCCACTTTCTTGCGGCTTAAGCAGTAGATTATGCCCGATTTCCCGTCGCGGTTCTTTATGAACCTGATAATATCGCGGTCGGTGTTTTCGGTTTTAGGACGTATTTCGTAATAGAGGTTTTCGCGGTTGAACGACGATTTGTAGACAATGGCGTCGTTCATTCCGAGATTTTTCTGTATGTCGTGCTGGACTTTCGGGGTTGCCGTCGCCGTCAGGGCTATGACGGGGCGTTGTGAGATTTCGTTGATAATGGGGCGAATCCGGCGGTATTCAGGTCGGAAGTCGTGTCCCCACTCTGAAATGCAGTGTGCCTCGTCTACGGCATAGAACGATATGGGAACTGTCTTTAGGAATTCAATATTATCTTCTTTGGTCAGCGACTCCGGTGCGACATAAAGCAGTTTGGTTTTTCCGGCGAGTATGTCGGATTTCACCTGGTCGATTGCACTTTTGTTTAGCGAGGAGTTTAGGAAATGGGCAATGCCGTCGTCAGTGCTGAAGTTACGCATCGCGTCGACCTGGTTTTTCATCAGGGCAATCAGCGGGGAGATGACTATGGCAGTGCCCGGCATTAACAACGATGGCAGCTGGTAGCACAGGGATTTGCCTCCGCCTGTGGGCATGAGTACAAACACGTCGCGGCCTTCAAGGAGCGACAGCATTATCTGCTCCTGGTTGCCTTTGAATTTGTCAAAGCCGAAATGGCGTTTGAGTGCGTACGTCAGTTCTTCTTTCGTTGTCATGGGGTCAGAGAGGTTAGCGTTGTAAACTCCTGGTCTAAGCTCGTTAGCCTGGATTTTTTGAAATTGTAATGTGCCTTGGAATCAGGCTTTGGATCCGGTGTCCTTGTTTAGCTCGTAGTGCGACTGGCGCAGCTTGTCGAGAACATAGCCGGCTGTGACATCGAATGTCTTGTGCGATGATGACGGAAGCTCGAACATGGAGTCGATCATCACTGTTTCCACTATTGCACGCAATCCGCGTGCGCCGAGCTTGTATTCGATGGCCTTGTCGACTATAGCGTCGAGCGCCTCCGGTTCGAACGTAAGTTTGACACCGTCCATTGCAAACAGCTTTTCATATTGCCGTGTTATTGCATTTTTAGGCTCGGTGAGCACCCGTCGCAGGGCATCGCGGTCAAGCGGGTCGAGGTGGGTCAGGATAGGCAGTCGGCCGATTATTTCGGGAATCAGGCCGAACGATTTGAGATCCTGGGGTGCCACGTAACTCAGGTAGTTGTCGCGGTCGATCCGCTTTCTGGCAGCATCGGTCGAGTAGCCTACCACGTGGGTGTTGAGCCTTTGGGCTATTTTGCGTTCGATTCCGTCAAAAGCACCCCCGCAGATAAAGAGGATGTTCTTGGTGTCGACGGGAATCATGCGTTGTTCGGGATGTTTGCGCCCGCCTTGTGGCGGCACGTTCACTACAGACCCTTCCAGAAGTTTCAATAATCCCTGTTGCACACCTTCGCCGCTTACGTCGCGTGTAATTGACGGGTTGTCGCCTTTGCGTGCTATTTTGTCGATTTCGTCGATGAAAACGATGCCGCGTTCGGCTTTTGCCACATCGTAGTCGGCCACTTGCAGCAGTCGGGTGAGGAGGCTTTCGATATCCTCCCCCACATATCCTGCCTGCGTGAGCACTGTGGCGTCGACTATGGTGAAGGGCACTTCGAGCATGCGGGCTATGGTTTTTGCAAGCAGTGTCTTGCCGGTGCCAGTGGGACCTACCAGCACGATGTTGCTTTTCTCAATGTCGACATCGTCGTCGGCAGGTTGTGCCAGTCGTTTGTAGTGGTTATAGACCGCTACAGACAGGTAGCGTTTGGCGCTGTCCTGCCCGATGACGTATTGGTCGAGATATTCGCAGATTTCTTTGGGCTTTGGCACTTTTTCCAGGGTGGGGACGTCTGAGCTTTTATCCTTCTTTTTCCCTTTTGCCCCTTCGCCTCGGAAATCTTCGAGGATTTCATGAATCGAGTCGGCACATTCCGCGCATAGGAACACATCGGGTGTGATGCCCGACGGAATCAGCACTTCCGACTGTGAGCCTGGACGCCCGCAAAACGCGCAACTGTCAGTTTTTTTCTTTGCCATTTAAGTGTTTTTGCGTAACTGCAAGGCATTGGCGGGGTTAGTATAATTGCCGCCATGCC
>OFHA01002231.1_pt1 | contig 11703 bp, 17 predicted proteins | sample 1521891 | NCBI WGS metagenome assembly OFHA01 (sample SAMEA3504089, study PRJEB24116) | mouse gut metagenome | biome: mouse gut; feature: mouse-associated habitat; material: faeces | place: Denmark | collected 2011 | reverse complement strand
TTGTAACTTATTAACTTTATAGCTCTTGTGGCTATATCATTATTATACTAGGAGGATGCAAAATGGCAGAAGTAAAAAGCGCGTTGATCGGGCTGATTGAAAAGTATGAGGAGCTTCGGGCTTTGAAAGAGGAGCTTTCCGAAGCCACGAAAGAGATCAATGAGGAATTTAAGAAAATTCAGGAAGAGATTGTGGAGCAGATGGTGGACGATGATATCCCATCGCAGGGCTATGGGGATTACAGCTACTCGCCGCAGACCGTAACGCACTATTCCTTCATCTCGGAAGAATCGCTTGCAGAAAAAGGCATTGATAAAATGGCGGTCATGCACGAAAACGGATATGACTTCCTGATCAAGGAAGCCATCAACCAGCGTTCGCTGGAATCCGCGCTGAAAGAGGCGGCGGCAAGCGAAGAGGGAATCCCGGACGATGTCGCAGAAATTGTAAAAAGCTACGAGGAGCTTAAGGTAATCCGGAGAAAGACACGGAAAGGAACGATGAACTCGGCGCGGAAAGCCCTGGCAGGCGCGAAAAAGGCGGTGAAATAGTATGTATAAGGAAATGGACGAAAACGGCCAGTACCAGATGGACTGCCGTTTGGATTCCGAAAGGGATCTGGAAGAGAATGTAAGCATCATGATCACTTTCGCGCACAGGCAGCTGGAGGCAAGGGTTGGCGATAATTTTGTAAAGAACAGGTATGAGGGATACGGGCTTCTTTCGGAGCAGTTTTCCGGCCTTGCGAAAGCCTTAAAGGAAGTCGGGAACGGAATGACAACGTTTCTGAAAATCATGCCGCTGGGAGACAGCCGCGCAATTGACGCGGTGGCGTCAATAGAAAATTCGCTGGCCGATGTTGCAAAACAGGCCGTGCGGATGGCTGCGGAAGCGCACAGGATAAACGATGACCTGTACCATAACGCGCCGGAGACAACGCCGCTGGAAGAGTACATTGCAGAAAATGACGGATTTGAGGAAGTCGAAGAAAACCTTCTGGATGCCAAGCTTGATATGGATGAATCAGGCGAAAGCGAATCCGGCGGCGGTGAATCATAAACCATTATACCAAAACAGGAGGATACCAAGATGGCAAAGAACGAAGTGGCAACGAAAAAGGAATTTAACCTTATCCCGATGTATGCGGGGCTGGACGATGATTTGAAAGCGGAAATTGAAGACGAGCTGGACGATTTTGACGAAGAGGGAAGCATTGACTGCAGGCGGATCAAGATGCCGACCGGAAACAGCAAGGCATTTGAAGTGGAAAGCGACAACCCGGACGATCCGGACATGGAGAAGGAGCTGCGCGGGGTAATCCTTTTTACCCATAAAATGAATGCCCGCTGGGAGGGGGATTACGGCGGCGAAAACCGCATGCCAGTATGCTCCTCCTGGGACGCGAAGCAGGGCGTGGAGCTTGAAACCGGGGCGGTCTGCAATTGCGACATCTGCGAATACAACGAATTTAAGGCGAACGGAGAGGGGAAGGAGTGCAAAAACACACGCCGCGTCTACCTGATGCTTGACGGAAGGCCGTTTTTATACCTTTTGACCGTCCCGCCGACATCCCTTAAGGCAGTAAGCAAGCAGTTAAAGCACCTGATTTCAAGCGGCCTGCCGCTGACCAGGATGGCGGTAACGTTCCGGCTGGAATCCGCGAAAAGCAAAAGCGGCAAGGATTACGCGAAAATCACAGTTGAAAAGAGCGGTGAGCTGACAAAGGATCAGGGCGATCTGGCGCGATCGATGCGTGAGGAAATTAAAAGGCAGTATACGACCGTGGCCGTAGACAACGATGATTACAACGTAAGCAGCACTGGCGGCGGGAACGCCGCGCCGCAAACAGCGCAGGCGGCAGACGCACAGGCAGCGGATGCGCCGGACAGCGGTTTCATGGAGATTCCGGACGGCATTGAAGAGGGGGAGCTTCCCTTCGATTAATAACACGGACACAGCGGCGGCATCGCGCCGCCGCATGGTAAAGGAGGCATTGCAATGGGAAAAGTACTGGCATTCGTTATATCGCAGTTCCACGCGGATTCTGCGCAGCAGCGGGAATTTAACAAGGATTTTGCAAAGGCACTGGCGCGGGAAATTTACTGTGACGGCTACGTCCCAGTGGTCCCGCATTTGTATTTTCCGCGCTTCTTAGCGGACGAGGGACAGGAAAGGCAGTGGGGCATTATGGCCGGGCACCGGATGATGGCCTTGTGCAGCAGGGTGTTTGTTGCAACGATTGACGGTCATGTATCGGACGGGATGCGCCGGGACATAGATTTCGCCGCCAGTCTGAAAATCCCAAATACCAGGATGGAATTTTCTGCAGAAGGCGCGGCTGAATATATAAAAAGATTTAAAGAAAGCAGGGCATAGCATATGGTACCGCAGGACATTGACATTGACCGCTTGATAGACTACAAGTCGGAGTACTGGGCATACATAAAAAAACCGAAAATTAGTGGAAAAAACCTGACGGGGCTATGTCCTTTTCACAATGATCACAGCAACAGCTTTTCTGTAGATTTAGAAACCGGGAAATGGCACTGCCTTACGGAAGACATCGGCGGCAATTTTATATCTTTTTATGCAAAAATCCATGGGATGGACACCAAAGACGCTTACCGCGAAATACTGGAAAAATACGAGGTGGAAGTAAGCAGGCCGGGCACGGGCGGGGAACAGGCGGCGGGGAAAGGCGGCGTAAAAGGATACAGCCTTAAGGAATATGCCCTGGAAAAGCACCTGGACCCGGACTGGCTTGCCAGCGAGTGTAAGATTGAAACCGTCCATGACAGGTACTACAACGTGGACTATATGAAAGTGCCGTATATGAACGAAAACGGGATTGAAGTCACTTTCAGGAAGCGTTTTGCAAATAAGCAGTTCCGCTGGAAAAAAGGATCGTCAGGAAAGATTGGGCTGTACGGCGAATGGCGGCTGAAGCAGATACGGACTGCCGGATACGTGATACTTGTAGAGGGGGAAAGCGACACACAGAGCCTTTGGGTGATGGGGCTTTCCGCGCTCGGAATTGCCGGGGCATCCATGTTCAAGGCGGCGCAGGCCGCCTTGCTGCAAGACCTCAAAGTATACATACATCAGGAAAAGGACGGCGGCGGGGAAACATTCTTTCGGAAGGTAACAGAAGGGATGAGGGTTTTCGGATTCATTGGGGAAGTATACCGCTTCTCCTGCGGGCAGATCCCGGAATGCAAAGACCCATCGGATGTATTCACGAAATTTGGAAAGGAAGATGGGAATAAAAAAATACTGAAGCTGGTCAGCCAGGCAGAGAGGATCGACCTTTCTGCGCCCGCCCAGGTCACGGCAGCTATTAAAGACGCCCCGGTAAACCTGCGGCAGCCAGATGGATGGGAGTATTCCGAAGACGGAATCAAGAAATTCAATAAAAAATCCTATGCAAATGAACTGGTCTGCAGAACTCCGATCATCTTAAAACAGCGGCTGAAAAGTCTTGATACCGGGGATGAGAAAATAGAGATCGCATTCAAGCGGGATGAAAAATGGCATCAGGCAATATATCAGCGCAGCACATTATTTACTAGCCGCGGCATTGTAACTCTTTCAGACCTTGGATGCACGGTCACTTCGGAAAACGCCAAGCAGGTGGTGCAGTTCTTATCAGCCCTGGAAAGTGAAAATATTGATCTGATACCAAAAGCAGACTCAACTTCCACATTCGGCTGGCAACCGGGCGGACGCTTCATACCGGGAAGGGAACAGGGCATTGTATTAGATGTGGACCCGTCACAGCAGGGCGCAGCATCGGCGTATAGGAAGGAAGGCAGCCTGGACGGATGGGTGGAAACGATGCGTCCGCACAGGGAGCGGGATAAATTCCGATTTATACTCGCCGCCAGCTTTGCCGCGCCGCTCCTTAAAATCATAAAGCAGAGGACATTCTTTGTGTACAATTGGGGCAATTCCAAAGCCGGGAAGACGGCTGCATTAAAAGCCGCACTGTCTGCCTGGGGCGATCCTGAAAAGCTGATGGTGAACTTCAATGCCACGCAGGTGGGATTGGAACGCACTGCCGCCCTGTACAGGGACTTACCTTTGGGGATTGATGAACGCCAGCTTGCCGGGGGCAAGCAGGAAGACATTGAAAGGGTAATCTATATGATAGCGAATGGCAAAGGAAAAGTCCGGGGCGCAAAGTCGGGCGGAGTACAGAAAACTTATTCATGGCGCACGGTCGCGATCGCCACAGGCGAAGAGCCGTTAGCGCGGGAAACAAGCAAGGGCGGCGTAAGCACAAGGGCATTGGAAATATACGGCGGCCCGTTTGACGATGAGCATTCCGCTTCACAGATGCACCAGCAGTCTGCGGATAACTGCGGCCATGCCGGCCCGGAATTTGTAAACAGGATCGCGGGGCTGTCAGAGGAAAGCATCTGTGAATGGTACGGCAGGATGCAGGTGTATGTGGACAGCATTTCAGACGGAAAATCAGGAAGCCATACATCCGGGGTGGCAGCAGTTGCCCTTGCAGACGCCCTGATAAATGAGTGGTTCTTTGAGGGGAAAGAAATGCCAGATACAAAGGAGCTGGCAATCAGTAGGAAATCATGGGAGCGGTCAATGGAACTGGCAAAGGAAATCATGGAAGAACTGATGTCCAGAACAACGGGAGACACGAACGAAAACGCAGTGCAGTTCATTTCCGACTGGGTAATTTCAAATAAATCAGCATTTGGTGAAAAAGCGATCGGGACATGTCTTGGCAAAATGTCAGAATCCGGGAACGTAGCTTACATATTTCCATCCCTCCTGCGCAGGGCTTTAGAGCAGGAGGGATATTCTGCACAAAAGACACTGGCATATATGGCAGAAAAAGGATTGATTGCATCATCCCTTAGAAAAGACCACAAAGGAAAGACATTTCAAGTAACACAACGGTTCGATGGAAGAGTGTGTAAATTTGTTCAATTCTTTATCGGCAAATTATCAGAAAAAGTTGATCCTTTGGATGCCGCCATGGATGATGACGGCGGAACAGAGCATAGCGGGGAAGAAAATGAGCAATTGAGCATAGACGGCTTTATGAGCCTGCCGGATGATGTAGAGTTGCCATTTAAATAGAAACTTAAAAGGAGATGATGGTATGGATAAAATGAAACGGATTGTTATCTGCAAACACTGTGGAGAGCCAGAGTATTTTGGTGAAATGCGCTGGCTCTCAGGGATATGCTCCTGCAGGGATTGTTATAAAAGGCAGTATGAGCGCGAAGAGCATGAAATTTATAGATGGAAAGACCTGGATGGCAAGCGTCCAACCATGGAGGAATATATAGAACAACAGAAAAAAGAAGAACAGGCTATGATGCTGATGGGAGGTGCGTAAGGTTGAAAGCAATAACCGTTCTACAGCCGTGGGCATGGCTTTTGGCTTCGGGAAAGAAGCGTTGTGAAACACGGTCATGGAAAACAAGTTACAGGGGAGAAATCCTCATTCACGCAGGGAAAAAGAACATGACGAATGTCATACGGCAGACACTTTTTGAAGCAAGGTACATGAAACTGGCAGGCGCGTTTCGTACCGAGATGGTAACCGGAGCAATCATTGGAAGAGCGAAACTTGTGAACTGCGTACTGATTGATGAAGCGATACGGGATCTTATCAGGAAACAGCATATTGAAGAATATGCGCTTGGATACTTCGTGCTAGATCACTATGCATGGGTATTGGAAGAACCAGAACTGTTTGATAGGCCGATTCCGGCAACAGGGAAACAGGGGCTGTGGAATTTTTATGGAGACTTATGAGCATAGCAGAGGCGGTAAGGAGGATTGGAATGAATAGAAATAAAAAAGGTGTTATGCCGGAAATTACAAGGGAAATGTATAAAAGTATTAAGAAGTACGACAGGCAGCAGTTCACGGCGTTCTGCACGAATTTATATGGTTATGGATACGAGGATGGAAAGGAAAGCGTTCCGGGTATTGATGTCGCGGATATTATGGAAGCCGTATCCAAAGTAAAAGGCATCGGTCCCAAAAAGATGGACGATATCAAGGCGGCTATTGAATCTATGTTTTCGGGAGAGGTGATACGATGAAAGAAAATCCGGCAAACGGATTAAAAGACTTGATGTGGAGTTTTTTAATGGACAAAGGGCAAAAAGAAAACATACAAGCGTTAAAGGAGTCTGTATACCGACTCATTCAGATGACAACGCAAAAAACAGCTGGAGAACAACGTAAAAAATCTACCCACATACCATGGGAAACTCTGGATATGGAGCTTATGCGAATCGTGATAGAAGCGACCGCACTTGTGTTATCTGGAAGATTAGATGAACTTAGTGATAAATAAGCGTCAGAGGTGATAAAAATGGATAAAAAGAAAGAACAAAGGGCCATTCAGTACCTGCGTTCATTCCAACCAGAAAGCGAGCCTTACTACCTATGCTACAGCGGAGGCAAGGATAGCGACTGCATTCGGATACTGGCAGAGTTGGCAGGTGTGAAACACGAATGCAAGCATAACCTTACCACAGTGGACGCTCCTGAGACCGTGCATTATGTGTGGGACACGATCGGGAAAGAAAATGTGGAGTATCCAGAATTTACCATGTGGCAGCTTATCGTGAAAAAGAAGATACCACCAACAAGGCTTGCACGGTATTGCTGCGAAAAATTAAAAGAGCGCGGCGGCAATGGCAGGGTGAAAATAATGGGCGTAAGGTGGGCAGAAAGTTTATCCAGGACAGAAGGCCATGGTATTGTTACGGTTATTGGAAAACCAAAGACCATGCAAAAATATGCAGCAGAAAACGATGTGTCCTTTCGATTCACAAAAAAAGGCGGTTTGGTACTGAATAATGATAATTCACAGAGCAGGCGTTTTGTGGAACATTGTTATCGAACTACTTCTACTATGGTAAATCCAATCGTTGATTGGACGGATGAAGATGTGTGGGAATTCTTACATTATTATGGATGCCAGTCGAATCCGCTTTACCAGTGTGGATCAAGACGGATTGGTTGCATAGGATGCCCCATGCAGGGCGGAAAAGGAATGAAGAAAGATTTTTCATTTTATCCTAAATATAGGGCTTCATACGTTCGGGCATTCGACAGAATGGTAAAGGCTAGGGAAGAAAGCGGACTGGTAAATAGGGGAACATGGCGCGATGGCGAAAGCGTCATGCGTTGGTGGGTAGGCGATGATCCAAACCAGATAACGATGAGTGATTATTTCGGAGAAATAGGAGAATGAACATGAATTTGAGTATTGAACCAAGAAAACCAACAGATCGGGGCGGCTATTGTTGTATGCCGCTTGTAAAAAATGTTTCACACGGGCATAGTGACTGGAAACTGACCACCTGCCCGGAATGCGGGAGGGATTGTTGGAGGATGCCGCTTGCTGATATAGCGGAAGCAACGGGAGCGATTCCTCTTTGCACAGAGTGTGCGCTAAAGAAAGGAGCAGTAAAATCATGAGTTGCAAATATATGGATCAATGCCCTTGTGTAGATGAATGGTGCAAGGTCAGTATGGGGAATTACGGAAGATGCACTCCAATCTTCATCATGATCTGCAAAAATTTAGAAGAAGAATTGCAAAAATATAAAGATACCGGGCTTTCGCCCGACCAGATTAGGACAATTGGCAAGCTCTATGCAGAACAACAAAAAGAACTTTCGGATTACAAAAATACTGGGCTTACACCTGGACAAGTCCGTGAACAGACAAAAATATTACGTATAACAAGAGCAATCTGAGATTGAAAGGACATAACGATGGGAAAAGAAATCTGCAAATATGCAATCCCGATGAAGCCGCCATATCAGTTCCCATTTGCCTGTGCAGTAATGTATGAATGCAGATGGAAAGACGGGGGCAAGAATATAGGAAAGTCATGCCCAAGATTTCAGATCGGGGAGAATAGGGAAAAGAATGGACAGGAACTGAGAGGGCGCAGGGTTGTTAAAAGATATGATGATATAAGAAAAGCACTGGAAGACCGGACCGTAACCATACATGCAACTACTGGAAAAACAGAACAGCTTTTAAAAAGTTTGGCTAAGATAGAAAAAGAGAATGTAATCATTCGGAAACATGCCAACGTAGGAAAATCGGATGAGTCGATGGACATAATTGAAAAGGAGATGGAAGAATGAACCGCACGAAACTAATACAAGATTCAACGAGCGCATACATAATAGCGTACAATCAAGCGATGCAGGAGACGCACAATCCAAATATGGCGGCACAGATCGCAGGCATGATATCCATGGCATATATGAACGCATTTAAAGCGGAAATCGAGCAGGAACAGCAAGCACAGTCCTTACTTGGCATTATGCTTTCTATGGTTGAGCAGGTACGAAATGGCGGCGATGATTCTGAAAAGAAGTAACTCCGTAACTCCAATAATATTTTAGGAGTTACTTTAGGAGTTACAAAAGAAAACCGCGCGAATAGCGAATCTGAAAAACGGTGTAACTCATGTAACTCCTATTTTGAAAATAAAAGCTGTATCACGGTAAAAATAACAAAATCGCAAACAAGGCGCGATAATGCGATAAAAATTAAAAAATAAGGTATATATTTTAAAAATAGGAGTTACCGGGGTTACATTTCACTGAAACTCGCAAAAACAAAAGGCTTGTGCGATATTTTGTTAAAAAATTACGGCGTTACTTATTGGAGTTACGCTTGGAGGTGGATTTGATGAGTATTTATTCGGAAACGGCTGAAAAGCTACGGTTACTGGGGGTAAACGAGACCAAGATGAGCAAAGAGCAGTTCGTGCGATACGCATCTGTACTGGAAAAATATCGCACGGAAATTATCGCAGGGGCAAATCAGATATTAAGGAGTTTCTGGTTATCGGGGCTGATAGTGGAAAAAGGCGGGCAATCGGATGCCGTATGCAGAGCAATTCAGAAGATCATAAGCAGCGAAGCGGCCAAGGGGGAAATGAAGCAGCTCAAGGATATCCTCTTTCAGACGTATTCCTTGGATAAATTTTTGACTGCTGCCTGCCGGGTACATTGCAAGATACGGTATGAAGCATATGCGCCGTACTGGACGCACAGGTGCAAAAAAAAGCCGCTGCCAGATGGGATAGCGTGGATCGGGATGGAAGCAGCCGGAGCGGTTTGGTATAACAGCATGATTGATATGTACTGGCATGATTGGTATGGAATATGGGTGGCAGAAAAAGAAGCAGCCTGGCGCGAAAGTCTCCCGCCGACAGAGGAATTATGCGAAGCAGAATACGAAAAGGAAAGGAAGGCAATGGGCAATGCTTGAAAAATATATACCAGATTTTGATCCGGATGCTTTTCTTCAGGAACTGGCAGAAGAAAAGCAGGTCACAAAGAAAGAAGCCCTGGCGATGTGCAGGAAAGCAGTGCCGAAAGAGGCGTATTTCCAGAAAAAGGTTATAAACGGACTGAAAAAACAGTTCCCGGATGCATATATCGCAAAGATAGCGCAGGGAATGTATTCCCAGGGCGGCATCCCGGATGTTTTGTGCGTACTGGACGGCCATTACTTCGGATTTGAGATAAAGCGGCCGATTTTCGGGAATGTTTCAAAATTGCAGGGTGCAGCGATTGAAAAAATCAAGAATGCAGGAGGGACGGCGGGAATAGTGACCTATCCGGAAGAGGCGGCGGAGATTATTGACAGCTGGAGGAATGGAAATGGACAAAAAGAAACAGATTGAGGTGCTGAAATATTATCTTGGACGGATATACAGGTCAGACAGACACAAAAGCCAGCTGGACGCGCGGATCAGGGGCATAAAGGCGAAGCGGCGGATTGAGGGATACTCTGCGGGGGAAGACCCGGCATCTATCCGCTATTGGATATCAGAAATAGAGGACCGCATTATCGAGCAGAAAAGGGAAATAGACTTGGCAATCGCGCAGGTGATGGATATCCTGGAATACCTTCCGATAAATTCCATCGAACGCCAGATCTGCGAGCTGCGTCATATAGATTTTAAGCCCTGGGGCGTGATTTCAACTGAAATTCCGATGTCCCGGTCACAGGTTTACAGAAGGTACAAAATGGCGCTGGATGCCCTTCTTGCAAACCAGCGTGTACAAGCCGTCATGAAAGAATACGAGGGAGAGTATGATAAATTCATACACGGATGGCCAAAAAGGGAAAGTGGGGGTACAGCAATAGAAAACAATTCTGGAAAAAATCCAAAGGAAAAACCTTCTGGAAAAAAAAGCGGGAAGTGAAAGCGGGTATTTTGGTTTTAAAACCTGGATTCATAAAAGCAGTGGGTAGGCAGGATTTATCCGCCATATCTGCTGCTTTTTCTATTCGGATTATGGCTTTTTATTTACTAATACACGAAAATATAGGCTTTCACATTGGCCAACAGATATAGGTGCACGGGCAAAACACTTTGTTATAGGGGTGCAAAAGCGTGGGTATATAGGCGGTCATACAGGCAGGTGCAGGTATGGAGCGGGCTGTAATAGAAGGGCGCAGGCGTGGCATGCATATAGAGCACGCGCAGGCCGCATGGCTGTCGCAAGCCAGTGAATCACTGATGTATGACAGCACAGGACAAGGGGCGCAGGTTACTCTGCAGGGTATACAGTGCAGTTGTTGAAAGATGCAACACAATGAAACATTTGTTTATGTTATAGTATGCGCAACAGGCAAAAGGTCTTATTTGGCGCATAGCGGCGCATTAAGGCATAAAGGTATAATGATGCACTGAATCGCATAAAAGCCGGAATTCGGCGCGTCAGCGGGGCGTGTGGCGGCTTAGGTACTACTGGCAGGGGGCCGGCTCTGCGGGGCGCGGAAGGCCCGGAAATTTTCTGGATGAAACTAAAAAAAATTTTGGTATTTCGTTACGCAAGGTCGGTTAGTCTGGTCAGATTGGAGGTGCGGCATGAAAACAAAGCTGAATATGGAAGAGCGGCCCCTGTCGGATCTGCATCCGGCAGAGTACAATCCGAGGGTTGCCCTGGCCCCGGAAGATGAGGAATACAAAAGGATTAAAAGGAGCATTGAAACGTATGGCTACGTGGACCCGATCATAATCAATTCGGACGGCACGATTATCGGCGGCCACCAGCGGTATAACGTGCTGCTGGACTTGGGGTACGATACGGCGCACGTGGTCATCGTTGACCTGGATAAAAACGCGGAAAAGGCGTTGAACGTTGCCCTGAACAAAATATCGGGCGAATGGGACGATGAAAAGCTGTGCGACCTGCTTCAGGATTTGGATTTGAGCGGGTACGACTTCTCTTTGACAGGCTTCACGCGGTCGGAGCTGGACGGGCTTCAGCTGAAGCTGGGCGTGGGCGAAGCGGTGGAAGACGAGGACTTCGATGTAGATAAAGCCGTGGAGGAATGTGAAAAACCTGTCACGAAACGCGGCGATTTGTGGATAATGGGCGGACACAGGCTGCTCTGCGGCGATGCCCGGAACGTGGATGACATGGCGCGGCTGATGGGCGGCGCAAAGGCAGACCTTCTTTTGACAGACCCGCCGTACAACGTGGATTATGTCGGCAAAACCAAGGACGCGCTGAAAATAGATAACGACCGTATGAGCAATGCGGATTTCCGTGCGTTTCTGCTGGAAGCGTTCACTGCTGCCAGGCAGTCCATGAAAGCGGGAGCGGCATTTTATATCTGGCATGCGGATTCCAACGGGTACGATTTCCGCGGGGCCTGCATGGA
>OFHA01002230.1_pt1 | contig 11707 bp, 12 predicted proteins | sample 1521891 | NCBI WGS metagenome assembly OFHA01 (sample SAMEA3504089, study PRJEB24116) | mouse gut metagenome | biome: mouse gut; feature: mouse-associated habitat; material: faeces | place: Denmark | collected 2011 | reverse complement strand
GAGGAATTGAAGGCCCGTGACCAGATGGCGTGGGTAGGGCTGGTCAATAACTGCCGGGCGCGGGCTGACGAGATCATCTTGGCCGATCTTGTCTATGTTTGAGGGGGCGGTCTAATGCTGACCTTTGAGAAAGTGATGGAGGTTTTCAAGGACTATCTCGACGAGGACACCCGGTATGAGATCGTCATGACCTCCCACGGCTACACAGTGCTGGAATGGGATTCCAGAGCCAACACCTGGGCAGGTGAAGAACTGTGTGCCACGCCGGAGATCATGCGGGATGTGCTGCTGGACTGCTTCACCGGGTATCTGGAATATAAAGCGATTACCGCAAATGGGGAAATTACCAAGGCTGAACAGGAGCAGATCACCGCCCAGCGGCAGGGGCTTTTGGAGAAGTTGCAATAAAAATCAGCAGCGGCCTGGGATGATGCCTGGGCCGCTGTTGGGTTAACCGCCAATATTTTGATGCCGATAATTTGAAAAAGATAGAAAATTCCATACTCTCTCCACATTGCCATGTTACACTATGCCGAAGGAGGTGCGCCAATGGCAACTTTACTAATTGTTGAGGACGATATTGATACCAACGAGGCCGTCTGCGAATATCTACAAGAAGCTGGACACAGCACAATTTCAGCTTTTGACGGTGACGAAGCAATAACCCTGTTTTCTGAAAACAAAATCGACCTTGTTGTGCTGGATATTATGCTGCCCACCATCACGGGGCTGGCCGTCCTAAATTCCATCCGCAAAACGAGCCAAGTCCCGGTACTCATGCTCACGGCTATGGAGGACGAACAAACCCAAGTCGCCAGCTTTGACGGGCAGGCCGATGACTACATGACAAAGCCGTTTTCTATGGTCATCCTGGGAAAGCGGATTACCGCTCTGCTGCGCCGGAGCAATCCGGCTGAAAAGGTGGATGTATGGACATACGGCGATCTGACCGTCAATTTCTCCGGCTACTCCGCCCATGATACCAGCGGAGAATTGGAAGTCACCGCAAAGGAGCTTGATCTGCTGAAATTGCTGGTTGAGCATCAAGGGCTGGTGCTGTCCCGTACACAAATTCTGGATGGCGTATGGGGCGATAACTCCTATGTGCTTGACCGGCTGGTTGATACCTACATCAAGAATTTACGGAAGAAATTACGACTGGACTGTATTAAAACGGTCAAAGGGATCGGATATAAACTTGAGGTCAGCCAATGAAAAAATTAAAGATTTTCCCTAAAACATTTCTCTATACTTTGGGCCTGATGTTGATTATCGTCCTGCTTTCCCATACGCTGATCTACTTCCTGATGCCGTGGGCCTATAACTACCAGCAGGAAAAGGCTTTGGAGACAGACGCTGCTCGATTGGTTGAGCAGATCATCACCGCTCCGTCCGAGGAACGGGTAAACTATGTGACCAGCTTTGCCGCCAAGTGGAGCGCAAATGCTAATGTTGTCTATGATGATTTTTCCTATCATGTCGATTTACTCAAGGAAGAAGCTGCCGCGTCCTCTCCAAACGGAAGAGTGGAAGTGACAGTCATTGCGACCACCACGGAGGACGGATTGAAAATCTCCCTGGCCGAGAACCCGCTGGGCGGCGCGGATTTTTTCAAGGTAGAGCAGGGCTTCGCTGATGGAGCCGGGAGCATTACAGCTATCGTTTCCCGTCAGCACATTGAGGATGCTGTCAGCGCGGTATTGATGATCCTGCCATTTACCGCCATCCTCTGTATGGTGATCTCCGTTCTGTTTGCCCTGGCCTATTCCCGGATGTTCACCCGGCCCATTCAACAGATCAGCGCCGCAACAGAAAAAATGCGGGAATTAGAGCCTGACGCCCATTGTCCAAACGATACGCAGGATGAAATGGGGATGCTGGCTGACAATGTGAACAGTCTATATCAAACGCTCCTGTCCACAATTCGGACATTGGAGCAGGAGATTGAAAAGGTAGAAGCCGCTGATATTCAAAAGACCAATTTCCTGCGGGCTGCGTCCCATGAGTTGAAAACGCCCGTTACCGCTGTCAGCGTTATGCTGGAAAATATGCTTTTGGGTATCGGTAAATACAAAGACAGGGACACCTACCTTGCCAGATGCAAGGAACTGACTGACCGGCTGGCCCAAATGATAAAGGAAATTCTGGACGCATCACGGGCGGAGTTTGCTGGTGAGCAGGAACAGACTGATTTTCTGATTGCGGACGCGCTCAATGCCGTCATAGAGCCGTATCAGATTATCGCAAAAGCCAAAGGTATTGCGTTCTCTGTTGACGCAGGGGAGCCGTTTGCCGTACATCTTCCGCAGGGAATGATTGAAAAGGCCATATCGAATATTCTGGCAAATGCGGTTTCCTACACAAAGCCGGACGGCATAATCTATGTTTCCTGCAAGGGGCCGCGGCTTGTTATAGAAAATGAATGTACACCAATACCCCCGGAACACCTTACCCATATCTTTGAGCCGTTTTACCGCCCTGACTATGGCCGTGACCGGGCGGCGGGGGGGAACGGATTAGGGTTATATCTCGTTGCAACGATTTTGAAGTCGCTTGATATTCCCTACACATTTGCACCGTCTGAAAATATAGAGGGTATGTCCTTTCATATTCTCTTTACATGATATAAACCTAAAGGGCCTGTACCATGATGTACAGGCCCTTTAGGTTAAATTTTATTCCATTCCTCTTTAATTGATGGAATATCAAGGTCTATCCATTCCTGTTTCCAAAGATCAAAGTATGGAATGTCGTTTGATGATGGCTTAGGATCACATTCATGTATTTGCACAATAGATGGCAAAACAACTGCATCACCAATAAGAAGACATTCTCCTGCTCGTAGTGTTGGCATTTTTTCTACAAGGTTTCCTAATGTATCAGGAAGGAGCCGTTTAACATAATTCTGGTCATTGGGATTTGTCAATCTAAGTGCTAAAAAATTGTTGCACTGAGCAAAAATCGTTTCTGAAATCTCGGATGGACGTTGGCTTGCTAATAATAGAGAAACCCCGTATTTTCGTCCTTCTTTTGCAATTCTTTCTATAGATTGTTTAGAAGCGCGGTATTTTGCCAAATCGCTATTTGGTACATATTTGTGAGCTTCTTCATAGACAAGTAATAGCGGAACATCGTTGTTAATAATCTCATCCGGTGAACGATTACAGCGAAGGCGTTTATAGTAATAGCCATACTCAAATAAGATACGCGATATTAGTGATACCGTGATACTCATCACATCAAATGGCACTCCGCTCAAATCTAATATTGTGACATTCGAGTTCCCCTCACCGTATCCAATGAGTTGTTTAAGCGTATCATCAAATGTAATTGTCCTCGATCTATCGCCCAATAAAAAGTCTAGACGTTTATCATTTAAGCGACTTTCTAATCTGCTGATAAAATTGGTTAATTGTCCATACAAACTTCCATGTGTTGTTTTAGGCTGACCTTTTTTGGCACCACTTTGATATACTTCACCCGTATCAATTTCAAGCGTATTAATGTCTCGAGCCTCTTTTAAAACATCTCTCATATCAAAATATAGCGGAGAATCAAAATGAATTCGATTTTTATTCTCGGCAGGTCCCTCATAATGCTGAACTTTGCTATTTATAATGGCGTTTTTGAATACATTTCTCTGGTTGTGATCATTTGCTTCTGTGTCAATAAAGAGTTCTTGCAATTCATCACTATTCAGCATCCAATAAGGCAACACGAGAGTAGATATATCAATGTATCGGGCAGTTGGAAATGCAGATTTGTATTCAGAATGAATGTCAAAGATTACAATATGCGAGTTATTCAATCCATCGTAGGTTCCTTCGCGTGCGCAGACCGCTTCTTGTAGAATTTTTGCAACGGAATGGGACTTTCCAGATCCGGTTGAGCCTACAATTGCAATGTGCTTATTAAAAAACTTATTCCCATCAACAGGTACTTGGATAGCTGGATTAGTGGCCAATGTTGCAAAAGTAAACTTGTCCTTATCTTCTAATGATTCTTCAAATATTTTTTGAATTTCTTCAATCTTCGCTGGTTCCACTTTTTTAGGCGGAATAGCAATTGTATCACCGCCACGCTCAAATTTTCCATCCCGAATTATTCCAAGCGGATTTGCTTCTAGTATATACTTGCGTGTGGGTTCTCCTTCTGCATCATGTCCTACTTCAATTGTAAAGTTTTCAATTATTGCGATTAGAACAGCATTATCATTATCAGCAATTCGTAAGTAGGAACCAACTTTTAATTTTTCTTCAGCAAGCTGAAAATCTTCAAGATCATCGACGGATATTTTCACTTTATTGGGAAATACAGAAATCACTTCTGCATTTATCTTTTCGTGTTCCATATGCGTCCACCCTTCTACACCATTTTTTCTATATTTTGAGTTTCCTGAATCTTAATTGTGTGCATTTCATATTGATCATTTTCGTAAAAAGGAACTTCTAAATAAAACTGATATATAATCCGGATAGTAGATATAGAATTAAGTATATCTGAAATCTGATGAATATCAGTAATAAATTTTAGCTTAATTTCATTATGTGCGGACGGCCTTCGAGTAATTGATTTTGGGGAAAAGGCAGCGCCCTTAAAATCATAGCCATCTACAAAATATACGCCATCGTTTTGTAACGCCTGCTTTATTTCTATGACCTCAGACTCCGGGATACCATGCAGGTAAACATAGGGACAAAATGGTTTAACTTCATTTTTAGAAAGTTTGCTCCAATTTTTAGATATTTTCAACAGTAGCGATTTTATTTGTTGCTTAGAAATCTGACCATCACATTCTATCAGGAAAAAACGCGCATAAGGAGAAATATTAATTTGAGAAAAATACTCTTGCTTTACGGCTCTACAATACTCCGCTATCCCCCGATACTCCATATACCACGATTCAAAAAGTGGTTGCTTTTGATTAATAGCTGATAGAAAGTTCCTTTTTGAAATTGATCTTTTAGCAATATCCTGTTCTGTTGCCAACTGCTTAATGACTCGCAGGGTATTATTGTAGTAATAATACTCTGCTTCAAAGAGGTTACAATGGAACATTGATTTGAGTGTTGTTATTATCTCTTTTTCTTGTGTGCCAAACTCGGTTGCATTCACATCAATGTAAAGATGGTTAACAAATTGCTGGAGTTCCGCATCTGATAATCCAAGTTCTATGTGGTGCTTATGCTTAACACCACTTTTTGTGTAGGATAGAAATTTGGTTTTAAGAAATTCAATCGAAATACTATTGTCTCTTAATTTTTCTTGCCCGGTTTTAAAATATCCATAAAGTTTATATGTTAAGGTATTTCTTGTCCAAGGATTTTCCTTGAAATGTGATAACATTAGTCGAATGGCTGGCGCAATTACAGAATGATTATATTCTGTCTTAGCATAATACTTACATTGCACCGCCGTAATTTCGCCTTGTGTATGTATATCTACATCTTCAATGGCCTCAATGCATACTGTATCGTCAAGATTTTCTAAACTCAACAACTTTAACGTATAAAAGTTAAATTGATAGTAGTATCCTGTAATAGTATCTACTGCTGTACGGTCTTGGCTCATAATATTCTCCCTAAACCCGTTGTCATATATTTCTGGACATATTATACGCCATAGATATACAAAATTCAACAATGAACTTGAAAATCTGCCTTTCAAATTCCATATTAGATCCACACGCCACCCATAATTGCTCCACATTGGGATGCTAAGATACCTCCATCACATTGATAGGAGGTATCTTTTTTTGAATGTTTTGAAGCGGGCCTTTCTCTATGACACGCGCAAAAAGGGAAAAAGCCTGACCCTGTTCCTGCTGTTTGTGCTGATTACTCTATTTATCACCATCAGCTTTTCAGTGTTGAGCGCAACCCAGGCCGCAGCCACGAACCTGCGGGAAACGGTGGGAGCGTCCTTTACCCTGCGGGGAAAGCCTATGGAACTCAGCACAAGCGGAGAGGACTATGTCATGCAGTTTATTCCCATTTCCCAACAAGACATTGACCTGATTGCGGGCAATACTGAGATCAAAGCCTGCAACGCCCAGCAGTCGGCCACCGCAGCGGCCAGCAGCTTCATTTTCCCGTCCGGTATGCCCTCCGGCACAATTTCCGCCAATACATCATCGGCATGGAACCGCAACTTCACCAGCGGCATTTTGACGCTGGCCGAGGGGCGGCACATTACTCAGGATGACCGCCACGCTGCCCTGGTCAGCCGGGAACTGGCGGAGGAAAACGAGTTGCAAATCGGCAGTGAATTATCGTTCAAAGACCCGGCGGCAACAGTGGAGATCATCGGCATCTATGAGAGTGACCCAAGCATGGAATTTGACGCCGACACCATTTTCACAGATCACAACACCTATTGGGCCTTGACGGAGAGCGAAGCCGGAACCTATTCGGGGCGGGTGGATTTCTTCGTCATTGACCCGGCCAGACTGGAAACCGTCATGGAACAGATCAAGAAGGACACGCCGCTCCAATGGGAGGACTACACGCTCCAGGCGGACACGGCGGAGTATGACGCTATCGCCTATCAGCTTTCAACCATTGGGCGGCTGACAACACTCCTGATCGTTTCGGCAATGATCGTCAGCATAGTTGTCCTCTTTCTGATACTCGCCATGCGTATCCGGGGCCGTGTCCATGAAGTCGGCGTCCTGCTGGCAGTTGGAGTTGCAAAAGGACATATCATCGCACAGTTTTTCGTGGAAACAACGGCGATCCTGCTTTTGGCATTCTTTTTTTCCTGCCCTGTCAGTTATTTTGCCGTTGTGCAGATCGGGACGTTCCTGCGAAACATGGTCGGCGCAGTCAATGTTGACCTCCCGGCCTGGAAATTGCTTCTGCAATACGGGATTGAGACTTTTGTGGTATTCGCTGGTGTGATGATGGCCGCATATCCGATTTTCCATCTTCATCCTAAAGAAATTTTATCGAAAATGAGTTAAGGAGGCCGCAATATGATAAAACGAGCATTTTTTTACACGACCAGGAAAAGAGGGAAAACACTGATCCTGCTGTTGACTCTGTTCGTGATCTCCACGTTTGTCCTGACCGGGCTTTCCATTCTGGCGGCGGCAGACCAGTCTGCGTTGAGCCTGCGGCAGTCCGTAGGCGGGAGTATTAAGCTGGAACGGGATATGGACAACAGACAGAACTGGACATACCAGCAAGGCATTGGCGGTGTGCTGGTAGACTACACAGGTACGCCGATCACTGACGCAGATATTGAAAAGGTTATGAGCGTCAAAGGTATCCGTGACTATAACGGTATAGGTGATGGCAGCGTCTTTGCAATGGATTTTTCGTTTATTCCAGGCATTAGCTTCGGACAAACGAGAGATTACAGCCGCCTCCCCTCTGTTTCTAATTCCGAGTATTTCAACTACTTCCGGCGAGGGGCGTTCAAACTGGTCGAGGGCCGTCACATCACCCCGGAGGACGATCACGCTGTTCTAATCAGTACCGCACTGGCTGAAAGAAACGGATTGAAGCTGGGCAACACCATCACTGTGCAATGCAGCTATGACGCAGGTGGCTATCCTGACGTGTCGCTGAAAATTGTCGGTATATATGAAGTTGCTATGGACAATGGACAATTTAACACCACGTCAACAGATAAGCGGAACCGCCTGGTTATCGACCACAGGGCCATGCAGGAGATCATGATGCACGATGTGATCCAGTACGACAATGGCGTGGAGTTTTTTGTGGACGACCCCAGGGACATTGATAAAATCGCAGCTCAGATACAGAAGTTAGACTTGGACTGGAGTTGCTTCACGCTGACCATTGATAATACCGCTTATGAAGCTGTGGCATCCTCTCTGACTGCCATGCAGAACATGGTGACAGGGTTGATTATCGGCATCGTGATTGTCAGCATCGGCATTTTGGCGCTGATTCTCAATATGTGGATCAAGCAGAGGACACATGAAACGGGCATCCTGCTTTCCATCGGTGTGAGCAAAGTCAAAATTGTGGCGCAGTACATCCTTGAAACGCTGATGATCGCCGTAATTGCCTTTGGCCTGTCCTATTTTTCCAGTGGAGCGATTGCACAGGGGACGACTGATCTGCTGTTCAGCCAAGTGGCGGAAACACAGCCCATCCCGGAGATCGAAACCCCTGATGATGGGACGGAGTATCTGGACATCACAGGCCAGTATATCCCCTACGACACATCCAATATGGTGGCCTCTGACAGCATTGAAGTTCACGTCACGGCGGAGCATCTGCTTTGGGTCTACCTGCTGGGAATGGCGGTCTGCACCGCTGCTGTCGTGTTGGCATCCCTGCCGGTTGTCAAAATGAAACCGAAAAATATCTTATCCCAAATGAGCTAAAGGAGGTTTTGATTATGAGCATTTTAGAAGTGAAGGGCCTGCAATATTCCTACGAGAACAAAAAGCGCGTTCTTCGGGGTATCAACGCCCAAATGGAGCAGGGCAAGATGTACGCCATCCTGTCATCCAGCGAATAAAAACAGCAAAAGGAAGCGAAATAAAATAGCGGGAGAAGAAGAAAAGAGAGTGCCCAAAAGGAGAGACAGCAGGTAAGCGGAGAAAAGACGGCAGGAGGAGGGAAGAAAAATATCGAAAAAAGAGGGAAAGGAATCTATTGTTCCTGTACGCAAGGGGAAAAATTCGGTACGATAAAAAAGTATCGGAGGGGAGGACGGTGCTGAAAGAGACCTTTGGCGAGAACGTGAGATACTACAGGAAAAAGAAGAAATTGACCCTGGAATCGGCGGCGGAGTTATGCGATATAAGCAGCAGATATCTGGGAAGGATAGAGAGAGCGGGAAGGAGAGAGGAAGGGAAACCGTCCGTGAGTATAGATATCACAGAAAAAATCAGTAAAGGATTGGAAATACCTGTAGAAAAACTGCTGGCCGTAAGAGGATATGAAAAAGACAGCTTTCACGCAGACAAAAAAGAGACAGCACCGCTTCGTAAGGAAAGGCAGGAGAAAAAATAGAATGAGGTATGGAAAAGGCAATGTTCAGAATGAATTAGGGAAAAATACAAACTACTTGCTGTACCAACTGGGGCTGACAGCAAACTACCGAGGATTCTTCTATGTTTCCTACGTAATAGAGTTGAGCATAGAAAAAGAAGAACGGTTATTGTTAGTGACGAAGTGGCTGTATCCAGAGGTAGCGAAGAGGTATGGGACAAACTGGAAAGCGGTAGAACGAAGCATTCGGACAGCGGGTCATATCATGTGGCGGGAGAACCGACCGTTGCTGGAGGAACTGGCAGGCAGGCGGCTGGAGGAACAGCCGCGGACGGCGCAGCTGCTGGCCATCCTTGCGGCAGCGGTAAAAAAAGAAGGGCCGCAAGCGGAACGCTCACAGCCCGGATCACGCATATATGAAGAAGTCAAACAAGGTTGCGGCCGCTGACAGCGGCGAGGATGGTATCAGGGTCAATGGCTTTCTTATCCATCTGAGTGCCCAGGAGGAGTGCGTCAGACATGAGGTTGTCCACGACCCTGGGGTTGCCTTGGGAATGGCTGTGGAGAGCGGAAAGAGCGGCGGGGTCAATGATGGTCTCGGCGCCGCCGGCGCAAACCAGCTTGTGGCGGACATAGTCGGCGACCTCCGCGTCAGACAGGCCGGAGAAGGTGTAATGGACGGTAATACGCTGGCGCAGGGCCTCGTGGACAGGTTTGCGCAGGGTGTTGTTGAGATAAGGCTCGCCGCAGAGGATGAGGGTAAAGCAGTTGACGGAGTCATAGCGGTAATTCATAAGCATTTTAATATCGTTGAGGATAGCGGTGGAGAGATACTGCGCCTCATCCACTGCCAGCAGGAGGGGCTGGCGTTTTTCTTTGTAGAGGTGAAAGATCTGGTTCTGGATTGCGTCAAACATGCCCGGCTTACCGCCCTTGGCCTCCACGCCGAGGACCTGGCAGAACTGCCGGTAGAACTCCATCACGCTGACAGTGGACAGGCAGATATACTCCATGTGGTAGAGATTGGGGTTCAGGGTTTTGGAGAAGCAGCGCAGGGCGAAGGATTTACCCATGCCCGGCCCGGCGGTAAAGACGCCGATGCCCCTGGTGTCTTTGAGATAATCCAGGCGGTTGAGCATCTCCTGCAAATCCTGAGAGAGGAACCGGTCCTTTTCCTTGACTTGCTGCTTGTCAAAGGGATTAAAGGACAGTCCATAATAGCTCAGCGCGGTCATCATTTGGAACCTCCTGTTTTGGAATAATCAATGACGGGAAGATTGTTTCGTTTGGTGCGGCAGTTTTCCACCTTGTCCGTTCTGCGAATGGGGTAGTGAGCGCCGCCATAGAGGATATAGGCGGAAGACATGTCGTCCGGCAGGAAGCGGATATCCACCTTGGAGGAGATGAACTGCATAGGGACATCGTAGGAGATTTTGTCAATGGAGACGGTTGAATCCTTGTTTACCTTGCGGGTCACGCGGTTGAAGAAGCAGTCCTCCAGCCACTGCCTGGATTCTGGGCGGCGAATCTGGTTACAGGTGGCGCGGTAGCGCTCAAAGGGGGTAGTGTCAATACCGGTATGGAAGGTGGTGTTGTAAGAGCGCATATAGTCCAGGAGCAGGGAGTTGAACTGTTCCAAGGAAGTGATATCATCCAGCTCCAGGGTGTAGAGCCAACGCTCCTTAAGGGTACGGAAGTGGCGCTCCACCTTGGCCTTACTGGCTCCATCCCGCACCTTGGTGTGGAGCAGGACTGTACCCAGAGAGCCGCAGATGAGGGAGAGCTGCTCATTGGAGTAGGTGGAGCCGTTGTCCACATAGAGCTTCATGGGGATGCCGTAGGTGGCGATGGCGGCCTTGAGCACCTTCTGGAAGTTGTAGGAGGTGTCGTTGTAGAAAAGCCCGCCCCCAACCAGGAGCCTGGAGTGGTCGTCTATGATCATGATGCAGTAGACACGCCGCCGCCGGCCATTCTCGGTAATGTGGGGCAGATAACAGGTGTCCGCCTGCCACAGCTTCCCGAACGCGTCCTCCTCAAATGCCTTGCGGTCCCGCAGATTGGGATTCCTGGCGCTTTTCAGGTCGTTGTGCTTGATATAGCGCTGAACGGCGCACACGCTCACCGTGGCTGGGATGAAGCCCTCTTCCACCAGCTGCCGGTAGATCTGCGTGGCGTTGAGCCGGGGAAATGCCTGCTTGAGGCGGTGGATCTCCTCAATAGCGGTGTCAGGGAGAACACGGGTTCCGCCCTTGTCCGCGCGCTCCCTGGGCATGAGCGCCTCAATTCCTCCGTTCTGGTACTGGGCCACCCATTTGGAGATTGTCCCAGGACTGTACCGCACCACGCTTCCATCCGGGAGTGTAAAGGGATTGCCTGTGATGCGTTCATAATATGCATTGCGTGAGGCGTCCGGGTAGAGCCCATGGATAACGGGAGCGATGACTGCCAGCCGGAACTGAGCCATTGCCGCCGCTTTGCTCAGGGTCTTGTTTTCCATCTTGCTTTGGCCTCCTTTCCTGTTTCCTCCAGTTTACCCTCTTCTGGTACGAAACGGAATTCCGGTTTTATGTGGAGACCCAAAACCATGCCACCCTAAAAAACAGCATGGCGATACCACGCCGTTTCTCTGTGCCTCTGTAGAAACGAACGTGCCGTCCTTTTAAAAAACGCTTCCCCGAAGCGTTCTGAATAATTTGGCTCCCCCACGAGCCAGCGGATGAACGCTCCACCTGTCT
>OFHA01002228.1_pt1 | contig 11713 bp, 9 predicted proteins | sample 1521891 | NCBI WGS metagenome assembly OFHA01 (sample SAMEA3504089, study PRJEB24116) | mouse gut metagenome | biome: mouse gut; feature: mouse-associated habitat; material: faeces | place: Denmark | collected 2011 | reverse complement strand
TCACTGTTTTTTTGACTAAACGCATCCCTAAAACGTCTGTAAAGAAGTGATAGTTTTTTTCTGCATCACTTGTCATAGCTGTAACGTGGTGGATTCCTAATAATTGATCTTCTTTTTTCATCATTATTTCCTCCATTTTAATTTTAATTTGTAAGTTCAAAATCTTCTTCTGTCGGTCGTTCCATTACGACCAATTGTTCTTTTGTTTCTTCAGCTGTAAACGTAATTTTCTTTGTCGATTGCTCGTCTTTTTCATTGATTAATACAACAATGAACGCTATCGTCCATTGTTTGTCTTTCTTCTTTACTTCCCAGGGAAACATACTTCTCGCTCGGCTTTTCTCCGATAAAAAATCAGATAAGGTTTCTTTTTTTACAAACTTTTTTAAAACTGCTTGTCTGGTTTTGGCATCTGTTTTTCCTGAATAGTAATTAGTTAGAAAGAATCGAGTAAATGTTTCTACTTTATTTTGCTCATTGACTTGTTCTGTTAAGGTATTGAGTTCTTTTTTCACCTCTAATTCTTTTTCTTGATAAGGTGTAGAATTGGTTTTCCCTAATAAAAAACCACTCATAAGTAGTATCAATCCAACAAGTGTGATAAGACTAACGGACAAAAAAACTTTTTTCTTCACTGGTTTTGTATCAATAGTTGCCTTCTTTTCTGTACTTTTTTTGTTACTTTTAGCTCGTTGCTTCTTTGGCAACGATTGATTAACTAACTGTAAGAAGTTTTTTACTTCTATTGGATCAAGCGTTGGATCATTTGTGACTGGTTCAAGTAATACGTCTAACATATCCTTTTGTTTGACCGGTAATAAAAGTTCCGCTTCTAAAATAGGTAGTTCTTGTTCTTTTCCTGTATATAAAAAATAGGCTATCGTGCCTCCTTGTTTTGTGGCCAAAACTTCTTGATTGGCTTGTTCAAGTAACAAAAGACCTTGAACGAGCGAAAATCGTTGATGGACTGGTAAAGCTATTTTTTCTGCTTGTGTTGCTTCTAAATCAAAAGAGATATACATAAACTCACCCTTACATAGGTTCTAAAATTTCAGTGAATACCACTTTTAACGGGGTGTTCTTGGAAAATTTAATTCGATATTCTGTATCTTCCAAGGATAAAATGTAATTTTCACTGTCTTCTTGATAATAGGTGTACTCATTTCCTTTAACATTGAAATGGTTCTGTATTGCTTTGTGCTGTTTCATTTCAATTAATTTAGGTAACGTGGCTAGCTGATAACCTCCAACTATTCCTATCCCTAAAATAAAAAGTCCTGATAAAATAATCATTTTTTCCCTCCTATATTTTTGTGTCAGGCATCATTTTTTTATTATTGCTTCCTTTCAATAACCCATTTTAAAAGAAATCCCAATCGTCTAAGTGTCGTTGGTCTTCTGGCATATTTGCTAATTCTTTCCAATAAGCATCTTCTAAAACGTCTAACATGAATCGTTTTATTCCTTCGTATTTTTCTTCTAATTCAAGAACACTGTATCTTTCTTTTAAAATGAATAAGCGACTAGTTGAATCGTCCATGATCTGTTGCCGTAAGCGAAAAATCACTCTTTCTAACTCTTTTAGTGTTTGTTTCTTGAAAGAAGTATCATAAAAACAGCGTTTTAGTGTGATTTTTTGTGTTTCTTTGTCTAACCAAGCATCCACAAATTCCAACGAATTTAGCCTATTTAATAGACTGTAGGCAGAAAATCCAAGCAAACAACTTAGAACAAAAGATACATACATTGGCTTTTCTTTCTCCTTTACTTATGCTTTTAACGTTTCGCCGAAAATCTCTTCAAATACTCCTCTGTTAATAGGTGTTTTGATAAAAAAGACAGGCACATTGATTCTGCCTAAATTTGGTTTCACATAGATACTTTTTTCTGGATATACTTCTAATGCCAAAGATTTTCCATTTTTAATGATATTCAACGTGGTGATCTCTTGAATGTTTTCTTCGGTAATTTGTTTGTTGTACCACATTTCCATTGCTCGTGTATTCTTTAATCGAACTTTAACTAACTTACCTGTGTTTCCTCTCCACTGTAAGGTCAAATCTTTTTCTTGGATGGCAATTTCTTTCATCCCCTTTGCCTCTCTTTCTACTACTGCTTCCAATTTTTCCCCTCCATAACTAAAAAAAGAAGGACACGCAATTCGTCCTTCTTTTCATCTTCAATTATTTTGTTTCTTTTCTACGTTTAAAGCCTAAGCCTGCTAAACCAAGCATTGTAACTAAGCTACCAGCTACCGTTAATAAGACATTTTGTTTTTCGCCTGTTTGTGGCAATTCTGGCACTACACTTGCCTTTTCTACCACTAATGGCTCTACTGGTGCTTGTGGTGTTTTTGGTGTTGGTGGTACAATCACTGTTTTTTCTGGTGGTGTTTGTGGTTTCTCTGGCGTATGCGTCACAACCGTATTGGTCTTGATTGTTTCATTATTGAAAGATTCTTCGATTGTGTTGTAAACGTCTCCTGCCGCAATTCGTTCTACACCAATGAACGCTTTCCATGAGTGCGCAACGTGTTTGTTTTCTTTTAGATTCATCGCATCCAAAAAGGCTTGACTGGCTGTAATTTTCACTACCCCTTTGTCAAAGGTCATCGTGAATAGTTTCGAAATGTCGTCCCCTTTATTCACTTTGGTTCCGACTGCTAAAACAAAATTAGAATTGGCAAACACAGACCATTGGCCACTAAATTTGTCATGTTTGACGTCTAGTTTGTCACTAAGCGACCATTCTTCCACAACACCAGCGTATTCTGCAGGAATGTCACTACTTGTAAACTCATAGAAGAACTTCTCCCCTAATTTGATTGTAGCGCCATTTTGACTTTGTTTGTCACCAACTTTAATGACCACATCCTTTTTAGGATTTACTTTTGGAATATGGTTGACAACAGTATTGGTTTTAATTAGTTGGCCAAATGTATTTTGTTCCGCTGAATTATAAACATCCCCAGAAACATTGGCTTTGACTTTTGTAGGGAGTGTTACACGCAATTCTTGCCCACCATACGCTAGAATAAAGGCTTGTGGGTCTTTGGCAGAGATTGTCACCGTGCCTTTGGCATCGTCCCAAGAGATCGTGAACTGGTTCGTAATGTCTCCCCCTTTAGAATCTTTGACACGAAGTAAGTCTTTGATTGGTGTCACTTTCGTTTCGTCGTAATCATCGAAGAAAGAAACCCCTGTCGCAAGATCGACTGTGTCAAAAGCAAAGTCTTTATCGTACCCTTTTAAGTTCCAGGTCATTTCATAAGAAAGAACATCACCACGAGCAACTTTTCCATGGTTAATATCTTCCCCTTTCTTGTTATGAACGGCTTTGGTTGGTTTTGGATCATCAGGTGTATGCGTCACCACCGTATTAGAACGAACAAGTTCTTTGTTGTAGTTTTCTGTTTGCGTATTTTCTACGTCACCTGTTTTGATCCGTTCGACTTCCAGATACACAGACCAAGCTTGTTTGCTTACTTTATTGCTTCCCTCATTTAAGGCGGCCAATAATGCTTGATTCATCGTAACCGTTAAGTCTTTATTGTCTTTGTTTTCTAAAAGAATGTAGGCAGAAATATCTGTTCCTGCTTTTAACGTTTTGTCCCCTACTTTAAGGTCATAGTTTGTAATAGCGTGCCATTTACCTGTGAAACGATCATGGGTCGTGTCCAAGACATCATTCATGCCCCATTCTTCGGTAATTCCGCCATAGTTAGCTGGACGTTCGGAAGATTTCACTTCATAATAAATTTTTGTTTGTAACGGAATATCTTTATCATGTAGAGAAACACTGCCAACTGTACCGTTTTTATCTGCTTTTACATCTTTGGAAGGATTACTACCCGGCACATGGTTGATCACTGTATTTGTTACCGTTTCACCATCGTTTGTCAGCTGAACAGCTGTATTTTCAAAATCGCCTTCTACATTTTTCACTACAAACGGCAAGACAAGTAAATATTTATACCCCATTGCTAAAACAACGGAACCGTCTGCGTTGGTTTTCATCATTGCTGTGACGGTGTTTTGATCTAAATTAAGATCATAAGAAGCGGTCACGTCTTTAGCTTTTCCTGAATTAATCGCTGCAGCAACAGCTTTTAAGTCTTTTTCGTTTAGACTTGCGTCTGCTTGATAAACTTTCACTTTGGATAAATCAATCGTCACTTTTTCTGCATCAAAGGTATCCCGAATTCCTTGTTTTGTTACTGTTTTTGGATTTACTTTGGCAAGTTCTGTCGTATCTCCTGTCACAATGTATTGTAAAGAATCGCCACGTTTCACATTTAAATCATTGATATTTTTCTGACCATCAGTGACTTCTTTGTTCGGAACAAGAACAGAAACCACATTGGCTTTGTATCGATTGAATTCAATCGTTGCTTTTTCTGGTTATTTTGGATTCCCATAATTGAAAATAGGCTTCACTGATTGCGCATTTAAGTTAGTACTAAAGGCAAACCATTGCGCACTGGATACAGACACATTACTTTTTCCTTTTGTTGTCATACCAAAAGAAAAGGAAATACGCCCATTGGCTAGACCTACACCTGAACCAAAGTACGCATTCTTGTGCCCTACAGCGTCCCAATCACTATTTTTCAATCCAGAAGGTCCTGTGCCATAGTCAATATCTTCCGGTGAGTAAAATTTTCCATCTGCTTGTTTTTTCACATATGAGCCATTAATGTATTTGAACGCATTGTTCGCCCCAAAATCAGAAACAAATTCCGCATGGCCACCTTTATTCGTTAAACTTGAATTTAAAGAAGACAGTGCATACGCAAATGGACTATCTTTATCTGGTAGTACTTCTTTACCTGACGCATCAAAGAACTTAATCGTTAAGCGTGTTTTAACATCCTTACCATTGACTCTGTTTGTACCAATAAAAGCCGTGATAATCGGATCATTTGAAAATACTGCATTGAGTGTACCGCTTTGACTTGGTGAGGATTGTAGCTCATAAACAAATTCTGCTTTTGTAATTTTGCGCCCTAAGTAACTAGCGTTTAGCCCTGTATAGGTCACTGTCACTGGTTTATTTTTTTCTAAAAGAACCGCATAGCCCCCATTAGCCCCAAGGTTTACCTCTTTTACAAAGGAATTCTGGAAGTTGCCAGTAGCTTTTCCGCCCATATCTTTCCGTAATTTCGTAAAGATATCTTTTGAATCCCCTGCATTTACTTTATTAAAATCAGTTGCTTTGATAAATTTTCCGCCTTTAATCGACGAAATTTTAGTGTCTTTCGTCACGACAGATTGATCGAACACTAGGTTTTTACTAATCGCTTCATTGACATAGCTGTTTTCATTCTTATGCTTGTTGTATTCAGCGACTTCTTTTTCATAACGCTCTTTTTCTGCTTTGTTTTTTGCCGCAATTTCTGCATTTTCTTTGGCAATTTTTTCATTTTTGGCTTTTAATTCAGCTGCTTGTTGGGCAATCTTTTTCGCTTGTTCTTTTTGTAGTTGGTCTACTTCTTTTTCTTTTGCGGCTAAATCTTTAGAAGAAACGTTGCCTAAGTCTTCTACTGGTTTTTCAACGACAGTAATGTTCGGATCTTTTTTCGCTTCATCAACTGCTTTGTCAACGTCTGGTGTTTCAAATTCTTTAGGAATAGTCGTTGATTTATTAGCATCATTTTCAGCTGGTGCAACTTCTGTTGGCTGCCCTAGAGGTTCATTGGTTGTTTCAGGGCTGACTACTGGTTGTTCTTGTGCTGATTTTTCAGCTCCTACTGTTGGTTGTTGCACGTTTGTGGTATCATTTGGGGTAGCTGAACTCTGTTCAGCTCCATTTTTTTCAGACGCTACTTCTTCTACTTTGGTCGGTTGAGAAGTAGTGTCTTTTTGTACTGGTGCTTCTTCAGATACTGCCGTATTAGGCGTTGTACTATCTACCTGCGGATCGGGGTTATCGGGTTGCACCATGGTTGTTTCTGGTTGCGTATCTAATTCCGCAGCTTGTACATTATCAGTAGCTAATCCTACAACTCCTAACACGCCTAGAAAAAGAATAGGGGCTACAACCCAATGCTTCTTTGCCTTATACATTTTAAAACGTTTTTTTACTTCAGTCTGTTGATTCATGTATCATTCTCCTCGATTTTTTATTTTTTGTTTGTAAAAATAGTTCACGCAACACAAGGAGCTCGTTGCTTTTTCATCATTATTTCCATTCCTCCTCACAAAAAGAGAACCGAAAGTTTTTCGATTCCCTTAGCTTTTTTTTGCGTTAAAAACATTTAACGTGCTATCATAATTGTGTAAAAAGTACAAATCACTTCTTTACAAATCTTATTCGTTTAGTCAGTCGGCGGAAAACGGCTGACTTTTTTGTTGCCTAAAATTTTATTGTCAGGTACTATTTAAGTGTCTCCATCCGAGACAATCCATTTATTTTTTGTTGACCAGCGGAAACTGGTTGGCTCCTAAATTTGGTAGATTCTTCTGCCTTTAATACAATCAGCCAACCATTTTGGTTGGCTATTTTTTTATTTTTCAATTTATTCCAATGATTACAATAAAAAGGAGCGAAATATGTCGCTCCTTTGACTTTATTATTTAATTTTAAAGATATTTTTTACTTTCTTCTCGTTTCTACTAATAAAACTTATAATACCCGCAGCTCCTAACAAAGCAAATATCAGACCAGCTATAGCTAACCATTTATTATTTTTTTCTCCTGTATGTGGTAAAGAATCTGGGGCTTTTGCTACTTGTTTCGTCTTACGAGGTTCTGAATGTGTTAATGCTTGTGCTTTTGGTTGTTCTTTTTGTTTAGAAAAAGATAACTGTTGGAGACCAGGTGTTTTGTCTGCTGAAGTAGCACTTGCTACTAACGTTTGGTTTTGTTTTGCTTCTCGTTCAAGGCGTTGTTGCTCTTTCGCTACTTGCTCTTGCAACGCTTCTTGTCGGCGCTGTTCGGCTTGTTGTACCTCTAAGTCTCTTAATATGCCTTGGTACTGCTGTAGCTCTAACTTCGCGTTAGAAAGGTCTTCTTGTGCTTGTGTATAAGCAAGTGTAGCAACGGCTTGTTGTTCTTTAAGTTCTTCCAACGATTTCAGAGAATTTTCATAGGCTTCTTGTGCTTGGACCGCTGCTGCTTCTGCTTTGTTTAACTCGTTTAATGCTTTTTCGTATGTTGGTTGAGCATTTTCTAAACGAGACAATGAACGTGTACTTGTTTTAAGCGCAATTTGTTTTTGATTTAAGTTTTCTTTTGCTAAATTCAATACTTCCTTCAAGCTATTCAATGTGTTTTCTTCTGCTTTTTGGGCTTCTTGTTTTTCTTTCAGCACTTTAGCAGACGTTTGTTCTATCGCTTGTGCGTCTGCAACTTTTGTTTTCGCTTTTTCTAAAACAGCAGCTCGATTTTGAATTAACTCATTGATTGTTACCAATTGATCTTTTGTTTGTTGAAGGCTTTTTTCTGCCGTTGCAGTTTGTCGTACTTTTTCTTCATAGTTTGTCGTACTCTTAGTCGCAACTGCTTGAAGATTGGCCAATGTCGCTTTATGAACAGATAGTTCTTTTTCTGCTGTTGCTTGTGTTGTTTTGGCTGTATTTAAGGCTTGCTGACTTGCACTTCTTGCTTGTTGTGCGTCTGATTCTGCTTGTTGTGCGGTAGCTAATTTTTCTTGATTGGTTGCTACTTCTTTTTGAAGGGTTTCTTTACTCTTAAAGACTGGTACACTTCCTTCTTCATAAGTATTTTGATCTACCAGTCTTGATTGATTGTATCCAATAATATGAATTTTACCGGAAGAAAAACCGTGATTTTCTTCTGAAAGAGCAATTGCAGTATTTGTTTTATCTGCTTGTAATAATGATTCAGTATGTCCATAACCCATTCTTCCATCATTAAACAGCATATCGACTAAAGCTTCTCTTGCTGCTCGCTCAAAATCTAGTACGGATATTTTCCCGTCTTTTGGTTGGAAGTATCCGCCACTTAAATTTTCATAAAAGTTTTGCCCTGGATACTCTTTAAAACCATTCTCTTTTGCTGCTTTATTAATTGCATTTTCATCATGTCCAATTTCATTAGGATTAGTATACTTCGCATTATCCCAAGCAAATTTTATATTTTGACTGGACACTTTTAATTTTTGCAATCCAAGTTTTTCGCGAACGTCATTTAATAAACCAACAAAATAATCACTCATTTGTTTCTTTTGTTTTTCTGTAGGATTTTTAATGTCGATCATTTCCGTTGCTTTTGCCGCATCTGCTTGATTTTCAGGAAAAACTTTATTTAATGCTAATGCTTCTTTTTCCATTGCTTGCTTTTCTTGTTCAGATAATTTTTTGTAATAATCAGGTGTGAAATTGGCAGGCAAGTTAATCCCTTTATGTCCTTTTAGCTCTTCTTTTGATTTATCTAAAGTATTCTGCACTTGCTTTGTTGCTGTTTGCTTGTCTTTCAAAGCATTTTCTTTCGCAGTTAAATCTGCCTGTTTCGCAGCTGTATCTGCTTTTGCGTCTGTTACTTTCTCTTGACTAGTTGTCACAACAGTTTGATGGTCTGCGACTGCTTGATCGTCCTTCGTTTTTTGATCTTTAGCTTTGGCTTCTTCTTTCTGTTTGTTAGCCAATTCTGCTTCTTTTGCTGCTTGTTCTTTTTCTGCCTTTGCTTTTTCCGCTTCCGCATTTTTCGCTAATTCTTCAAGCTTGGCTTGTTCTTGTTTCGCAGCTGTTACTGCTTGTTGATCTTTATCATTTTGTACTTTAGCAGCAGTCGTTTCTTTTGCTTTTTCATCAACAACAGCTTGTTGTTGGTTAACGTCTGTTTGAGCTTGATCCACTACTTTTTGTTGGTCATCAACAGCTTGTGTATCCGTAGCCACTTGGTTTTTGGCTTTTTCAATGGCTGAAGGTGTTGCTTCATCCACAACTTTTTTTGCTTCGTCTACGACCGCTTGTTGGTCAGTCACTGCTTGTTGACTTTGATCCAATGCACCTTTGTTTTGATCGACCACTGCTTGTTGGTCTTTAACAGATTGATCAATGGTGTCTTTTTCTTTTTTCGCAGTGTCAGCAACTTGTTGTTTTTGATCGACAATTGCTTGTTTCTCTGTTACTTGTTGCTGTTTTTCAGTAATGGCTTGCTCCGTTGTTTCTGTAGCTTTCACTGCTGGTTGTTCTGTAGAACTGTTTTCAGGTGTTTTTGGTTGCGCTTGTTCTGCTGCCTGTACTTCATTTCCCCCAATACCTGCTACCCCCGTTGCGACTAAAATACTTAACCCTGCACTTGCGAACTTTTTCATTTTGCTTTCCTCATTTCTTATTATTTTTATTGTAAATGGGATACCCATTGTCTTTACGCCATTGCTGTAACGCTGTAGTTGTTATATGGAATTCTTCTGCTATCTCTTTAAACTGTAAGCCCATTTTTTGATAGGCTTCAAATCTTTCCTTGCTAATATGAGAAGAAAATTGTCTGGTGCTTGCAGTTTCTATCTTTTTTGCAAGTTCTTGTATTCGTTTAAAACGCTCGGTATCTTCATTCCTATACCAGTCTGCGTCTTCATTCATCAATGCCAACATTTCTTTACGCCAGATATTTTGCTCTTTTTTTGTCATACCCCTCTCACCTCAAATTAATAGTAACAAAATAACATTTATTAAAAAAATACTATCCTTCTTTTGTCTTCTTGGACTTACCAAAAAATAAAAATATTTTCGACTAGTTTATGGCGTCCGGAACTAGAAACCCTAATAGACAACGGTAAATGTAACAAAATTATTGTTACAAGTGCCTATATGCATTGCAGCACACAACATATCTTTTACAGATATGCGCTCTCCCATTACGAAGAGCCTATTAAATATTACTTAATAATAAGTGTTTTAGCCTAAATCCCTTAGTAGCTGCTCTGATTAATTTAGGCGCTATAAATTGCTGCCTCTCTGGTTCAAAATGTTTGTTTACTAACTATCGTTATCATAGTTATTCATTTGCAAAAGCTTATGATTACGACGTTTGCTTACACTAACCAATTTTTTGTTGTTAATGTACTAAAACAATCCTTCGTCCGAAATAAAGGAGGGCCACTCCACCGCTGAATCATTAAGCCTATCTTAATCTTCCACTCTCTCCACATTCTTCTTACAGAGATTTCACAATTGTTTTTTTAAGCAAGTCCAAGAAGACAAAATCTATCTTATGATTTTTTATCGTAGTCTAAAAATTTACTCATTCCTCTACCAGTAACTTTTAACGGACCACTAGGAGAATTTCTTCTAGCGATTAATACCCCATTATGGTCATAAACATGTTTAATTTGTTTATAGACACTTCGCAAAGGAACTTGACCAACTTCTCTTTCGCATAACTTTTTCCCTTTAAAATACTTCTCTATTTGAACAGCAACCATCCCCTCAATTCTATATGTTTTTGTCTTTCTAACAAACTTTGATGTAGCATTGGGTAACTTACGCTTCTCGCGTTGCCCAAAAACAATAATTCGGTTGCCGTAGTACCCAACATGTTCAATTCGTAATACTGAAAAGCAACTCATTTACATTCCCCCAATCGAATATTTTTTAAATAAAAATAAGAGCCATGCAACACGTTGTTTGCACGACTCTTACGAGTAGTTCCAGTACAAACAATGCGTAAAAGCATTGAATTATTCCACAAGCGAGTCATTTTAAGAAAAAGAGAGTGCTTGCTACTTTTTTTATTTTTTCAACAAGTTAACAGACAACAAAAAAGCGGAGAATACATACATTTACTGTATACATTCTCCGCATGCTGTCTTATTCTACAATCAATAATTAATAGGAATAAATCTTTATGAAAACCTAAAAATCCTGAAACATGTGGAAATTATTCATAAAAATTGTTATACTATAGATTGTTGTAATATAATTACAGCGAGCGAGCCGATTACAGTTCATGTCGTACCATGAATTGTTTAACTACCTAGGATTGCCGTCCGATGGTAGTCGGTTCTTATTTTGTTAACACTAAAATTTTTAAGACGTTTACGATATTAATGTAACTGTTAATACACTGATTATACTAAGGATAGATAATATTTTTTTATTTTTCATAAAGATATTCCCCCCTTACATAAATAATAGCATAAACTTGATTCCTTATCAACGATTTTTTAAGCGAATTCTAAAATCAATGATTATAACTTGTTTTTTAAATCAATTTTATCCATCTTTTTTATGCTATTTTTAGTCACTTTTTTTGTTTTTGATAACAAAACATATTTAACTGGGTTCTAAATTATGCTATTTATAGGGGGTTTAGAGATTGTTTAATCCAAAAAAAATCAAAGAAATTAGAGAAGAGCTTGGTTATTCGCAAACAGATTTTTATGAAAACATAATGTCAAAAGCTAGCTATCAAAGATTTGAAAAAAATGAGAAAGAATTATCACTGCAACAACTAGAAAAAATTTGTGATAAAATTGCAATGCGACCTGAAGAAATTTTATATTGGTCCGATGTAACTCAATTAGATTCATTGCCTTTCTGGAAACAAAAACTAGCTATCCCCAATTATTTATCCTCACCTGAAAACTTTTTGGAGAAGTTCACGAAAATTGAAAACGATAAAGATAAAAGTTTTGGTCATTATTGTTTGTATATTACCATGATTTCATTAGGGATTCAGGAAAATTATCTCGATAAAAATTATTTTTCAAAAAAACAACTTTATATTTTCTCATTTTATTCACCCA
>OFHA01002227.1_pt1 | contig 11716 bp, 10 predicted proteins | sample 1521891 | NCBI WGS metagenome assembly OFHA01 (sample SAMEA3504089, study PRJEB24116) | mouse gut metagenome | biome: mouse gut; feature: mouse-associated habitat; material: faeces | place: Denmark | collected 2011 | reverse complement strand
ATGAAAAGATTGATTTATACTGTGCTTTGAAAAAGCTGAAAAGAAAAGAGCGGGATGCCATCGTGCTAAAATATTTTTATGACAAACCCATCGCGGAAATTGCACTGATTTTAAAAACACCTGAAAACAGCGTAAAAACCATACTCAGAAGAGCAAAAGAGCATCTTAGAAAAATTTTAAAGGAGGATTATTTTGAATATTAAAAATGTTTTGTCAGAGATAACAGTTCCATCTTCGTTAGATGACATCACAGAGCAGGCAGTCTGCCGCGCAGCCGCAAAAAAAGCTGTCCATGCAAGGACGATGAAATATGCCGTTTCATTTGCCATAGCCGCGTTCCTTTTCTTAGGCGGGATAACCGTTGTCCAACCAGTATGGGCAAGAGAAATTCCTTTTTTCAATTCTATTTTTGAATATATAAACGAATACGTGACGGTTCCGGGGGAATATGGAGAATATGCATCGAATGTCCTGACTGCCTCGGAAGATAACGGTGTAAAGATAAATCTATCAGAAATTTACTGTGACGGGGAAAATCTGTTTATCAGCTACAGCGTTGAAAGCAAAAAGCCGTTTTCCTCTTACGAGAAAGGAAAATATAATAAACGGCAATTGCTGACGGAGAATATCAGCCTGACAATTAAGAGCGGTAAACTTACGCGCAAACTTGAAACTACCGGTTACGGTGAAAGTATGGTGGGAACATTTGCAGACGACCACACCTTCGCCGGAGCAGCCTATTATATGGATGAAAAAGAATCTTTCCCGGAGGAATTCACCCTGGAAATCACGATTCCTTCCTTAAAGCTGCAGAGTGATTCCGCTGAAAAATATGACCGCCTGATTCCGGGTGTCTGGAATTTCAGCGTGCCCGTAACCGTCAACTGCAAGGATATAAAGACCATAACCCCCAAAGTTGCTAAACGCGGCCACAGTATTGACCGGATTGTAGTCTCGCCGCTCCTGGTGACAATCTATACTTCATACCCGGATATCTATCTGAAACGGGACAGCATTGATTATCTCGTGCAGTGCTTTAGCGACAAGTCTGATCTACCTGTTGCGGGCAGCGGTATTGCCGGAGCCACAACTGCATTTGATAAAATAAGCCGTTCAGATATATCGGGAACACTCCGCATCTATGTGGCGGACGCCAAGGATATGGAAAAACACAGTGCGGATGAAAACTCGGAAGAAGATGTGAAAAAATATGCAATTGTTCATACTGCAATAACATTATAAGGAGAGTTGAATTATTAGCCTGCCGCCCCACTCCCTCACACAAAAAAAACTGCGGCGCATCATCTGAGATGCTCCCGCAGGTTTTCGTCCTCATATTCAAACACGCACCGCTCAAACGCATTGATCACATGCGTTTCCTGATACTTATCATACCGTTTCTGCTGTCTGCTGTACGTCATATGCACATGCCCATGCAAAAAAAACTTCGGTTTGTACTTCTCCATTAAAGTCCTAAACACCTGAAAACCCTGATGCGGCAAATCCCTCCCGTCATTCAACTGATATGCGGGAGAGTGTGTCACAAGTATGTCAAACCCCCGTTTTTGAAAGAGTCTAAACCGCAATTTCGCCGCCCTCTGGCGCATCTGCCATTCCGTATACTGATGCGTCCCTTCACTATACCGCATAGACCCGCCAAGACCCAGAATCCGTATCCCCTGATAGTCATAAATCCGTCCGTCTATACAAGTGCATCCCTCTGGCGGGATACTCTGATAACGCCCGTCATGGTTGCCATGGACATATAAAACGGGAGCCGTCGTCATCGTAACTAAAAAAGAAAGATAATACGGATCTAAATCCCCACAGGAAATAATTAAGTCCACATCTTTTAGCTTACTCTTATCAAAATATTCCCAGAGATACTTTGACTCCACATCTGAAACCGCCAGTATTTTCATAAGTTTATTAACCTTCCTCTTTTTTTACCCCCTGCTGGTCAATCACAGGCTCTGCCTGCTCCTTTAATTCTTCTTTTGCAGGTATCCTGCCAATGATATTATCAGCAAGCCAGTCCATCGTCATAATTTCCTCAGGCGTCAGACTGCCGTCCGGATCATCTGAAACAACGCCGGTCTGGGAATATAAGATCCCAGAAAAAGGATTAAACGTTTCCGAACAAATTGTAGTTTTTAACAGATCCACCAAACGCTTTGTCCCATTCGGCAGATATTTCGAACAGATAACGTCGACAACGCCTTCCGACATTCCCCACCAGTAATTGATCGCTTTTTTTACGGAAGGATCGTCGTCATATTTCCATGTCCCTTCCATAATCGTCCGAATTAACTGCTCATAAAACTTTCCCCAGTGCCAGATCGGCATCGCTAAGTTTCTCGGATGCCATTCATCTATATGGTAAATCCCAAAGAAACGGGACGCTTCTTCCGGAATCACCATATCCCTTCCGGAAACGCAGGAAGATCCCCTTTTTCTAATTTTTTCCTCTATGTCAATTTCTTTTTTCGTCGACCATTCCAAAAATACTTTCGCGCGTGGATTTATCATTTTCGCGCCCAGCGCAAATGCGTTAATATTGGCAATCGAACCGTAAATCGGATAGTCCGCGATATACGTCAGACGGCTGTTCTCCGCCATTGCCGCGGCAATCGCCCCCATTAAAAACTTCGCTTCATGCATCCTTGCATAATATGTCCGGATATAGCGGTGGGACGTATTTAACGAGCAATTTAGAATCTGTATTTTCGGATTTGCAATCGCCGCTTTTACGCTCGCCTGCGCAAATGGCGGCGTTGTCGTAAATATCAGGTTGCACCCCTCGGCAATGGCGGCTTCCAGCAAAGAGTCAATCTGCTCCAATGTGCCATTTTCGTAAAAAATCGTCTCAATCACTTCCGGAAACGTCTGTTCTAAATGAAGCCTGCCTAATTCATGCGCATACGTCCATGCGGAAGTCCCCGCCGTCTTTTCATAGATAAATGCTATTTTTAAATGCCGCGGAGCAGAAGGATGCAGAATCTCAAGCAGCGATTTCTTTTTCTGGTTCGGCTTCATTTTTAAATCCACTACCGCATCTTCCGCCAAAAGGACAAATTCTTCCCAGCTTTTCGTCACTAATTCCTGAATTTCGCTTGTCGTCTTTTCATCAATTTCCTGATAGCCGTACAAGGTAATCAAAGATAAAAATGCATCTCCGACTGTAATGTTTAACTTGCCGCCGCCCTTTGCCTGATATTCCGCGGCAAACCTCGAATAAACGGAACTAAACCGGAGCAATTCTTCTTCTGACCAAACCTCCCCCGGCTCTTTACCGACGGCTTTTTGCAGTTTGGCAAAGCTGCCTTCCTTGGAAAACCAGATATAATTAATTGGAGCCAACTGATAAAAGTCCATAAACTCATAATATATTTTGTTCTCCCTGTCCTCCGCGCGTTTTGGAATAATGCGCGTCACATACCCAAGGATAGAAACCGCGCCAAAATATTTCATCACGCTGACGCGTTTATTGCCTTCTTCTATGTAAAATTGATTCATATATTCATAGGCTTTCACCGGATCGCGTATCCCCTCATTCAAATGGCTTGAACTAAGCTCCGCCCATTTCACGGCAAACTCTGTGCTCTCCCTTAAAATCGGCATAAAGTTCCCTGCAAACGAACTGCTCCGCGCAAAAGTTTTCGTGCCTGCAATCTGATCAATCGGGATTTGCGTCAAACCAAGCTGTGATTCAGAGTAAGATCCTTTTTCTGGCAAAATATCGTCTAATACAAGCAGAGTAGGCTTCACCCCGCGAAGCATTCTCGCCTGATAATCCTTCTTTCCTAACTTAAATGCTTTACTATAATCTTCTTTTCCCATACTGTCCTCCCAAATATAGCGCTGCATATTTTCCTATATTATTATAACTGATTTTATCCATATAGAAAAGCAGTTATTACAAAAATGCCGGACAGGGAACAAAATTTTTGTTTCCTGTCCGGCATCTTTGTTTCTCTTACAATCCGCTTAATTTTACATTCATTAAATCCATGAGGCTGTCATATGTCACTGCCGCCGCCGCAGAAGAAGGATTTTCTTTTTTCCTCAATAGCGGCATTTCCTGTGAATCCGAAACAAGAAAACTGTGCAGCCGCTGCCTGCTCTCATAGAGCTGGCGGACGTACTCCCTTTGAATCGCTTCACTTTTTGCGCAAGCTTCTTTTCTGGCTTTGATTTCGTTTTGTTTCATTAAGGCTTTTTGACGTTTCCGCCGCTTTGTCCACCATGACTCCTCATCGTTTTTTTCTGTTTTCCCACTCATCTTGGATTTACTGTAACCTTCTCCATGATGTTCTTCAATCGATGCGCCAAAATGCTCACGGATAAACATTCCACTCTGCCCGTTTAAGCCAAAAAAAGGATTATGCACAGCTCTGTCTTCCACAAAATAACCCAAAACCCATGCTTCATAATCCGGATCACATTTCATCTGCTCAAAGCCTTCCTCCGTAATGTCAAGAACTGTCGTGTCATTCACTCTCGTCGGATCATAGGGAATCGTATCCAAAAGAGAGTAAAAATACTTCTTATACTCTGCCAAAGTCATATTTTGCGTAGAAACATTCTGGGCATTGTTTTTTAATCTGACTGCCCTGCCCGCGCGGACTTGTTTGTCTACATGCGAAGCCTCTTTTGGATGTTTCCGTTTAAACTCCTCTACCACACTGTCCCGCTTCTTATTCTCCTTATTTTCTGTCTTCGCATAAACCGCGGTGTGGTTTGCATTTAATGTATCGTGGATACAAACAACGCCCATATGCTATCCCTCCATTTCCAGTACAAAAACTTCCTGCCGCTTTGTCTTTTCCAACTTTTTTCTAAATTAGATTTCGTCACTCGGGATAGAACAAATTAGACCGATGTCACCAACAGATTATTTTTTGTTATAAACTACATCTGCCAGATAAAAATGAAAAAAACTTTTTCCTCTTCAAATAAAATAGAAATTATAGTACAATAGAAACTAACAAGCAAGGATTGTTCTGTGAAAGGAAGCATAACTGGAATGAATATAATTGAGACGAAAGGCCTGACAAAATACTATGGAAAAGCAAGAGGGATTCTTGACATGAATCTAACCGTCCAAGAAGGGGATTTTTTCGGATTTATCGGTCCGAACGGGGCAGGTAAAAGTACGGCAATCCGTATTTTACTGGGACTGATTTCCCCGACAAAAGGAAGCGCCAAAATTATGGGCAAGGACATTTTAACGCATCCAAAAGAAATCCTTTCCGAAACCGGCTATATGCCGTCCGAATCTGCTTTTTACAACAATATGAAAGTAAAAGACCTAATCAAGCTTTCCGCGGATTTCAGGAAAAAAGACTGCGCTGCGGAATCAAACCGCCTTTGTGAAAGGCTTCTTCTTGACCGGAACAAAAAAATATGTGAACTGTCTCTTGGCAACCGCAAAAAAGTTTCGATTGTATGCGCGCTGCAGCATATGCCGCGGCTTTGTATCTTAGATGAACCAACGAATGGCTTAGACCCGCTGATCCAGAGGGAATTTTATAAGATCTTACAGGAACGCAATAAACAGGGCTCTACCATTTTTTTATCTTCACATGCGTTGTCGGAAGTGCAGAAATATTGCAAACATGCAGCCGTGATCCGCGAAGGCAAACTACTCGTTTCCGACCAAATGGACCATCTTGGGCATACACAGGCAAAACGCGTCGTTTTGCGAGGAGTGACGGAACTTTCAAATCAACTTTGCGGGATCAAAGATATGCAGACTGACAGTGAGGGCATACGTTTTTTGTATAGCGGAAACTTAAAAACGCTTCTATCATTTTTGGCTCCGCTTCCTATCACGGATATTTCGATTACGGAACCGGATCTAGAAGAAATTTTCATACATTATTATGAATGACCGGCAGAAAAAGGAGGTTTTTTAAATGGTATTATTTCGGCATGAACTTTCCTGTGGGAAACATATGTTGTGGATTTGGTCTGCAATTATTTCCGGAATGCTTCTTATCTGCATTCTAGTATATCCGGAAATGAAACAGCAGATGACGGATATTAGCGGAATGTTTGCTGATATGGGCGCATTTTCAGCGGCATTTGGAATGGATCAACTCAATTTTGGGGAATTTATCGGATTCTTTTGTGTGGAATGCGGAAATATCCTTGGGCTTGGAGGAGCTTTTTTTGCCGCCTTGCTCGGCATTTCTTCTCTTGCAAAAGAAGAAAAAGAACAAACGGCTGAATTTCTGCTTACGCATCCAATCCGCCGCCAAAATGCCGTATTGCAGAAATTTGCCGCCATACTCACGCAGATTTTAATCCTAAACGGAGTTGTCAGCATTGTCACAATGGCGGGAATCGCATTTATTCAGGAAACGCCCGATTACGGGACGCTTGCCCTTTTGTGTTTTGCCTATTTGTTTCTTCAGATTGAAATTGCATCTATCTGTTTTGGCGTCTCCGCTTTTTTAAGCAAAGGCGGGCTTGGAATGGGGCTTGGGCTGGCGGCGGTTTTTTATTTTTTAAATATCATCTCCAATCTGTTAGACAAGATGGATTTTTTGAAATACGTCACGCCTTTTAGCTATACGGAAGGAACGTTTATCGTCACAGAAGGCAGGATCGACGGACCGTATTTTACCGTTGGCGTGATTCTGGCTCTTGCCGGAATTTTAACGGCTTACTATTGGTATCCCAAAAAGGATATTGCATAAGGAACGGGCAGACTAGCAGAAACTGCCCGCTCCATTCCGCCGCCGGTCCATTGCCAGCAAAAACCCCCACATCAAAAGTCCAGCGCACGAAATTAATTTTCCCATCGTAACTCCTGCCGCATGGTAAATAATTTCAACCCTGTGTTCCCCTTTCGTAATTGCGGCTCCTAAAAACGCCATGTTTATCTTTTGTGGTTTTACACACACGCCGTCTATCCAAATTTCAAACCCGCTGTCATAAGGAATCGACGTAACCAGACAGCCGTCATTTTTCACGGAAAGTTTCCCGCTAATCCGGTTCCCTTTCGTCTTGACAAAATCCGGCTGAAATTCTGACTGATACAAGCTGTCCTCCTGCAATATTTCCCCACTCCCGATAAAACACTTCAAATTAGAAATCACATAATCCCCCGCGCTAAATGAAAGCTTCACCCTGCTCTCTCCCTCCGCCAGTCTGACTGCATAGGTAAACGACGTATTCCCATTATAATAAATATGATCTTTTGCGCTCAACTTATTGCGCTCCCCTGCCAAATCCACAAAAACATCATGCGTTTCCTTTTTATTCTCCACATCAAACTGCGCAAACAGCAGGCGCTCCCCTCCTGTAAACTCCTCATCTTCTAAAACAATTAGATTTGCTTCCACCTCGCTTTTTGCCTGAATGTGATAACCGTTTTCCACTTTCGTAATCCCTTTGCTTTCCGAAACGGAGACGTCTGCCTGATTCACTTGATACAGTTCCTTCTTTTTTCCTTGTTCCGTGAAATCCGTCCCGTCATTTGCCACTGCAAACTGCATAAGGGCAGTCTGGTTATAGGGAAAAGAAAGACTTTCATATGCCTTTTGCGAAATCAACTGATCTGTCGCATAAAGAACCGGAGCAGCTTGTTCCTGAATATGTACGTCATACGCTTTTTGGCCTGCTTTTTGCTCTAAAAAATATTTCACGCCCATAAATTTTTGAAACAACGGATTTTCTGACGTCCCTTGCATTAAATGATTCCGATATGGCTGTTCCACCCCAAACACGTCTTCCCGAAATTTATTATAGCTATCCGCTTCTACGGAAGAATAAATGGAGGAACTCCACTGGCGCATATCCCAAATCCGGTTGATATTTGCCTTTTTTTCTTCAAATGAGCCGCCTTGTTCCAGCCGGAACAGCCCCTGTTCATTTGCCAAGAGATCTGAAATTTCCTTTTCCCATGCGGAATCTGTGACTTGACGGTAAAATTGTTTTTCTAAAATATGCCCGCCGGCAGCATTACAGAAAATCCCATACGCCACAAGACAAATGATAGACGGAAACGCAAGGCAGACAGTATATCTACACTTCCTGTACAGCAGCGCAAAAACGACGGAACACCCTGCTTCATACAGTAAAAACCGGCTTTCTTTCGATTCAATCCCATTTCCATGTAAAAGAAAAGAAACAAAACAAAAAAACACTGTGAGCAGGATACCCCCAACAACATTCCAAGACGGAATCTCATTTTGCTTTAATTTCTGCAAAAACACTGCCGCAAGAAATAACAGCGCAGGCAAAAGCGGAATCAGCGCTTTGTCCCGCGCGTACAATCCCCCGTTTAACGCCCATGTAAATACTGGAAACACAAGAAGCGCAAGGCAGGCTGCCGACAAAAAACAATCCCGTCTGCATTTGTAAGTAATTCCCACAAATAAGACAACAAGCGCCGCCGCTGTAAGCCCGATTCCATATCCACTGTATGCAAACCGCTCCACGGAAAAATCAGGAAGCAATAAATCTTTCCAATGGTATGGATTAGATGCTCCATTTCTTTTCATTAGGGCAAGTCCGGTCGGAAGCAATAACACACCCGCTGAACAAACCGCGGCAACGATTGGGACGCCAAATTTTAGGATAGGATGCTTTCCTTGCGTCTTTTGGCATCTGCTTATGCCATACAAACACACTGCCAGAATCCCTCCAATGGAAAAATAAAAACTTGTCAGAACCATAAGAAAAATGCCGGCGGCATATAAGCCGCGTCTCCCATTCTTCCAGTACCGATCCACGCCAATGAGCGACAGGCATAAAAACGGCATATAATTCACAAACATCACTTGGCGGCAGGAATGAAACACAATCGGGCTTGCCAACGTGAAAATCATAGATACTGCAATACTGATTTCCATGGAAAATTTATGAGAATCCAGCCAGTAAAAAAATAACAACACAGAAGCCACTATCCCCAGAAATGAAACTGCAATCATATAATCGCTCATTTTAATAAATGGCAGAAGATAAGAACATAAAATCATCGGGTTAAATAAACCGTAGTAGGAAAAATGATAGATATTCTGGCCGCCGCCAATACCTGCGGCAAACTCTGGAAAAAAATCTTTTGTTTGATAAAATTGTTTTCGGAAATAATCCGGAATGACGCTATGCTGGCTAATCCAGTCTATTGTTGACGCAAACATTCCATGCCGTCCGACAAACAGCCAGCATATAAAACCTGTAAAAACGGTAAGGAACAAATAAGGTACGATCTGCCTTCTTCTCTGATGTGTAATTTTCATATCGAATTTCCTCCTTCGGTTACACATTGTATCCCTTAATTCTTAAAAAACACCCAAACGAAATCTTAAGTTTTCTAAAGAATTTAAAAGAAATAAAAAGCCGGAGGGCATTTTTCATACACGCTCCGGCTTTACACCTGAAAAACGATACGTTATAATCTTTTAAACGGCAAAAAAAACAGAAAGCCGTCTGTGCGCTCAATGGCTTTCTGTTTTTTCTATAAAAAGGAGTTGACGCAAATGACACAATCCGCCCCCCGTATCTTAATTGTTGATGACAACCCGGAAATCCGTGAAATCCTCCAGATCCTTCTTGGCGGCGAAGGTTTTCAAATCACGGAAGCCGCTGACGGATGCCATGCCTTAAAAGAATTGGAATCCTGTTATTTTGACTTAATTATACTAGATGTAATGATGCCTGAAATGAATGGATATGAAACCTGCCTGAACATACGGGCAAAGAGCAACGCGCCAATTTTATTTTTAAGCGCGCGCACGACCGACAGCGATAAACTTCTTGGTTTTTCCAGCGGAGGGGACGACTATTTAGAAAAGCCATTTTCCTATCCGGAACTAATTGGCCGCGCGAAAGCCTTAATCCGCCGCTACCACGTCTATCAGGGAAAAGAGGAAACAAAGCCTTCCTCGATTCTCGAGTTTGGCTCGCTTACCATTGACATGGCTGGGGAGCTTGTTTGTCTTAGCGGCAGACAAATTGAGCTGACTACGACAGAATACGAAATGCTTAAACTGCTTGCCCAAAACCCCCATCAGATTTTTTCCGCCCAGAGACTGTATGAAGCCATCTGGAATGAACCATATTATTATGGCGCAAACAATACCGTTATGGTGCATATCCGGAATTTACGGTTAAAAATTGAAAAAGATCCGAAAAATCCGCTTTATATTAAAACGGCATGGGGAAAGGGGTATCATTTTGAATCCGCTATGTGATACCTCTCTTTTATCTCCGCCATGCTCCGTCCACTTTCCCGCAGGCTTAAAATTTCTTCTATCCTATGTACCGTCCCGACCCTTTCATACCGGCGAGTCAGGTTTTCTTCTTCCTGTTTGTACAAAAGAAGCCCCTCTTGCGTATAATATTTCAGCGTACTGTAACGGCAGCCTGTAATCCTCACCAACTCGCCGATCGAAACATATTCCGATTCCAAAATTTTTTCCATTGTTCTTTGTCTTGACATTTTAGCCACCTATTGATATGCCGGAACAATCGCAACGCCCTGAACCACGCCAACATGAAAACGCCGCGCCGTAGGAAAGATCCGGTAATAAACATTGTCTATTTTCAAAAGATGTTCCTCTCCATATTCCACCGATTCCACGGAATGCCCACGCTCCCTTAAATAATCAATGACGGCGTTTCGCCTGTCTGCCACATCTGTCCCAAAAACAACCATATCAATAAAAATTGCCTGCCTTCTTTCTAAAAATGGAAAGATTAAATTAATCCCCTGCATATAGGGATTCTGAAAAAACTTCTGTTTCTTTTTCAAAAACCCCTGATAAATTGTTTCAAGACCATGAAACTCTGTGTTTAAGAGCGTATAAGCGAACGCATCCTCAGACATACATTTTACCAGCCTTTCCTGAAGATGCATCTGTTCTTTTACGGAAAAAAAGTCGTATAAACATCCGGTTTCCCTGAAAAGATACAATAAACAGACAGTCTCAACGCTTACTTCTCCATCTTCTAATATTTCAGCGCGGACGCATTCCGTAATCCTACGGTACTCGGATTCCAAACATTTATATACTTTTAAGGAAGCATCCATCACGTCATAATTAACGTCACAGCCAAGAATATCTGGAACTTCTGTCAACACGTCCGTCAGGCGGGCTTTCATTTGACTCTCAATTTCCCTTCTCTCAGCTTTATTCAAATTTCGGATTCTTTTTATTTCCTGAAGCAAACGATCTGAAAGTTCCTCTTTTTTGCCGGAAACTCCTTCCTCAGCCACCTTTTCCAAAAACTCTGCCATTACAATTCCTTTTAAAACAATCTTTTTTGCGACGGTATTCTGTTTACTGGACAGCCCGTTTAAGCCAACCAAAGCAAACTTCTCCGCCAAAGTATATTCCCGCATCCTGTCATTCTCCTTCCCTAGATTTCCCATACATTTGAAATTTATTCTTTGCTTATCACTTAATCCTTTTTGCTTATACTTTTTTGTTTATCACCTTCTATCCTCAGCTCCTCAATATCTTTTGTTTTCTTGTAAAACTGCTTTTTAATCACTCTCTTTGAGCCGAACTCATTATCCACTGCTTATTATTTACGATTACTGCTTACTACTCATTACTTACTGTTACCGTTTACTTCTTACTTATCTACCGCTTACTACTTACTGCTCATAGCTTACTGCTTACTGCTTACTGCTTACTGCTTACTGCTTACTGCTTACTGCTTACTGCTTACTGCTTACTGCTTACTGCTTACTGCTTAC
>OFHA01002225.1_pt1 | contig 11722 bp, 10 predicted proteins | sample 1521891 | NCBI WGS metagenome assembly OFHA01 (sample SAMEA3504089, study PRJEB24116) | mouse gut metagenome | biome: mouse gut; feature: mouse-associated habitat; material: faeces | place: Denmark | collected 2011 | reverse complement strand
CCTTGAAAATATAAGGTTTGTAATAAAAAACATAGAGGTAGATTTGACACTACCCTGGACATTGTGGGGGGTCTTAATATGAGTGTAGATAGGTTTATGGATATGGGGGTGAATTTAATAAAGTTACTGGAGTTCTACCAAAAAAACAAGATAAAGTATGCGATAACAGTAAATGGTGATTGCATGTCACCAATATTGAAAAATGGTGATGTTGTTCGTATTTGCTTTTGCGAGCAATATCAGGTTGGCGATATTGTCGTATGTGTTGATATAAAGGGCGTAAGGTATATACATAGAATATTTGAAATTGTAGATGGAAAATACATAACCAAAGCGGATAATAATCTGTGCATAGATGTTGCTCCAATTACTTATGATAAAATTTTTGGGAAAGTTGTTATGTGAGGTTGAACGCTTCCTCTTCCAATATGAGTTGCCGAACAGCATTGCAGAAATCCTCTTCAGTCCGTATATTGCTCAGATATGGCGACTGGATTAATAACCTGTTCCAAGGGGGGGACCTGGACTCTTTTTCAGTTTTTTGTATACCTGAAAGTACAGGCTTAATGACATCAGACAGCTTTTTTCATTGTACGGCCCACCATACTCTTCTTTCAAAGCAATAAGATCTATGCTGTTATAAAAATGGTTCCGATCTATGCTGATAGCTGAATAGGTTGTGCTGACCACTTTTGCGATCTGGGTTTGAGTTTTTCTTCCGCAGCAATCAGAATAATTTTAGAGCGGACTACAATACAAGATGGCTGGGAATAACTGGCGCTGTGTTTTTGTTTTATCAGATAATGTAAAAGAAACAGCTCAAAGCAATTATTGTTGAGATAGTATTAAATAATAAAATGAAAGAAAAAGTATATGATTATATATAAACACTGTATTAGCACCCAAATTGCTTTCTGGGCTTGTTTGGCATTAATTATATGCCTTATGAGCCACAGAAAGCATTTTGATTAAGTTTTAGAAAACTTATTTAGTGAAAAGGATGCATCCAAAGCTTCTTCTATAGCCATTTCATAGGAAGAGTTAATATTAGGAAGATCATCATTATTCCAATAAATTCCTATGAAATATTCTAAGGTGCCAGAATTTCCGGTTATTGGACTGTTTGTGACGCCTAATATATTGACAGCGTTATTTAAATAAAATTCACATAGATCTGTTAAAATTTCTTTTAAGATATCCCGCTGATTAATATTTCCGTCTCTTCTTATCTCACTTGAGTCAACTTCGTATATTGGTTTTACAAGGCATATCATTAGCCCTTTTTCTTTTAAAATGTCCTTACAAATAGGCAACGCTTTTTTTAGAGATAAATATGATAAATCCAGCGAGATATAATCTGGTTTAGGTTGAAGTTCTTGCAGGCATTTATCAGATAAATTAGTTTTTTCCATATTCCGAACATTAGGATTTACAGCCAGCTTACCAGCCAGTTGACCATAACCAGCATCAACTGCATATACTAAAGCCGCACTGTTTTGAAGCCAACAATCTGTAAATCCACCCGTTGATGCGCCACAGTCCAAAATGATTTTAGATTCAACAGGAACTGCGAATTTTTTTAGTGCATGTTCAAGTTTTAATCCACCTTTATTGACATATGTTTTTTTATAATAATTTTTTACCCTTATAGTAGATGTGACAGGAATCTTTTCGTTTATGCTGTATATAAGTTGTTCATCTGCCAACACCTTTCCCATCATTACCCATGTGGTGGCTTCTTTTTCATCTGAGAACCAATTTTCACTCAAAAGTTTTTCTTTCACTGTGCATTTTAATGTTTTTTTTGTATTTTTCATAATTACTTAGTATACCGATATCACATTATATTACTATATTTGTTTTAATGTACAATGAATTATAGTATAAATGGTGTACCTGCCGTCCTTTCTGTGAAGATTTAATCTTAATAAGTAATTATATAAGAAAATAGAATTTTTACAATGGACAAAAATATCAATATATTTCTTATATTTTTGGATATTTTGCCCAGGAAGTGAAAAGAGGTAGTTTGTTTTCCTTGCAGAATGTGAAAATATATGATAATATAAACATATTATAGAATATGACAGTTACAGAAGCTTCTTATTATGTGGACAGGAAGAGGAGGGCTGAGGACATGCTGAAAAAACTGGTGAGGTTCTGCGGGGTGACGGTAAAGGAGTCCCCGGTGCTGTTTGGCTTGAATATTGTGATGATGCTGTTTTTTATTGCCATGCAGCTGGGGATGAGCTATGCGTTTAAGCTGCTCACGGAGGTGGTGGTGGGTGGGGAGAATCTGTCCGGCAGGTACCATGCAGTGGTGGTTGTGCTAATATTTTTTGTCTGCATCACATTCGGGGGAAATACGGGGAATTTTACCCAGATGATGAAGGCGGCCTACACCCAGAAGGCGAAGAAGATCTTCCACCGCAGGTTTCTGCGCAGGGCCTACAGTACGAAGCAAGATGATTTTTATGACAAGGATTTCTATGACCAATACGAATACATAAAGGGGCATATTGGTGACACCACCCAGATCAGTGAAGTGGTTTTTAATGAGCTGCTCTACAGCGTGCTGCAGATCTTTGTCTTTTCCACGGCCATCGGCATTTTCAGCCCCCTGGTCCTGGTTTACATTCTCCTGCTGTCCGGTGCAATGACTTTTATCAATGTGTATGCGGTGAAAAAGCGTGTGGCGTTAAACGACAGTTATGTGAATGAGGAGAGAAAGAAGAATTATTTTAATGATATTTTTCTGGACAAAGGCGCCGTTAGGGAGATACGGCTCTACGGACTGGCGGAAAAGCTTTTGGCAAGGTGGAGGGAAAAGCATCAGGAGGTGGAACTGGAGAAATGCCGTCTGGAAGGCAGGCCTGACCATTAAGGAAGGGGAAAAGATTATGATTGTGGGGGAGAACGGCGTGGTTTCGGTGAGTGGAAAAAAAGCAGGGCTGAACTCTTCCACAGCCTGTATCTTCCAGGATTTTTATCAGTATCAGACGACGGTTCGGGAAAATATTGAGATGGGGGATCCAGGCAGAAAACTGACGGACGAGGAGATATGGGAGCTGCTGGACACAGTGGGGCTGCGGGAAAAGGTGGAAGGCCTGGAACAGGGGCTGGACACTCGCCTGGGTCAGTTGGATGGCCAGGGGGATTTCTCCAAGGGGCAGTGGCAGAGGATCGCCATCGCCAGGGCCATCGTCACGGAGCCGGAGGTGATCTTCTTCGACGAGCCCACGTCGGCGCTGGATCCGGTCTCGACGCTTAAAATAGAAGAACTGCTTTTGCAGCTGAAAAAAAGATATACCATCGTTATCGTCACCCACAATATGCAGCAGGCCGCCCGCATTTCGGACTATACCGCCTTTTTCCTGCTGGGGGAATTGATTGAGTACGGTGAGACAGAAAAGCTGTTCTCCCGGCCGGAGTGCCAGAAAACGGAGGACTATATCACAGGGAGGTTTGGATAATGCGGAGCAAATTTGACGAGCAGCTTGCCCTGATGAAAAATGAACTGATTCAAATGGGCGCACTGTGCGAGGAGGCGATCTCCCTGGCGGCAAAGGCTCTGACCGAGGGGGACAAGACCCTGGCGGAGAAGGTCGGGCCGCTGGACGGGGAGATTGACCAGATGGAGCGGGATATTGAGAGCCTGTGTTTGAAGCTACTGCTCCAGCAGCAGCCGGTGGCCCGTGACCTGCGGCAGATTTCCGCCGCGCTGAAAATTATCACGGATATGGAGCGCATCGGGGATCAGGCGTCCGATATTGCGGAGATCATTCTGGCCATGCTGTCAGAGGGCTATGTCCCGGAAGATGTGGGCCATATCCGCGAAATGGCGCGGGAGACGATCAAAATGGTCACAGAGAGCGTGGATTCTTACGTCCAGCAGGATATAGAGCGGGCCAGAGCCGTGATTGCTCACGATGACACCATTGACCGCTATTTTACACAGGTCAAAGCTGTGCTGATTCAAAAAATCGCGGAGGCGCCCGCAGTCGGGGAGCACGCGCTTGACCTGCTGATGATCGACAAATACCTGGAGCGCATTGGTGACCATGCTGTCAATATTGCAGAGTGGGTTATCTTCTCCATTACCGGGAATAAGAACGGGCAGGCACATTGATGGTAAGGAGTGTCTGTGGTATGATAATCTCGCTCGGAAAGGGGGAAAGAACATGATTTTTTGCGTAGAAGATGATGAAAGCATCCAGAGCCTTGAACTCTATGCGTTACGAAGCGCGGGTTTCGAGGTCAGGGGTTTTGTGGATGGCGATTCTTTCTTGGAGGCGCTTCGCACAGAAATACCCCAGCTTGTTATTTTGGATGTCATGTTGCCCGGAAAAAGCGGTGTTGAATTGCTGAAGTTGATGAAGGAATCCAGTACGACCCGTGAGATCGCGGTCATCATGGCAACGGCAAAGGGGGCGGAGTACGATAAAATCCAGAGCCTCGACCTAGGTGCGGACGATTATCTGGTCAAGCCCTTCGGCATGATGGAGATGGTATCACGAGTTAAGGCAGTACTGCGCCGGTGTCATCCCAGGCAAAACCCGGAGGTTCTGGCGGCAAATGATCTGGTGATGGATCTGGCGGAGCATACCGTTATGGCAGGCGGTGAGCGGGTTTCCCTCACCTATAAAGAATTTGAATTGCTGCGCCTGTTCATGTCCTCCCCCGGTGTCGCGTTCACCAGAGAAAAACTCCTGACCAGCATCTGGGATTCGGACTATTCCGGTGAAACCAGGACTGTGGATATGCACATTCGGACCTTGCGGCAGAAGCTGGGAAGCTATGGGGCAATGATCGAAACGATTCGTAATGTCGGCTATCGGCTGGAGGTAAAACCATGACCAAAAAAATTTTTCGGTCTATCCTGTCTGTAGCGGCGGCGGTACTGCTGGCAAACCTCGTCATTGTCATGGGATGCCTGTATGACTACTTCGGCTCCGTTCAGGAGACGCAGTTAAAAGACGAGCTGCGGCTTGCGGCCTACGGGGTGGAGGAAAATGGCCCGAACTATTTGGAACACCTGTCAGAGCGCGATTACCGCTACGCCTGGACCCCGGACTACCGCCTGACCTGGGTTGCGTCTGACGGCACGGTGCTGTTTGATACGCTGGATTCCGCGGAAAATATGGAAAACCACGCAGACCGCGTCGAGGTCCGGGAAGCGTTTGCGAAAGGGGAAAGCAGCAGCGTCCGCTACTCCACCACCCTCACAGAGCGGACGCTTTACTATGCCAAGGCGCTGAATGACGGAACTGTGCTGCGTATCTCCATCCGTCAGGCAACGGTGCTGGCGCTGGTTCTGGTGATGCTCCAGCCCATTTTGCTGGTAGCCATTCTCGCGGTCATTCTCTCTGCGGCCCTTGCAAATTGGATGTCCAAGAAAATCGTTCGGCCTCTTAACTCGCTGGATTTGGATCATCCGCTGGAGAATGACGCCTACGAAGAATTAGCGCCCCTTCTCAGCCGCATCCATCAGCAGCGGCAGCAGATCGCCGCGCAGCTTCACAGCTTGAAGAAACAGACAGATGAATTTGCGCAAGTGACCAGCCACATGAAGGAGGGCCTTGTGCTTCTTGATAACGCGGGAAAAATTCTGAGCATCAATCCGGCGGCGCAGCAGGTTTTTGGGGCGGAAAGCTCCTGTGATGGACAGGATTTCCTGACAATAGATCGAAGCCGTGACCTGCATCTCGCCATACAAACAGCGGCGGAGGAAGGACACGGCGAGATCAGGTCGGAGCGAAACGGGCGGGAGTTTCAATTTGACATCAGCCGGATCGAGTCGGAGGATGCCTTTGTTGGAACGGTGCTGCTGGCCTTTGACGTGACAGAGCAGGCATTTGCGGAACAAAATCGCCGGGAGTTTACCGCTAACGTATCCCATGAGCTGAAAACGCCCTTGCAGTCCATCACCGGCAGCGCTGAGCTACTGGAAAACGGGCTTGTCAAGCCGGAGGACGTGCCCCGGTTTGTGGGCATGATCCGCACGGAGGCGGCGCGGCTGGTCACGCTGGTGGACGACATCATCCACCTCTCCCAGCTGGACGAGGGGGCGGCGCCGGACCGGGAGACGGTTGATCTGCTGGAGACAGCCAAGGATGCGGCGTCTGCCTTGGGTGACAGCGCCACTGAAAAGGGAATCCATGTCTCCGTCTCGGGAGAGAGCGTTTCCATCAGCGGCGTCCGAAGCTTTTTACACGAAATGATTTATAACCTCTGTGACAACGCCATCAAATATAATGTGGAGAATGGCTCGGTGGAGATCACCGTCGTCAGAAAGGAGCAGGAGGCCGTTGTAACGGTCAAAGATACGGGCATCGGCATCCCGGCGGAGCACCAGTCCAGAATCTTCGAGCGGTTCTTCCGGGTGGATAAGAGCCGGTCGAAGGCCTCCGGCGGAACCGGGCTGGGGCTGTCTATCGTCAAGCACATCGCACAGTATCACGGTGCAACCATTAAGTTGCAGAGTGAGTTCGGTTGCGGTACTACTGTTTCAGTTGTGTTTCCTTTGTAGTCGGCAGATCAGTAATCGTGGAAAAAAGGAGCAATACCTTTGCTGCCGCAGACCTCTACTGCCGTCAGCACAACATTAAAGAGGTCAGCCGGGGCGGGAAATACCACAACAAGCGATTCAAGGCCATAGCAGAGGCTCACGGCTTAACCTGCGTCCCCTGCGGGCAGTATGGATGGAATACCACCCCCGGAGACAATCTGGTGGAGTACGCGCTAAACAAGGGCTGGAATGAAATTCTGCTAGGCCGGAACAGCCTGCCCCCGGCCATGCGGACGGGAGCCACCGGCACAGCTCAGCCCGGAGCGGCCCCAGGCGGGGAGAAGCGGCCCAGCTCCACCCGCAAGCTGATTTGCCCCAAATGCGGTCAGAGTGTCCGAGCAACCCGGAAGGTCAATATTTTATGCGGTGACTGCCTCTTGCCAATGGTGGAGGTAAAAAAATGAGCGTGCACATTCAAAAGCTGAATCAACAGAATTTGAGTGTGCACGCTCAAAAAATATTCGATTTTTTGTTTGCCAAAGAGTGAATTAGCTCTTGAAGATTCTTCCGAGTGAGTATAAAATGGACTTGCCGAACGAAATGAAAGGCAGGGCGAAGGGGAGGGCAATCCCCAACGCCCCTATGCAGGAGGCTCGGTTAAGCTCTGGTCCCACACAGCAGAAATTTTCTGCGCCCAAAGCCCATTATAACGGTTTTCCCGGCAATAATCAATGGGGAAATCAATGGCTTGTGTGCGTAGCTTCGGCGGTGTAGGGATATAGCAAAACCCTGCGCCGCTTTTGTTGTCTCGGCGGCCCCGAGCGAAGCCCAAGGGGGACAGGGATACTCTGCCCCCAAGGGCCGGACCGCTGAGACATGAAAAACCGTATAGGAGGAGAACACACAATGAAAAAGGCATTACTATATGCTTTGACGCTGGCCCTTGTTTTGTCGTTGACATCTTGCGGTCAGCCCAAGGCGGGGCAACCCACGGACCCAGCCCCCAGCACATCGGCCCCGGTAGACACATCTACCCAAGAGCCAGCCGCAACCCCGGAACCAGTCAAGGACACCACCCCGGAGCCGACAGAGAATGAGGTCAAGGATTTATCCGGAGCTGAGCTTCTGGAATACTTCCAAAAAGTATATGACATAACTCAAGAAATACATACATCTAAAACACTTGACGGGCTAATCAATGAGGAATTGGAGTTTCTCAAAGATTTAGTCGAATCAGACGGCTATACGCTTCCCTCAGACTACGAAGCCCAATACAAGGCTTGGAGGCCAGAGACTGATTTCCCCGCAGACACACAAGGCCAGCAAGTAAATAACACCCAGCAGGTCAGTGACCAGCAGAGTAAACCAGCAGGAGAGCAAACACAAAAGCCATCCAGTGGCGGTCAAACACAGCAGCAACCGCAACCAAGTCAGCCGTCAGGTGGCCCAGATATATATGATGGATATGGTTCTTATGAAGCAATGATAGATGCAATTTGCAAGAAATACCCAGAGTTATCCAGAGAAGAAATCATGGATCGAAACCCAGATTTAGCAGGAAGTTATGTAGACAAAGAAGCAGCAGCTGACGATGCAGCCAAAGGACTTCTTAACATGGGTGGTTAATCAATCTCAATAAATAATCTAAAGGCCGCAAGAATTAAATCTTGTGGCCTTTTATATTCTCAGCGATATTGAAACACCCATCAAAACCACCAACGGCACCTGCAATAGAAACACAGCCGGAGACCCGACCGGAACTTTCTTTTGCGCCGCCAGCGGGAGCGGCGGCATGAAAAAATGAAAGTAGCGGTATTTTAGGTTAATTTTTCAAATCGCTGAGCACCAAAATTTTGGGCATTTTTGCAGAATTGAGATTACCAAATTTTGGGGCAATTACTAAAATTTTGATTACTCAAATTTCGGGCATTTACCTAAATTTTTTTGAATGGTCCTCATTTTTCCTGAAATTTCAAGGGTTTTGCAGTCCGCTGGAAAATAAACTCTTACTGGGCAATTCATAATGTGGCATTTACCCGCTGGGGAAATTTTTCTCAATAACTTAAATTATGGTCATTTTTGCTGTTAAGAAATAAACTAAATTTTGGTTGTTTATGCCGACACACGATACCCAAAACCGCGCCAGGACTGCGCCCGAAGATTCCGCGGATTCTGCTGGCCTGGCTTCACCGGAACAACATATTTTGCAATATCGCGCAGAAGCTGCTCCCCATCCGCGCCGGGATTGCGGAGAAATTCCTTGCAAAGATACCCCGCCATTTTGCGGTTTACTTCGTAGAGTTTCCCATGTCTCCACGGTTGAATGACAACTTGCCTGATGATTTTAGAACAAAAATTGGAGAAAATCATGGCGGAATAGATTTCCTGCTTGGCAAATTCTTCACTTTTCCCATGGATATGCGTAATGCAATGAGTATATTTCAACTCTCGAAATGCTGTTTCTATACCCCATCTCGCATGGTAAAGCTCCTTAATCTGACTTGCAGTGACCGAGGTAGGCAGAGAAGTCGCCAGCGTCTCATATTCCCCGGTGCTGAGCTTTAGCCGAATGATTCGCAGCTCCATCGGGTAGGGAGAAGGGAAACTCCAGCGTCCGGCGCGTGTATTCGCGCTATATGTGCGGTTTGGATTTTTCTGAGTTTGTAAAAATATGTAGCCCCGCGCTTTATCCTCGTTAGTTTGCGTCGTGGTGATTGTGAAATTGACCTGAAGGTCAAACTCCCGCATTGGAAGGTCCGCTATACATTTCATCGCGCCGCGCCCCTGCTTCACCCGAATGAGAAAGTCGGTATTTTCCAACTCAAGAAGCAACGCAAACAGCGCGTAGCTGGAATATCCCCTATCCCCCGCAAGGAGAACCTTTCCGGCGATATCATACCAGGTCAGCAAAAACTCCAACGCTCCAATCTCGTCCTGCTCTGGCTGGGGATGAATTTCAGCAGAAAGATACATTTTTGATAAAACATCGTAAATGGCATGTACTTTCACCTGATTATAGCCTTTGAGCGCGCCGGAATGTTGCACAAATGTCTTTGCGTTCGGGTCTCTTGCAATGTTGACACTCGACCCGTCAACCGCACAAACCCGATACCCCTGAAATGTTTCATACTCCGTATCCTGCGCGCCGAAAGCGGCTAAAACGTCTTGAAAGACTCCAGAATGGAGCTGGTGACGGCGTTGAATGAAGGCGGAGGGAGTTATATCAAGGTCCGCCCGCTTCAGCTCCTTCGCAAGGCTTCCGCCTTCAAAATACAAGAGCGCATTTGCGACATCTTGAAGGGTGACAATCCGCTTCCGCTGAGGAGATTTCACCATCTTGTCGCGTGTTGTATAGTTTATTTCGTGTTGAATAATGTTTTGCAAATGCTGATATACAATCTCAGGATAAGTCATAATAAAGGCTCCTTTGTCCAAAAAATTCAGCGAAAACGCAAAAAAAGCGCAACAAAACGCCATCAGCGTTTCCATTGCGCTTGCTTCTTTTGTTCCTTGCCGTGAATTTTTTGACTTGCCCGCCCTATCTGCCCTGAGACTTTTTGAATGCGGTTTCCTGTCTATTTTATATCTTTCTACGCGCTTTTTGCTGTATTTTAATTATAGCGAAAGGCACGTATATTTGTCAAGAGGTAGGAAACAGTTCTTAACTTAACCGACAATTTTTCGATTTTCGTTAAGTTAAAGGAAAACTGCCGCTGTTTGAGCGATATCCCATACAAAGCAATGCAATGCAAAAAGATTTCTCCCGGCACCATCTTTCCAGACGTGCCGGGAGTTCTTTTTTTCCTTATCTTTATAGCATTGGCGTATGGTTCAGCTCATAAACTGAACCATATGCCCTCTTTATAACATCAGCAGTAAATCAAGTCTGTCCTTATCATTTCTTCCACTTGTGCATGGATTGCGTTCATCTGGCCTACCCATACCATCTGCTCACTGGTTTTCAATTCCTCGGACACGCCAGCGGCAGCGTTCATGCGGGGAATCATGGTGTCCAGGTAGCCCTGTGCCACTTTATCGACTGCCAGCAGATAGGAGCACAGTTTTCCGGACAAGAGTATATAACTGTACCTGCCAGGGTGATGCTCCTCCAATACCGCTGTCTCATGCGACAATAAATGCCGATCTCTTTGTCCGGCTGGTCATCCAAGATAAGGTCCGGTATATAGTAATCACCAACTTTTTTATAGGTTAAAGTGTTTTTGTTCGGGCTGTTTATAATCTATACCTCTATTTTCTGCCAACTTTGTCGGAGGCAACTGGGATGCTATGTCCTGCGTATACTGTCATTCTTTATGGATAAGTCTCGTTGGAGCATTATATAACAGGGAAACAACCAAGTATCCCAACAGGATCGCAGAACCGATCTTTGGAATCGAGGCAAATCAAGATATTTATTGGGACTTTGTAATCTCCACTATTCTGGATACCCCCCATTCAAAATGTTTGTATTTTCCTTTGACATCTGGCCGGAGTCAAAGGATTAGGAGCTGGCTCCGCAGCGGAATGCAGACGTATACAATACTGTCCAACCTTGCCTGAATGAGCACAGAAGTCGTCCGGACGTGGTGGGGCTGTTGCTTTCTGAAAAGAGTGCTTTTCTCTGGATGAGTTGTCTATCACTTCAATTTGATTTTTCGAATGACAGTTTTAGCAGTATCTTTTAACTCCGGTGCAACCCAAAAGGCAAATTACAGGCAATCATAGGATAGGCAAAGATTCCGCCGAATTTCCCTTATTTTGGAGAAAATACCTATTGTCCGTGTTCGATCAATCCACAATTTTGATGTCAATGTAAAAGAAGCTACTTTCTTTTTCTCCAGTAGTTCTGTATAAGGGCTTCAATTGCGTGCGTGGGCAATTTCGATAAGAAGAAATTTGACTTTCACCCCGCATCTTACTCTACACGCCTTATCAAGGCTGGAAACCGAAATTTAAGATAAAACGGTTTATGACTATCAACCAGGGGCGAAACCTGCTCCAAGAGGATAATGCCCGCAGGGGCAGTCTAAACCGAATCCTCATAATTGCCAACGCCAGGTACCTATAGAGTTCCGCGCGGTAGATAATTGTTTTAAGGTTACGGTTCACGCACGAGGAAAGGTAATCAAAATATCAGTCCCCGTCCCGACAGTGCTGTACAGTTTGAGATCAGCATGATGATACTGCGCAATATGCTTGACAATCGACAGCCCC
>OFHA01002224.1_pt1 | contig 11728 bp, 6 predicted proteins | sample 1521891 | NCBI WGS metagenome assembly OFHA01 (sample SAMEA3504089, study PRJEB24116) | mouse gut metagenome | biome: mouse gut; feature: mouse-associated habitat; material: faeces | place: Denmark | collected 2011 | reverse complement strand
CAGAGTATCAATTGTATTTGCCTGATAAGAAAGAGTTGCAGAAGAAATTAAAGGAATGGATAGAAGAAGGGACGGATTTGTAGATAATTTTATTGTAGACACAACTTTTGAAACACACTCAAAAAGTTGCTACATTGTAGCAGCTTTTACGATGAGGGGAAAACGCGCTTGGCTACAAATTGGCTACAAAAATTCTGAAACTACAGAGAAAAACAATATTTTCAGAAAATATGATGGCAGAAAATTCCGAAAACACGCCCATTACCACACAAGATTCCTCAAACCTAATCCGTGAGGGTGGCAGAACTGTTGGGTCTGGCAGGGTTGCTACAATCGTAGAGTAATCTTTAGATTAGAGCTGAATCATAAAATAAGTACCGCAATCCTTTGGGAAACAAGGGGTTGCGGTTTCTTAATGTCTGAAAATAATAGCGAACAAAAGGAAAAGCCACTTGCCGGAATTTATAGGGATGAATCAGTTATACAATCTAAAAAGGAACAAATAGCACTATATTCAGATATAAACGTGTTAAGATTTCAGCATAGAAATAAGTTTATTTTTTTAAGAAATGTTATTTCAGCATTAAGGGAAGAATTTAATCCTGTTTCACCTGAAAGAATTGGAGAAAGTATAGATGATTTGCTTGATGTGACGTTGAAATATGAAAAGTATTTTAAAAAGCAGAATGATGTGTTGAATCCAATTTTATTTAGTGGATTGCTTTTGTATCAGTTATTGACATTAGCTCCATATGAACAAGATAATATTATGTATTCATCTTATGCGGTGGAAAAGTACATGCAAAAATTAAAAGTATTGCCAGAAGTTTCACTTCCGTTTGCAAAGCTAATCCAGAATAACATAAATGAATGTGAGGATCGTATGGCAGAGGTAAGATGGTCGTGCAATATAAGTCCGTGGCTGACTTTTTATTTAAACATAATGGATAAGGCGTTGGAAGCAATATGTAGATTTATTGAGGAACAACATAAGGATATGGCAACAAGTATAAATGCAGTAAACAGAGTAAAAAATATTTCTCCTAATATGAGAAACAGAATGATAATGGAATTAGAGTTCATGAAGCAGATGCCGTTTTTTCGAATAGAAGATGTAATGAATCACTGTGATATTACACATAGTACTGCGGTAAAAATGGTAAATATCTTTATTAAACTAAAAATTGTAAAGCAGGCAGATAATAAGCAGAGATACAGGGGGTATAAATGTATTTCATTGGCGGAAAGTATTAGAAGAGTTTAATGAGTGATTAGGAGACTGTAGAATGAAGATTAAAATGATGCCTGCTCAATATGGTGACTGTTTTTGGATTTATACAAGTGATAAAATTAATATTTTAGTGGATGGGGGATTAAAATCCACTTATAATCATTGGATAAAGCCCTTAACCTTTTTTGAAAATAGATATGAATTGATTTTTGATTTAGTTATTGTAACGCATATTGATTGTGATCATATTGGAGGCATTGTTGCTTTTTTGGAAGATTGTGAAAAAAACTGTCGTGTGGGATTAAAAGAAATTTGGCACAACGGACTTTTTCAAATTGGAGGGAAAAAGTTTTTAGAGTATTCAGAACGGGATGTAGAACGGGATGAGGAGATTTTGAATGCAATCATTCAAAGGGGGTATTTGTCAAGTGAAGATTCAAATATCGGAGTATCTGAAAGTTTTGCATTAGATGTTTTGATTCAAGAGAAAAAAGTAGTAAGAAATATAGGAGATAAGAACAGTGCTATTTGTGATAAAACTGGAGAATATAATCCAGGTATATTAACAAAGATATTGGTTTTGGCTCCAGATAAGGAATCGCTAAAGGCAATGGAGAAGTATTGGCAGAAAGAAATGATAGCCAGAAACTATAGATTTCAAGTAACAAATAGAGTAAAATTAATGCAGGCATTTGAATTCCAGATGTCTGCAGTGAATAACTATTATGCTCCATTTGAACTTCAAATAAGTGGTAAAGATTGCATAGAAAGATACTTAAGCTATTTAGAAGAGAAAGATATTTCGGTGACGAATCGTAGCTCTATTTGTTTTGTAATTGAGGAGGGAAAATACAAGGTTCTTTTTTTGGGAGATGCAGTGATTTATAATAATGGGAGTCTGATGAAGCGGTTAGAAGAAAAATATGGCAGGACATGCCATTTTACGGCTATTAAATTACCACATCATGGGAGTAGATATAATGTTTCCATAGATTTTATTAAAAGATATACAGCAGATGAATATTATTTTAGTACCAATTCAGAACGGTTTGGACATCCTGATATAGATGTAATCGCAGATATAATATATTATTCTGGCACTAATAACAAAAAACTGATTTTTAATTATCCATTAGATGTGATAAAACTATTTGACAGAAATGATTGGAAACAACAATATCATTATGAAATTGTTGTGGGAAATGGAAATGAAATAGTCGAAAGGTGTTATGAATAAAGATGAAAACTTCGAATATATTTTTAACCCAAATACTGTGCTATGATGAAATAGCAGGAACTGGATTTTTTATAGATTCTAAAACAGTTCTTACTGCTATGCATACCATAACCTCTGACATTGAAGACTTACAATTAAAAGAAGAGAAAGCTGTAGAGCTTTATATGAATGAGTCAGAAGTTATACAGGCAATGAGTCTGAATCTTGTAGATGCAATTGACAATAGGGTGGATTGCGTTTTGTTGAGAATAGAGGAGGTGTTTGAAGAGGGAGAGAAAATACGTCTGAAAGCTCCGGCAAACACTTTGCAGGATTATGAATGCAAAGTATTTGGTTATCCTAAAGAATTGGGAACATTAATTGAGTTAGACGGGCAAATTATCAAGTGGGAAGAAATTAATAGTGATTCATATGATATGATTGTGAAGATTAAGAAACAAGATAAACTTCAAAATTATGAGGGGATTTCCGGCGGCCCTATCATGATAGGTGGCAATGTAATCGGATTCGCTGTTAAACAGTTATCAGATAATAAAATAGCAGGAATATCTTTGAAGTGCTTAAAGGAATTCTTGCCAGAAGTATATTCCAATAAGATTATGGTTTCAAACATTAGAAAAACAGCTATATTACATACTTCTTCATTAGTGGAAAGGTGTAATTTAGACTTTTTTGAAAACCATTTGAAGCAGGTATTAAATATAGCAGGACCAAGATATGTGTCAGAATTAAATGTTGAGAATGAAACGTTTGTAACAGTGAATAAAATTCTTGATAAAGAAAGTATTGAAAAAGAAATATTAGAAGCTGAAAGAAAATGGAGTGAACTTTATAAGAAACTTTGTAATAGTATAGGCAATATAAGGGATACAAAGCATAATTTTTTAAAGAAAAGCGTAGAGGATATTGAAAGAATTACGGGAAATATTCAAACAAAATGGAGTTCTTTTAGAAACAGAGATTTAGATAAGGATTTATTTCGGACGCAGTTGGAATTAGCAGAAAAGGAATTAGAAGTTATTTTTGAAAAAGAATTCCAAAGATTTGAAGAAGAATATGGGAAAGGAAACTATAGAAATCGTAGCTGGAAAGGATTTATGGCATCGTATATGTGTACTTTTCCAACATATCATTTGGAAGAATTAGAAGATTCTATTGAGTTATGCAAGGAATTGATAAAGAAAATAAATAAAGAATCTATGTACTTATATCAGAGGAAAACTGTATTATTGACAGGCAGAGGTGGAATGGGAAAAACGCATTTACTCTGTGATATTACAAAGCAATGGATTAGCAATCGAATACCAGCGTTTCTCTTTTTTGGAGAGCAATTTAGCATGAATAATGCATCGGAGGAGATGTTGAAACGATTAGGATTGGAGCAAATTTCATTCGAAGAATTTTTAAGTTTTTTTGATGAGCAAGCAGAAGAGAAACAATGTTACGTTCCGATTTGTGTTGATGCATTGAATGAAACAACAAAAAATGACTATTGGAATTCGCAGTTGCTGTCATTAATTGCGGTGGTTGAAAATTATAGGAATATTAAATTGATTGTAAGCTGCCGAAGTATTTATTTGCAAGAAGTACTTGATGAAGATATAGTAAGCCGTATGGCGATTGTAGAACAAAAAGGATTTGAGCATGTTGAGATTGAAGCCATGCGCCAATTTGGAGAATATTATGGCATTCATTTGAATTTTGATTATTTGCTGCATCAGGAATATAGAAATCCATTGTACTTAAAAATGTTATGTGAGGTAGCTCAAACACAAGAAAATTTCCATGCTGAAGCTGGAGATTTGATGAAATTAATGAAGGATTTTTTTGTGATGAAAGATAAAAAGATTTCTAAGGAGATTTCTATTTCTGTACGAGAACACATTGTGCAACAAATTTTGGGTATTGTAGTAAATTCTATGATAAAGCAAAATATAAACTATATTTTGTGGAGCGAATTGCGTACAATTGTGAAAAAGCTGCTATCAGAATATAGTTGTGAAGGAGACACTCAAAATTTATTGAGGAAGCTGCTTTCAGAAAATCTTTTTAAAGAAGCGGATAATGATAATGAAAGGATTGTTTTCGGATATGAACGTTTTTATGAGATAATAATAGCGCAAAGTGTTCTTGGAGCTACAGAGAATGAAACAATTCAAAGAATAAATAAAATTCAGGAAAAGCAACAAATGACAATCGGGACGCTTGAATTAATTCAAATACTGTTCATGCGTCAGTTTCAACATGAGCTATTGGAATATATTATTCCGGAAGAATGGGATATCAGATGGATTGAGTCATTTGGGCAAAGTTTGTACTGGAGAACGAATCAAGAAGTGACAAGTGAAACAAAGAAGTTTGTCAAATATTTTTTGAAAAATAATAAGGAAGAAAAAGTACGTACTATCTTATTAGCAATATTAGGTGTTTCAACAAAAGTAGATTTTGATTTGAATGCAGAATACTTGCATACATTTTTGATTAAGCAACCACCATTATGGCGGGATTATTATTTAAGCTTTTTTCTATTAGGAAACTTTGAAAAAGAGAAAATAATCTATGATATTTGCATACGCAGTCAAAGATTAGCCAATTATGAGGTTACGGAAAAGGGGGCTCAGTTATGGGCGATTACACTTTCCTGGTTATGCTCTCTAAATGATATAAAGATACGAGATAATGCCAGCAAGGGCTTAGCCAACTTATTTCGAAAGAATACAAATATTATAATAGCTGTGTTAAATAAATTTAAAGATTTGGAAGAAGATTATATTCATGAGCGAATATGGCAGGCAGCATATTCTGCACTTCTTTTGGCAGGGGAGGAGGTGGTGCTGAAAGAGGTAGTTGAATATATTGATATACAGTTTGCGAAAAAAGGAGCATGGCCTGAAAACGTTTTAATTCGGGATTATTTATATAAAATTATTGAGTATTCTGTGAATCGAAGGGGATTCCCTGATAGCATGTTAATTACTTATCAACCACCTTATAAGAGTGAGAAGTTGACAAAAGTATCGGAGGAAACATTACAAAAATGGAAAAAGGAAAATGGCAGGTTATATTTTAACTGCATTGAGAGCGACTTTGCAATATACACAATTCCGTCCGAGGTTGAAGATTATGGATTTTCAAAGAAGGAGATTGGCGGGATCATAATGCAAAACATACTCAATAGTGGATATGACGATAATTTAGAAAAATATGATCAGATGATAGATTATAAATATGGTTCTTTGCGCAGCAGAGACTCTTCGGTTGAAAGAATCGGGAAAAAGTATCAGAAAATATTTTTATATCGATGTATGGGAAGGCTCTACGATAATTATGAGTATAAGTCAAGGTATTCATATGCTGAAGGTAATTATACGCTGATCGGAGAACAAGGGACATCTTTTCGTGAAATTGATTTGACAGCATTGCCATATGAAGCAGAAAAAGATGCATTTAGAGCGAAACAGATTTATTATCCATTTTCCAGGTATCGTGATTTTTCTGATGAAAAATGGGATATTGTGTGGCCGCGCGAATCAAAAATAATCAGGGAGTTTTGCAATACTGGGAAAATGATTATCTGGCTGACAGATAGTATTGAAACAGTATGTGAGCTTAAGGAAGAAAATAAAATTGACAAGTCTTCTATGTGGTTAAATGCGCCCTCTGGGAAATTACTTGGTGTTTCAGCAAGTGAGCTGATACAGTGCTTAGCCTATCCAGAATTGGAAATGGAGAAATTATTTGAGCTGGATGTAGATGCGGGGTGGTATCAAGTCTTGAACGAAGGCATCGAATCCATTCTCTATTGCAAACAAGAGCCAAAAGATGATTTGATACAAAATGTTCAAATACTTTAGACAGCGGCAAAAGATAGGAGGTGATTTGTATGCAGGATCTACAGGCTGGAGATATCGCCCCAATTCGTGTTGGTGGCTTGCTTCTGCCGTCAAATGTTCTGATGGCACCTCTTGCAGGGTATACCTGTTATCCGTTTCGAATGCTGGCATATGAACTAGGTGCAGGCTTATGCTTTACGGAAATGTGCAGTGCGAATGCACTCAAATATGAAGACAAAGCGACAAAGCGCCTCCTGTTGACAACAAAGGACGAACCAATCAAGGCGGTTCAGCTTCTTGGCGGCAATCCGGCCGTGATGGAGCAGATGGCAAAAAGTGTGCTCTTGGAAGCATTTGATATCATTGATATCAATATGGGGTGCCCTGTCCCGAATGTATTTAAAAGCGGTGAGGGAAGTGCTTTGATGCTGGATACAAAAAGAGCGGCGGCAATCATACGAGGCTGCAAAAGAAGTGGAAAAATAATCACAGTGAAATGTCGTGTTGGAATACGCGAGGACGATCTGTTTGCTGCCGAATTTGCAAGGGTATGTGAGGATGCTGGCGCCGATATGATTACGATTCATGGACGAAGCCGGAGTATGATGTATGACGGAGAGCCACATAAAAATGAGATCGAACAGGCAAAAGCGGCGGTTTCTATACCAGTAATTGCAAACGGCGGGATCTTTTCTGCGGAGGATGCAGCAGCAATGATGGACGATACAGGTGCAGATGGGATTATGGTTGCAAGGTATGGATTGGAGTATCCTTTTATTTTTCGGGATCTGACAGGAAAGCATAGTGATAAGACCCCATTTCAAATTTTAGTGGATCAGATAGAACTGACGGCACAGTATTATGAAGAAACGTTTACATTAAGCTATATGAAAAAGCTTGCTTCTTATATGATGAAGAAGAAAAAGGGAACCAAACGGTACAAGGAAAGTTTGTTTAGAAGTGGAAGTCTGAAAGAACTGCGAGAAGTGATTGCATTGATTTTTGCAGACAATCCAGTATGAGGGAACTATGGAAGGACAGTATCAGATTCAAAACGGAATATTAGAACGCTATACAGGGCGAGAGGAAACAATCGAGGTTCCAGGAGGAATTCATACGATTGGAGAAGGCGCATTTAAAGGCTGTGTATCTTTGAAAAAGGCAGTTCTGCCGCTGGGACTTCGATATATTATGCAGGATGCCTTTAAAGGATGCCGCAAACTGGAAGAAGTGAATATACCAGATGGAGTACAATATATCGGACGATACGCATTTCACCGCTGCCATGCATTGAAACAGGCTATTTTGCCGTTTTCTGTGCAGGAGTTGGGGGAATGCGCTTTTTTGTATTGTGATAATTTGAAAGAAGTGCACATACCAGGCGTAAAGCGGCTTGGAATGGCTGCATTTGCAAATGGGATGTCTCTGGAAAAGCTTGTGATATCCCGCGAATTGGATAAGGACTGTATTTGTGATGTTTTTACTGGCTGTGCGAAAGTCAAAGAAATCGCATTTGCTGACGGGGAAACCTATTGTATTCCTAATGTGGTGGAAGTGGCTGAAGGAACATTTGCAGTGCCGCCGCTCATGGAACTGGTAGTGAACGATATTCTGCTTCGTATGATGGAGTTAGAAAATAGAACTCTTATTCGATTTCGCATCAATATCAAGCATGTAGAAGTGCCAGAGGGAATAGAAATACTTGCCAAAAGCAGCTTTTTTGATATGCGGGGAATTTTGGATATCAAACTTCCAAGCTCATTGAAGCGAATTGAAAGCCGTGCGTTTCGTAATTGTATTGGTTTGGAGCAGGTGCAATTGTGCGGGGATGCGATCAGCATTGACGAGGATGCATTTCGCAACTGTACTTCTTTGCGGACAGTCAAAACCTGTGATGGTACAGCGTATTTGTTTTGTGGATTGTCTGATATTTACAGAAAAGAGCATGATGCAGCAGAAAAGGTTTTGGTTTCGAATGCGGAGGTTCCAGAGCCAGTCCGCGTGATACACAAACAGGTATTGGGAAATTTTAGAATTAGCGGAACAATACTGCTGCAATATCTGGGAGCGGAGACCAGAGTCATCATTCCAGACGGGATTACCAGAATTGCTGAGGAAGCATTTGCGGGCAATGAGACAATTGATAAGGTGATTTTTCCTGAAAGTTTATGCGAGATTGGCGCAGAAGCATTTCGAGGGTGTCTGTTGATGCAGACTGTCACATTGCCAAAAGGACTCTGTGAAATCGGTGCAGGGGCATTTGCAGACTGCGTGAAGCTGCTTCGGATTGAGATACCAGAAAAGATTCGTATGTTAGAAGATAGCATATTTCAACAATGTGTGGCATTACAGGAAGTATGTCTGCCAGAAACACTGCAAAAAATCGGAGAGCGTGCCTTTTATGGCTGTCAAAGCCTGAAAAAAATAGTGCTTCCGGAAAATCTGACCAAAATCGGAAAGATGGCATTTTATCGCAGCGGCTTGCGGGAAGTTCGAATACCTGCAAAAACGCAATTTTTGGAAAGTCTGGCATTTGCAAAGAGCAGTTTGCAAAGGGTATGGATATCTGGCGGCAAAAGTCGGACAGGAAAACAGTATGAGATAGATGTGTTTGGAGGCTGCACCAAATTAAAGACATTGGTGCTGGAAGAGGGAGTATGTCATATTCCTGATAAATTTGCATATGGCTGTGCGGCGCTGAATCGGGTAGTTTTGCCAAAAACTTTGGAATCCGTAGGAAGACATGCGTTGGAAGGCAGTCTTTTTCTAAATCATTGGAAACAGCATATCGAGCAGACACAAAGCGTCATATTTTGGGATGGAGGGCATCTGGAAGGAGAAGTCTGGATTCCAGAATATGTGCGAATCATAGCAGGCGGCGCTTTTTATGGGAATACCAAAATTACGGCAGTGCATCTGCCCAATCAGGTACAGTCGATTGGAGCAGCGGCATTTAAAGGCTGCAAAGCATTGCAGCAGGTGTTTATGCCTTCTGGAATGATATGTTTGGAACCAGAAGTTTTTTCTGGGTGTACGGCTTTGGAGGAAATTTTGCCGACAGATGGATTGGAAGAAAAAGGTCTTTCATCATGGCGTTTTGTCGGTGAACGCGCTTTTTATCAATGCAGTAAACTGCAAAAAGTCCAGTTGGACCAGGTACAAGAAATTGGAAAGGAAGCATTTCATGGATGTATTTCGTTGGCAGAATGTGTGGTGAATGCTCTGCTGCGGGTAGGAGAGCGTGCATTCTCAGAAACACCGATTGGAGACAGGATGGAAAATGGACTACATATCGTAGGAAATTTTGTGGTATCTGGTATGGATTGTTCTGGAGAAGTGTATGTTCCATACGGAATACAGGGGATTGCTCCATATGCCTTTGCAGGAAATCATGCGATTGATAAAATACGACTTCCAGAAAGTCTTTGTTGGATTGGAGAGGGGGCATTTTGGGGATGCAGATGTCTTGCAGATATTGCATTTCCGAAACAACTGCGCACAATAGACGCCCATGCTTTTGAGAAATGCGGTGCGCTGAAAGAGATAGAATGTGCTGCCGGTGAGATTGGCGAAGCAGCTTTTGCAGGGTGTACAGCACTATTGAAGGCACATCTTTTGCAGACAGAGATTTTAGCGAAACGGCTGTTTGCAAACTGTAAGAATTTGGAAGTCTGTGTGTGTGAAAATGGAAAGGACGTACAGGAATTTTGTTTTAGCGGCTGTGCAAGGCTGCAGAATTATGATTTTACAATGCTGAATCAGATAGGAGAATATGCCTTTGCAGGCTGTGAAAGTTTGAAATATGCAAAGTTCCAGGACGGAGTTTCTTTGAAAGCCCATGCATTGGAGGATTGCAGCAGGCTTGAAAAAATATGTCTGTCTGGGCAGCAGGGCAGCATTATTTTAAAGGAATATGCATTGTCAGGCTGTACATCGCTTAACCGGATTGTATATCAGGGAAAAGAATGGATGTTTGAAAGCTATGCAGATATTCTATCAGAGGAAATTCCTGAAACAGTGAGATTATTGTTTCATAGCGCGTTTAGCTGTTTTGCAGTGGAGCAGGAGGAAAAGTTAATCCAATACCGAGGGGCGGCGTCACAGGTACGGATTCCGCCAGGGATACGGCAAATTGAGGCGGAAGTATTTCGAGATGCGATGCTGTTAGAACAGGTAGAAATCCCAGAAAGCGTAGAATATATAGGTGCAAGGGCATTTCATGGAACGGCCTGGATGACAAGGAAACGCAAGGAATCGCCTATGGTAATGGTGCGGGATATGCTTTTGGATGGTTCAGGCTGCGTTGGGAAGGTAACAGTTCCGGCCGAAATTCGTCAGGTGTGCGGCTGGGCATTTGCAAATGGACTGGAAATCACAAGCATTTGTTTTTTATCAGAAAGAGTGCAAATTGGGGAATATGCTTTTCGCAACTGCATTAATTTGCGGGAATTGATTTTACCAAACGGAACAAATATTCGATTTTTGGGATTGCAAGACCGAGAAAAGGAATTACATTTTTTGGCAAAACAGGCTGTGATGGACAGTTTGAATTGTTTTAAGACCAACGAAGAAGGCGTGCTTGTAGAATGTACGGGGAATATTTCCAGACTTCGGCTTGCGGATGGCATTACAGAGATAGGAGAGGGCGCATTTCAGGATGGAAATTTGTTGACAACAATTCTGTTTTCCAAAACAGTGACAAAGATACGAATGCGTGCTTTTGCAGGCTGTAAATGGCTGCGTGAAGTCAGTGCGGCATATAGTGTGGAGTGTATTGAAGCACATGCATTTTCTGGCTGTGGGAGCTTGCGTCGTATAGAGCTTTCAGAACGTCTGCGGCAAATTGGTGCAAGAGCTTTTGAGAACTGTACTTCATTGGAAGAAATCCTGATTCCGGAAGGCGTAGAAGAAATCCCAGAAAGAGCGTTTTATCGTTGCCGCAGTCTGCGCAATGTACATCTTCCTTCTACAATCAAGCGGATTGGAAAGGAAGCCTTTGCATATTGCGAGGAAGTACAAACAATTCAGATCCCAGAAGGGGCACAGGTCGAGGAAAACGCGTTTAAGGTTTAGAAAACAGTCCAAATAGGAACAGTCAGCAGCAGAGGAAACCCAACGCGCTGTTTGTAGGAGAGACGAAAAATGGTTTATCGAAGGTTGGGAAATACCGGATTAAGGGTATCGGAAATCAGCTTTGGCACAATTCCTGTTCTGCAAGGAAATATCCCTGTTTTGCCGGATTATTTCAATTTGGATGAAAAAGAGGCGCTTGCAGTGATGGAACATGCATACAGGTTAGGATGCAATCTGTATGATACAGCAATTGTCCCAGAGTATGGCGATGCGGAAATCAAACTTGGTAAATTTGCCGCATCTATCGGAAGAGAGAACATTCTTATTTCTGATAAGGCGCGCTTTTTTGGCGGC
>OFHA01002213.1_pt1 | contig 11765 bp, 9 predicted proteins | sample 1521891 | NCBI WGS metagenome assembly OFHA01 (sample SAMEA3504089, study PRJEB24116) | mouse gut metagenome | biome: mouse gut; feature: mouse-associated habitat; material: faeces | place: Denmark | collected 2011 | reverse complement strand
CAGAAATGTTTTGATATCGTAGCAAAACTTGCTGAATATACTGAGCCCACAACACCGGCACAGGCGAACGACCAGGATTTCACAAAGAACCAGCAGCTTGTTCTTGACAACAAAGCACTGTTTATGCCGAACGACACATGGATCGTAGGCGAGATGGCGGAAGCTCCCAGAGCTGACGGCTTCAAATGGGGTATGACGGCTCTTCCGGCAGTGGAAGCAGGCGGTGACGGCTACAGCTACACATGGTTTGAGCAGGCATGGATTCCGGGCGGCGCAGCAAACCAGGATGGCGCAAAACAGTTTATTGCATTCCTTTACAGCGATGCGGCATGTGCAATCTTTGCAAAAGCAAACGCAATCCAGCCGGTTCTGAATATTGCTCAGACACTTGAGGGCGACAACCAGATGTTCTACGCGATCTACGATAACGGTGCAAAAGCGGCAATGGGTAACTTCGCAGCTTATGACAGCGGCGTGATCGGCGTAACAAACCGTGAGATATGGTTTGATCCCGTAAACTCTCTGGTATCCGGAAACATGACCGAGCAGGAGTGGATCGATGGCATCAAGGAAGTAAACGATCAGATGCGCGACAATCTGATTCAGTAATAAAACGGTTATCTGGGAGATATGAAAATATACGGTAGAAATCAGGTTTAGCGGATTTTCTATTGTCATGAATGAGAAAACGGTGGTGGCAGGCTGCTCACCGCCGTTTTTTTAAAAAAAGGAGGTGTTCTGATCTATGAAAAAACGATCAGGCCGCAATGGTTTTATTTTCCTGTGTGCAGCGCCGGCGGTGATTTTGTTCACGGTATTTATGATTATACCGACGATTAATGTGTTCAGGATGTCACTGTTTAAACGCAGCGCATATTCTACAACGGAAAATTTTGTGGGGCTGGATAACTTTACACGTCTCTTGAAGGATACGAATTTTATCCGTTCCATGCAGAATACGATTCTGCTGATCGTGGTGGTGACAATTATCACTTTTGGTTTTGCTCTGGTATTTGCGGCAATTCTGACAAGAGAGAAGCTTAAGGGACAGAATTTTTTCAGGGTTATTTTCTATATTCCGAATATTCTGTCGGTGGTTGTCATTTCCGCCGTATTCAGTGCGATCTATGATACGAATAACGGCACGCTGAACAGTCTGCTGTCTCTGTTTTCGGGAAGGACGGTGGCGATTCTCTGGAAAGGGGAAGACATGGTTATGACCAGCCTGATCATTGCGATGGTATGGCAGGCGATCGGTTATTATATGGTTATGTATATGGCGTCAATGGCAAGTATTCCGCAGAGCCTGTACGAAAGTACAAGCCTGGACGGTGCGGGACGGATCACACAGTTTTTCCAGATCACCCTGCCGCTTATCTGGACCAATATTCGTACAACGCTGACGTTCTTTATCATCAGTACGATCAATATGGCGTTCCTGTTTGTCAAGGCGATGACATCCGGCGGTCCTAACGGGGCGTCCGAAGTGGCGTTGTCCTATATGTATAAGCAGGCGTATACCAATTCTTCCTACGGTTTCGGCATGGCAATCGGTGCGCTTGTCTTTGTGTTCTCCTTTGGGCTGTCGGCGTTAGTCAATGCAGTGACAAAGCGTGAACCGCTGGAATTTTAACAGTAGATCAGCAAATGCGAAACGGGAGGACGCGGAATGGAACGGACGAAAACAACATCAGCCGACAGGCTGTATAAATTATTTATTTACGTGGCGCTTATTACATTGGCGATCACGATTATTATTCCGGTGGGCTGGGTATTTCTGGCATCCATTAAGGAAAACAGCGAATTTTACGGCAATCCCTGGGCGATGCCGGCAGGTTTTTATTTTCAGAACTTTATAGATGCCTGGGGCAAAGCGCGGATGGGCGAGTATATGATAAACTCCGTGGTGGTTACGGCACTGGCCCTTGCACTGCTTTTGGTTGTGGCACTTCCGGCGGCTTATGTTTTTTCACGCTTTGAGTTTAAAGGACGTAAATTTTTAAATGCGGCATTTATGGGAGGCTTGTTTATCAATGTAAACTATATTGTAGTGCCGATCTTTCTGATGCTGGTGGATGGGGATAAATTTTTAAAGGGAGTTGTCGGCAACGGCTTTCTTTTGAATAATATTTTTGTGCTTGCCGTGGTATATGCCTCAACGGCGCTTCCTTTTACGATCTATCTGCTGTCGGGATATTTTTCGACGCTGGCACACGATTATGAGGAGGCGGCCTATATCGACGGAGCGGGCTACGGCATAACCATGCTGAAAATTATTTTCCCGATGGCGCAGCCTTCGATCATAACGGTTATTTTATTCAACTTTCTCTCTTTCTGGAACGAGTATATCATCGCAATGACATTACTGTCTGATCCGAAGGGAGGCAAGACGCTTCCGGTGGGACTGATGCAGCTGACGCAGGCACAGCAGTCCGCGGCGCAGTACGGTCAGCTTTACGCAGGACTTGTGCTGGTAATGCTGCCCACTCTGATTCTTTATATCTGTGTTCAGAAAAAGCTGACGCAGGGTATGACACTGGGCGGTCTGAAAGGGTAAGGTTCGTGTGACACCGGAGGCATAAATTTGCAGGTTGAGAAAGGGGTAAGGTCATTGGTATGAATTTTTGGAAAGAACATGAAAGTCTCAGAGTTGTGGTTATCGCTGCATTTTTTGTGGTGGGGCTGGCACTCGTATTTGGCGGCTGGAAGATGACGGGGGAGCTTACGGGGCTGGTGATCATGCTGATAGGGCTGGTCCTGCTTCTGACGGCGCTTATGGTATATAATAAACCATTTGGAGACGGAAAGAAATAATGCGTATACTGCGCATACGTGAAATACGGATGTTTAACAGGGCAGGCCGGATCGGAAGATCAGCCTGCCATAATAAAGTAAAATTACCGAGGTATTGTGAATGAACGAAAACATAAAAAACAGAGGCAGGGTAACGATTCCTACGGATGTGGACGTAGTGCCGGAGACGCTTGAGCTGCTTGCGCGCTGGGGGGCGGATGCGATCCGTGACTGTGACGGCACGGACTACCCGGAGGCATTAAAGGCGGTGGAGGCAAAGGTCTATTCTACCTATTATACGACCAGAAAGGACAATGAGTGGGCAAAGGCAAATCCCGATGAAGTACAGCAGTGTTATATTATGACCGGATTTCATCTGGCGAAGGAAGGGACTCTGGAGATACCGCTGATGGCAGGGATCAGCCAGGAACTTCTGATGGTCAATACCCGTGATGATAAAAAGCGCTGGTGGGAGGTTATGGACCGAAGTGCCGGAGTGCCTCTTCCCCCTGATAAATGGGAGTATGATGATAAAAAGGGCTGCGTGGTCCTGAAGGAGCCGGTGCCTTTTCATGAATATACGGTGAGTTTTCTGGCGTATCTGATATGGGATCCCGTGCATATGTACAATGCGGTGGTCAATGACTGGAAGGACGTGGAACATCAGATCACCTTTGATGTGCGCCAGCCCAAGACACATGCTTATACATTGGAGCGTCTGCGCCGGTTTGTGGAGGAGAATCCCCACGTGGATGTGATTCGCTACACGACATTTTTCCATCAGTTTACGTTGATCTTTGATGAACTGAAACGGGAAAAATATGTGGACTGGTACGGCTATTCCGCTTCGGTATCTCCGTATATTCTGGAAAAATTCGAGAAAGAGGCAGGCTATCGGTTCAGGCCGGAATATATCATCGATCAGGGGTATTACAATAATCAGTACAGAGAACCCAGCCGGGAATATAAAGATTTTATGGCTTTCCAGCGCCGTGAAGTTGCGGCTTTGGTGAGGGAGATGGTTGATCTGACACATGAACTGGGAAAGGAAGCGATGATGTTCCTGGGAGATCACTGGATCGGCACGGAACCCTTTATGGACGAGTTTAGCAGGACGGGCGTGGATGCGGTGGTAGGTTCGGTGGGCAACGGTTCCACCCTGCGGCTGATCGCGGATATTCCCGGAGTACGTTATACAGAAGGAAGATTTTTGCCCTACTTTTTCCCGGATACATTCCATGAGGGAGGTGATCCGGTAAAGGAGGCGATGGAGAATTGGGTGACGGCCCGCAGGGCGATTCTGCGCAGGCCTATCGACAGGATTGGCTACGGCGGTTATCTGAAGCTGGCATGTCAGTTCCCGGAATTTATCGACTATGTGGAGAGTGTGTGCGGGGAGTTCAGAGAACTTTATGAGAATATATGCGGGACGGAAGGGTATTGTCAGAAGCGTGTGGCGGTGCTGAACTGCTGGGGGCGGATGCGTTCCTGGGGATGTCATATGGTGCACCACGCCCTGTATCAGAAACAGAATTACGGTTATGCGGGAGTGATAGAAAGCCTTTCGGGGGCGCCCTTTGATGTGGTATTTTTATCCTTTGACGATATCCGGGAAAATCCCGGGGTTCTGGAGGGGATTGATGTGATACTTAACATCGGAGACGGCGATACGGCCCATACGGGAGGTTCCGTCTGGGAGGATGAGGCCATTTCTTCCGTAATCCGCCGGTTTATCTATCAGGGCGGCGGCTTTATCGGTGTCGGAGAACCCTCTGGGCATCAGTATCAGGGCCATTTCCTGCAGCTTGCGAAGGCGCTCGGCGTGGAGAAGGAGACGGGATTTACTCTGGGGTATGATAAGTATAACTGGGAGGAGGACAGAGAACACTTTATCCTGGCGGATAGTGCCGGGGAGGTGGATTTCGGCGAGGGCAAGAAAAACATGTACGCGCTGGAGGGGACGAAGATCCTGGTGCAGCATGACAAAGAAGTCCAGATGGCGGTAAATGAGTACGGGAAGGGGCGCGCTGTCTATATCTCGGGGCTGCCCTACAGTTTTGAGAACAGCCGTATCCTGTACCGCGCCATCCTGTGGAGCAGCAACGGCGAAGCACAGCTTCATCAGTGGTTCTCCGAAAACTATTATGTGGATGTCCATGCCTATGTGAAGAACGGGAAGTTCTGTGTGGTCAATAATACGTATGAGCCGCAGAGCACCATAGTATATAAGGGCGACGGAAAAAGTTTTCCTCTGGACTTGAAAGCAAATGAGATTAGATGGTATACTATATAAGTTATGACAAGATAGGTAAGTGAGAAAGGCGGGAACTTTTATGACAACATTTTTTGCGGAAGGTTTCAGCTATGAAATGGTGAAGGAGCCCGCTTGTTTTGCGGTAAACACGGAAAGAGCGCATGCGGACCATCTCCCCTGTCGGAACGTGCGGGAAGCGTTTCGGGAGGAGAGCGGTTTTCGGCGCTCTTTAAACGGTATCTGGAAATTTCATTATGCGAAAAACTATAAAAGTGCCATACCCGGGTTTGAGGAGCCGGCGTATGATTGTGAGAGCTGGGATGATATCAGAGTGCCGGCCCATATCCAGATGGAGGGCTACGATCTTCCACAGTACGCGAATGTGCAGTATCCCTGGGACGGCAGGGAGGAGATATCTCCCGGAGAGGTGCCAGAGCGGTTTAACCCGGTGGCAAGTTATGTGAAGTATTTCGAGGTGCCGGAAGAATTTGATAAAGAAAGCGTGTATATTTCCTTTCAGGGTGCCGAGAGCGGTATAGCGGTCTGGCTGAACGGGCATTTTGTGGGGTACGGTGAGGACAGCTTCACACCGACGGAGTTTTTTCTGAGCCCTTATTTGAAGGAGGGAAAAAACAAGCTGGCGGCGCAGGTCTTTAAATGGACTTCGGGAAGCTGGTGTGAGGATCAGGATTTTTATCGTTTTTCCGGGATTTTCCGGGATGTGTATCTGTATACGACACCGAAGATTCATGTGCGGGATATGAAGGCGGAGACCGAGTTGTCCGAGGATATGAAGGAAGGCGTGCTGGAGCTTTGTCTGGACATTGCGGACCGGCGGGATAGCAGGGAAAAGGCAGGGCATGTCAGTTTTTCCCTCTATCAGCCCGGAGGCGGTTTCGGGAGAGAGCTGCCGGATGAGGATATGTGTGTGCCTGTCAAAAAGGACAAGCTGGCGGCGGGAGAAAACCGGTATGTGCTGGATCTGAAGGAGCCGAAGCTCTGGAGTGCGGAGGCGCCGGATCTGTATCGGCTTCTGATCCAAATTTATGATGAAAACCTGGCACTGCAGGAGGTGATCCTGCAGGATATCGGTTTCAGGCGTTTTGAAATAAAAGACAGTATTATGTATCTGAATGGAAAGCGGATTGTGTTTAAGGGAGTCAACCGGCACGAGTTCTGCACCGAGAGCGGGCGGGTGGTTTCCCGGCAGGATACGCTGAAAGATATTCTGACGATGAAGCGGCATAATATCAATGCGGTGCGCACCAGCCATTATCCGAACAGTTCCGCTTTGTATAAATTATGTGACAGATACGGACTGTATATGATTGCGGAAAATAATATGGAGTCTCACGGAAGCTGGGAGCCGATCTTAAGGGGGCAGGCCGGAATGGATGCGGCGGTGCCGGGAGATCGGCAGGAGTGGCTTGGGGGTATGCTGGATCGGGTAAATTCCTGTTACCAGCGGGATAAAAACCACCCTTCGATCCTGATCTGGTCCTGCGGAAACGAATCCTTCGGCGGCAGGGTGATCTATGAGATGTCTCAGAAGTTCCGGGAGCTGGATCATAAGCGCCCTGTCCATTATGAGGGTGTCTATAACGACAGAAGATACAATGAGACTTCCGATATTGAGAGCAGGATGTATGCTACGGCTGAGGAAATCAGGGATTTTCTGAAAAAACACAGGGATAAACCCTTTATCTGCTGCGAATATACTCATGCCATGGGAAATTCCTGCGGCGGAATGGAGCTGTACACGGACCTGACGGAAGAGGAACCTTTATATCAGGGAGGTTTTATCTGGGATTATATCGATCAGTCCCTCACCAAAAAGGACAGGTACGGGGTGCCTTTCCAGGCTTACGGCGGGGATTTCGGGGAGCGCCCCACGGATTATGAGTTCAGCGGCAACGGTATTGTCTACGGAGGAGACAGGGAACCTTCTCCGAAGATGCAGTATATTAAATATAATTACCAGAATATTTCCATATCCATTGATGCGGAGGCAGGTTTTTTTGAGGTAAAGAACGGGAATCTTTTTACGGATACGGATGCCTTTGACTGTGTGATTCGGCTTATGCGGAACGGGAAAACGGTTTCGGAGGAAATCCGGCGGCTGTCCGTGGCGCCCAAGAAAGAGGGACGGTTTGTTTTGCCGGCATCTTTCGGGGAGATGAAAAAACTGCCCGGGGTGTACGGCATAGTGGTTTCTTTCTGTTTGAGGGAAGATGTCCTCTGGGCGAAGGCGGATCATGAGGTGGCTTTCGGGGAGGTCTCTTTCCGGGTGGAGGATCAGGCGGAGAGCGGTGCGAAGGCGGGAATTGACGTTTATGGCGCCGGGAGACGGATCTGCGTAAAGAGTCCCTTCACGGTAGTCCATGGTTCTTATAATATCGGCGTCAGGGGAGAAGAGTTTGAGGCGTTGTTTTCCACACTGCACGGAGGGCTTGTTTCTTACCGGTATGCAGGAAGGGAGATGCTCTCTCAGATGCCGAAACCCAATTTCTGGCGGCCGATGACGGACAATGACAGAGGACGTCTTTTGGCGGAACGGTACGGACAGTGGAAGATCGCCAGTTTGTATCTGACCTGCAAGGAGGAAATTCCCTGTGATTTTAAGCATCTTTATGGCACGATGGCTCCCGAGGTGAAGGAGGAGGAAGGATATATAACGATCACTTATACATACAGGATGCCCACCGTTCCGGCGAGCAGCTGCAGGCTTTCCTACGGCGTATACGGAGACGGGACGATGAAGGTGACTCTGATGTATGATCCGGTGGAGGAACTGAGAGATATGCCGGAGTTCGGCGTTCTGTTTCGGATGGATGCGGATTATGACAAAGTGCGGTGGTTTGGTCAGGGACCGGAGGAAACTTACGCGGATAAGCTGCGGGGTTCAAAGCTGGGCATCTATGAAAACAGGGTGGAGGACAATATGGCAAAATATCTTGTGCCCCAGGAGTGCGGGAACAAGATGGGCGTCTACTTTGCGTCGGTGACGGACGAAAAGGGCAGAGGACTTTTATTTGCGGGAGATCGGATGAACTTTTCGGCACTGCCTTATACGCCTCACGAGATCGAAAATGCGGCGCATCATTTTGAACTGCCAAAGCGCCACTATACGGTAATCCGGGCGGCAAAGGGGCAGATGGGCGTAGGCGGAGACGACAGTTGGGGCGCCTGGCCGCAGCCGGAGACGCTTTTGGATGTGAGCGGGAAGATGGAGTTTGTATTTTATCTGAAAGGAATATAGGAAGAGGCGGAGATTCACGATACTTATGGATACCGCGGGAACGGGCGAAGAGGCCGGATAAAAGAAGGGGAGAGATATGGCACAGGAAGAGAAAATATTTCGGATTGCACAACGTTTTTTGGAGGAAGGATCGGTGGAGAGCGCCGCGCCCCATGGGAGCGGTCATATCAACGATACGTACCTGCTGGTATGCAAAACCAATAATGGGTATAAAAAATATACCATGCAGAGAATCAATCATGAAGTCTTTAAAAAGCCCTGGGAGTTGATGGAGAATGTGGTGAATGTCACCGGGTTTCTGCAAAAGAAGATTGCGGAGGCGGGAGGCGATGCGGCGCGTGAGACGCTGCATGTGGTGCCTGCGAAGGATGGCGCTTCTTATTGTAAGTGGGAGGACGGCACTTACTGGCGGATGTATGAGTTTATTGACGGGGCGACCAGTTATGACGAGGTGAAGGAGCCGAAGGATTTCTATGAGAGCGCGGTGGCGTTCGGTCATTTCCAGAAACTGCTGGCAGAGTATCCGGCAGAGAGCCTTCATGAGACGATTCCGAATTTCCACAATACAGTGGACCGTCTGAAGAACTTTAAGAAGGCGGTGGAAGTGGATTCTCTGAAGCGTGCAGCAGGAGTGGCAGAAGAGATCCGGTTCGTGCTGGACCGGGAAGAGGACTGCCGTGTGCTCTGTGATCTGCTTTCCTCCGGAGAGATTCCGCTGCGGGTGACGCACAATGATACGAAGCTGAACAATATCATGCTGGATCAGGTTTCCAGAAAAGGAATCTGTGTGATTGACCTGGATACGGTGATGCCCGGTTCAGCACTCTATGACTATGGAGATTCCATTCGCTTCGGAGCGAATACCGGAGCGGAGGATGAGAAGGATCTGACGAAGATTTCCTGTGATCTGGAGCTGTTTGCTCTGTATACGAAAGGATTTATCGAGGGCTGCGGCGGGTCACTTACCGAAAAGGAGATCCAGATGCTGCCCATGGGGGCGAAGCTTATGACGCTGGAGTGCGGGATGCGGTTTTTGACGGACTATCTGGAAGGGGATCATTATTTCAAGATCCATCGGCCGGAGCACAATCTGGACCGCTGCAGGACCCAGTTCCGTATGGTGAAGGATATGGAAGACAAGTGGGGACAGCTGCAGGAGATTGCGGAGCAGTATTTATAAATAGGGGTAACTGACTGCCATGTATGGACAGTGGAGAGAGCTTCCGTAGAAATACGGGGGCTTTTTCTGCTTTGCGGGACGATGCTGCCAGAACGGATGGAGAACCGGTGGAAGAGATACGGAAAAAAATCTGAAAAAGTGTAACAATTCCGGGGGATATGTGTCTGTTATTATAGATGGCCATCAAAGAGAAGAAATAAGGAGACCGCAGATGAAAGCACGGTTTGAGAAACTTTACCGGACATACAGGGATGCGGTGTACAACTACCTGTATTATATGTGCAGAGAAGAGGAGCTGGCGAAGGATCTGGCGCAGGAGACTTTTCTCAAAATCTTTCAGGGAATGCGCAGATTCCGGGGGGACTGCAGCGAGAAGACCTGGTGTCTCACAATTGCAAGAAATACGTTCCTGTCCTATGCAAGAAAAAAGCAGCCGCTGCTGCTTGGAGAAGAGATGCCGGACGGAAATGACAAAAGTCTGGACAGTCCTCTGGAAGAGCAGATGATCCAAAGGGAAGAGGGAGCGCTTGTCCGAAAGGTCCTTTGTATGATGAAGGAGGAGGAGCGGACGATTCTGCTTCTGCGGGACTGCGAAGGGATTGGCTACGAAGAGCTTTCCCGGATGCTCGGGATCACAGAGGCCAACGTGAAAGTGCGTCTGCACCGTGCAAGGAAGAAGTACCGGAAACTGTATCTGAGAGAAATCGGACGGATGGAGGAATGAAGATGGCGGAACATGAAGAAATGAGAGAGGGCCAGGTGGAGATTCCCAGAGTGGTCTATGAAGGAAACGATGAAGTATTAAAGGAACAGGTGGTTCATTATGAAAAAGGAACCAGAAGGATCGTGCTTTTTACCGTCCTGGGGCTTTTGCTGGGGTGGTTCAGCTATCGTTACTACACAGAGAGTTTTCTGCCCCTGAAGGCAGTGCTGGGGATACCCTATAAGCTCAGCGAGTTTTTGCACCAGGCGCTGCACGGGGAGCATGATCTGCGCACAGGTCTTGGAATCTTTGGATGGGATGCGTTTTTTCCACAGGCTCCCCGCATCTCGTATCTGGCGGAGTATGGGACTTCGGCTCTGTTTGGAGGCGCTCTTTATGGCAGCCTTGCCTATTTTACCGGGGACAAACGAATCTTTACGCTGTCCGGTTATGTCCGTTTCGGATGCATCTGGGCAGTGGTGATTAGTGTCTGGACCGGAGCGCTTTTTGGCGCCAATGCCTGGCAGGTGAAGCAGAATAACTGCTTGACAGATCTTAGCGGCATCTTTGTAGTCCGGGAGTTTACAGGGAACGGCTATTATGCAGATTACTGGGAGGAACAAAAGAATCGGCTCCGGGAGACCTTCTATGAAGGAGCCGGACCGGAGAGAGCGGCAAAAACGCTTCGGGACCCGAAGGGAGAAATGGAACTGGATCTGATCTTCGGTGACAACGGACAGGGAGCCATGCAGGCGTGGATTCATCCGGAAAAGGGTTATCTGGTGACCGACCAGGGGTATGTATATCGGATGACCGATGCGTTTATGGATTTGTACCGGACATACGCGGAAGAAGAGGAGGCGGAGTGAAGATGAAAAAGTGGAGGATTCAGAAGAACAGAGACTGGGCAGTGGCGGCATTTTTCCTGCTGCTGTTCTCTTATCTGGCTGCCGGGCGGTATCAGCAGCCCATCAATGAATGGCTGATGAGCGTTTCACCGGAGAAGATGAGCAGTTTTAACCAGCCGGAGCATCAGGGGGTCTATTTTGCCGCCATATTTCTGGCAGCCGTTCTTTTCAGCCTGCTCTGGCTCTGGCAGAGAAAGGCGGAGGGAAAAAGCGTGAAAGAGATGCTTTTGATTCTCTGGGCCGGCACGGCGGTCTTCCTGACAGGCATCTCTCTTTCCTATCATCTGGAATGCCGCCGGATTGTAAATACGCCCTATGACACAGATCTGGTTCCCCAGGTTGATCTGACCTTCCATATTGGTGCTGAATCTTATCTGGCAGAGCTGACAGAGGAAGCGCAGAAGGAGCTTCTCTGGCTTTGTCTGGATCTGGAACCACTTTCCCTGGAAAAACAAGAAGTGATCCAGGAGCAGACAGGTTGGGATTGGGACGCGGAGATTCAGATCTGGTATCCCGAGTACCAAAATCATAGTTACCGGTTGTGGTTCCATCTGAAAGACCAGATTCTTCGTTTTCATAAGGGGCATTCTACAGAGACGGACCTCTATTATGACGGCACCAGGATTCGGGAGTTTCTCACAGAACAGGATCTGATTTGATAGCGGCTG
>OFHA01002212.1_pt1 | contig 11765 bp, 12 predicted proteins | sample 1521891 | NCBI WGS metagenome assembly OFHA01 (sample SAMEA3504089, study PRJEB24116) | mouse gut metagenome | biome: mouse gut; feature: mouse-associated habitat; material: faeces | place: Denmark | collected 2011 | reverse complement strand
TGACAGATATTAACATAGATTCCAAAAATATACAAATTATTTCGCGACAATTCCTAAGTATGATATTGTAAGAACCATGTTGAGTCTTTTCGTAAAGAAAATACTGCATAAAAAAATATTGAAAAATATAAATAAAAGAAGTATACTTTCCGCTGTAAGATAATAATTGAAAAGGTTTTGAATATAGAGGGGGCGATTATGAAAGAACCAATCGATATAGTTAGAAAATATAGGAATATACCTGAAATTTTTCGTTATACATTCTGGTGTACATTTTTTGCGGGAATGTTGACACACTTATATATTCTGACAAATAAACTTCCTACTTTTGATGATATGCTCTGTCTGAATTCTTTTGGGGGAAGCTTTGAACTTGGCAGATGGTTCCTTGGCATAATGGGGTTGGTAAAGTATAAGGTGCTTGGAAACTACAGTATGCCAATGCTCAATGGTACTTTAGCTATTTTTTTAATTGCGGTATTTGCCTGTCTGGTAAATGTGATTTTGGAGAATGATAATGTTCTGGTGGCGGTTTTGACTGGGATTATGTTGATGGTATTTCCAACTGTTGCCGGGAATTTGAGTTTTATGTTTACCGGATATTATTACAGTTTCGCAATGATACTGCTTGGTATGGGAGTTTTGCTGATCAAACGGGGAAAAAATGTATGGATGTTTATTTTCGGAAGTTTTATGTTAACTCTGTCTCTGGGAATTTATCAGGCGTATTATCCGTTAGGCATTGGGCTTTTTCTTATTAGCCTGGTGTTTGATTGTCTGAGGGAGGATAAAGATTTTCGGGAAATATTTTGTAAAGCCATGAAGTATCTTGCAGGACTTTTGCTGGGGCTTGCATTCTATTTCCCGTTAGACAGGCTGTGGTTAAAAATTATGCATATGGAGCGAGGAAGCCATAAAGGAATGAGCCAGATGGGGCAGTTGCCATTGAAAGAAATGCCGGGGCGTATTGTTCAGACTTATCGGGCATTTATTCAAATGTTTAGCGGCAATTATTATGGTATGACTGGCAATGTATGGATCAGGCTGGTAATTATCCTGCTGTTGGCGGCGCTGTTGTTTTTATTAATCAGAAAAAGTATGCAGATACTGAAGCAGAGGCGGTATCTGGTGTGTGTTTTGCTATGGGTGATTATTGCATTGCTGCCGATAGGTATTCATAGTATTTATATTATGGTGGAAGAGCAGTATCTTTATACATTGATGATATATGCGGATGTATTATTATTTATTTTTCCGCTTGTTTTGAGTGACAGGATAGTACTTGGGGAAAAAGTGAGTGAGAAAATATCGAAAGTTACAGGTATAGTTAATTGGCTGGTAACACTTGCGGTTGTATTTTCAGGAATATTTTACGTATATCAGGATAATGCTGCTTATCTGGAGGCGGAATTATCACTGTCTGCCACAAAATCTTATTATACAACACTGATTACTCAAGTAAAATCTTTAGAGGGGTATCGTGAAGATATGGAAGTGGTTCTGATTGGAGAAAATCAGGACAGAACTATCTATGAAATTCGAAAAGAATTTTTCCAGGATGTTGAAGTCGGGGGGATTTATGAGACGGACAGGGTGGTCAGGGGAATAGACCAGGGAAGGTTTATGAAATATTATTGTGGCTTTGATCAGAGTGTGACGGAGGACGTTTCTGGTATTGAGAAGACTGTATGGACAGATATGCCAGATTATCCGAATGAAGGGGCAATCAGAATAATCAGAGATAAAATTCTGATAAAGTTTTCCGATGCAGAATGAAACTATGGGGATTTATGATCTCCGGCAGTTATGTTTAGCAGAATGAAAGTTAAAAAATAGAAAATAAAAGAAACATCTAAACAACTGGAAAAGCCGTTGTAAATGTTAATTTCTGCATAAAGCAGGCACCAGAAAAACCAGTCAATAAAGCGTTTTTGTTTCCAAAGGCGTATGGTGACATAGATAAATGGTGGTAATAAAAGCAAAAGAGTGAAAAGGATACCATAGCGGAGAGCATGACTGACAAAGGGAAATTCGCAGGCAACATGAACATACCAATAAGGGGTATCAATATATGTTGTATCCATTAAAGAGCCGTACCCTCGAAGGAAAGAAAAAGAAATATACTCATCCTGCAAAACATTCTGTAGCCCGGTAGCACGCCCTGAGGTGAGAGAGGTATGCATGAATCGGTAAATGAGGTTATCTAAAAGGCCTGAGAAATAAGCAATGAATACAGAGAATGCAGCAAGCAGGTAAAACTTCCATTTTTTAAAAAATGTGAGGACTGTGATGACAATGCCCACTGTAATTCCCGTTTTTCCACCACAGCAGACAAGAGAGATCAGGGAAATGCCTGTCCATACATAATTTGGGAGTAAACTTTTGTGGTGTTTGTTATATAATATGTTCAGGACATAACAGGCATTGAACAGGAAAGCGTTAGTCAGAGGATGACCAAATAGAGAGAAAAAGCGAGTATGCTCGCTATCCTCAAAATAGGCAAAATTAGCCACACCACTATCGCAGGAGAGAAAGGCAGCAAGTTGCTTTACGATTACACGATCTGCTATTTTGTCGATAAATGCTGTTATAAATAGAATCAATATGATACAATCAAAAAAGATTAGAAAATAACGAATACAGTGTTCCTTATTGGGGAAAGAGCAGTCTGTGTAAAGAATATATTGGGGGAAAATGCAACAACAGCAAAAGAGGAATATAACACCCCAACTGATCGGATAGGCTGATTGAGTAGGCAGTAATGCGGCTATGGAAAAGGCAGGAAACAGATACCAGATATTATATTTTTTATTGAGAATATTTTGGATCATAAAAAGAAACAAGGCAAATAAAGCAATATAATCAATACCCCATAAAAAAGTTTTATCGGAAAAGGGGTTGATTATCTGCTGGCGCAGTAAATATGGTGTAGCAAAGAGACCCAAAGCCATCATATAGACATAAATACAAAGTGTTTTAGGGTTACGCAGGAAATTCGCGAGTTGTTTTAATTTATACAAAACAAGATCCTTTCTGTTAGATGCAGAATTGTTGTATATATTCAAAATACTGGAAAAAGCATTTGTTGTCAAGTGAAAGCAGATGACGAAGTAATTAAGGAAAAGGCGATATGTTTCAGAGAGAATCTTTAATTAAGCATTATGTGTTTTTAATGATCGATGTATTGTCATTGATGGTAGCTTTTGTGCTGTCAAATTATTTGCGTTTTCGAGAAATCAGACTTTTGGATTTTGAAAATTTGTATATTAATGTTTTGGTTGTATCTGGGGTAGCATGTGTGGCCGGAAATATTATATTAAGATTGGACAAACATATTTTTGACAGGGGAGCTTATCAGGAATTTTTGGCAGTATGCAAATCTGCCCTTTGCATAGGTGCTGCCGTTATGGTTTATTTTTTTCTGTCGCAGCAGGGAATTTATTATTCGCGCCTTCAGTGGGGATACTATTTTATCATTTATTTTTTTGTGTCATATATCGGGCATCAGTCGGCGAAATTTATCATAGCAAAATACTATAAAAATAGTCGTTCCTGCAAGAAGATTATGTTGATTACTTCTCAGGATAAGGTTGATGATATTCTGCAGAAATTTCAAAAGACTAATAACTGGTATTTTGAAATCACCTGTATCACGATTGTTGATCAGGATCTGGAAGGAACTAAAATACAAGAAATACCGGTAATTGCCAATACGGAGACTATGTTGGAGAGAGCAAAAAATATTGCGTTGGACGGTGTTTTTATCAATGTATCTTATAAAAGCCACTTGGTATTTGATGTGCGTCGGACGCTTCATGATTTTCAGGAGATGGGAGTTATTGTACATGTCAATATAGACGCGCTGGAACTTGATGTGACGGATAAAGTTATCGGAAATCTGGGATTTTTCAAGGTGGTTTCTTACGCCAGTAAACTGCGTGAGCCCGGTCAATTGGTGCTAAAGCGATGCATGGATATAGCGGGAGGACTGGTGGGAGCAATCTTTACACTCTTTATCGGGATATTTGTGGCAATTGCAATTAAAATTGACTCCCCAGGACCTGTTATTTTTTCTCAAAAGCGTGTAGGAAAAAATGGGCGTCATTTTAAGATGTATAAGTTTCGGTCTATGTACATAGATGCGGAAGAGCGGAAAAAAGAACTTATGCAGCAAAATGAGATGCAAGGAGCCATGTTTAAGATAACAAATGACCCGCGTATTACCAAGGTGGGAAGATTTATAAGAAAATACAGTATAGATGAATTACCGCAGTTTTTTAATGTCGTTAAAGGGGATATGAGCCTTGTAGGGACAAGGCCACCTACCGTGGAAGAGGTTCAGAGATATAAGACGGAGCAGAAAAGGAGATTATCTGTGACGCCGGGGATGACGGGGCTCTGGCAGACCAGCGGTAGGAGTGAAATATATGATTTTGACGAGATTGTGAAGTTGGATTTGGAATATATTGATAAGTGGAGTATAGGGTTGGATATCAAGTTGTTAGTCAAGACAATAGTTGTGTGTGTGAGGGGGGACGGGGCGAAGTGAATGCGGGGATATTTTAAAAACAGGAAATTTAGAAAAAATGTTGAAATATGGAGGGGAAAAATATATAATTAGAAATTAATGAAGGATAATTTGTAATTAATATTCTTTTATATATTATAACTTTTTAATTTAGTAATGGAGGATTTTAAAAGCTATGAAAGTAGGTATTATGCAACCTTATTTTTTCCCTTATATTGGGTATTGGCAATTAATGAACGAGGTTGATAAATATGTTATTTATGATGATGTAAATTATATCAATAGGGGATGGATAAATAGAAACAGAATATTAGTAGATGGCTCCCCAAAATATTTTAATGTCCCTTTACTTGGAGCTAGTCAAAACAAACTAATCAAAGACATAAAAGTTAATTTGGACGAAAATAAAATAAATAGGAATATGAGTATAATAAAATACAATTATAAAAAAGCTCCCTATTTTGAATTAATCTATCCTTTGATTTTAGAGATTTTAAATTGCAAATTTGATATATTATCAGAGTATTTGACAAATTCTATAAGAGTAATTTGTCAATATTTAGAAATTAATACCAAAATAATAATGTCTTCCAATCTTAAAAAGGATAACAGCTTAAAAGGTGAAATTAAAATATTAGCTATATGTAAAGAATTAGAAACAACCGATTATTATAATGCTATCGGTGGACAAGAATTATATCATTTTAATTTATTTGCCGAGCAAGGAATAAAACTCCATTTTGTTAAAACAAATGAGATGAGATATAGACAATTTGAGAATGAGTTTCAGCCCTCTTTATCAATAATTGATGTTTTAATGTTTAATAGTCGTACACAGGTTAAAGAAATGTTACATAATTTTACCCTAGTAGAAAAATGATTTTCACATGGAGTTAATTAAAAATGTATAAATTAAGAGAACTTGATAAAAAAGATTTATCAACAATAAATCAATGGAGAAACAATCCCAAATTAATACACAATTTAGAAGCACCATTTCGATATATTAATGCTGAAGTTGATGAAAAATGGTACAACAATTATATAAATAACAGATATAATCAAGTACGGTGCGCCATTGTTTCTAATGAAAATGATGATATTATAGGATTAGTCAGTTTAACCAATATTGACCATTTTAACCAATCAGCTGCGTTTCATATAATGATAGGTGACGAAAATAATCAAGGTAGCGGTATTGGTACTTTTGCGGTTATTGAAATGCTAAAACATGCTTTTAATAACTTAAACTTGCAACGAATTGAACTTGGCACAATAGATTATAACGAGCGAGCTCAACACATCTACGAAAAGGTAGGTTTCGTAAAAGAAGGAATAAAGCGTAAAGCAATATATAAAAATGGACGTTTTGTAGATGAGTACATATATGCAATATTGAAGAATGATTTCAAATATTAAAAATAAACGCTAGATAGTGCATATCTATACAAAAACGGAGCAAAACTGTATGATCTGATCTAAACAGATTTGCTCCAATTTTATTTCACTTAATTTCTAACGGGTTTCATTAATCATACATTTTCAGCAAATAAACTCAGCTCGTAAAAACAGCAATTTATTGATGTTTTGTTATTATTGAAGGATTAATTGTTTATAGACTATTGATAATTACAAATTATCCTTTAATAATAAAAAAGAATTATATTAAAGAAGATATTATTTTATTCAGAGCAAAAGTGTATTTGTTTTAAATCCAGACAGGCATATGGTTGGAAATGCGGCAACTAATTATAAGATTGCAGAATCTGTAGAGGTATCGCTTGTTGAAAAAACTAAGATTATTTCAGAGTCTCTGCTAAAGTGTTGTATGAGTTTGGGGCAGACGGAGGTTGCAAAATGTTGTCTGGTGTTTGAGGAAGATCATTCTTTGGTTCCTGAGTGGAATTCGGTTGTAAATAGTGGAGATGAGCGGTATTCTAACGGAACAGCTAAAGTTATTTTGCAGGGGAGAAAATATGGGTTAGGATGTATTAGATTACTCAGAGAACGGCAAACGTAACAAAAAGTATTCTCAATCAGTGTAATACTATATTTGCATTGAGAGTGTTTGATGATACTGGGAAGTCTTCTGGAAAATTATACTGGGAAGGACTATGCAGATGTTTTACCGACGCTTGAAGAACGGCATGCAATAGTAATGGGGAAGGGATTAAAATTAAAATAACCTGTGATAGTGCAACTTAATGATGTAGAGTTGGTGCAGAAGGGATGTACAGGGAACGGGAGCATTGATTAAGGAGAGGTTTTCGGCTTTAATAATTTATATCTGGAAGAGTAAATTTGCCAGATAAAAAAGTTTTATGGAAACCCGAGAAATTATAATTCCTGTTTTCAAATATTTATGGTATACTGGATACGGAATAAGTGTATGCTGAATTACCAATATATTTGAATGACTGAACGGAAAAGCTGATTAAATTTTACGGGGAGAATTTATGTATAAAATATTGGCGATATTTACTTGTTTTAACCGAAGAGAGAAGACAAAGAGGTGTCTGGATAGGTTGATTCAGGGTAATTTTGATGTTCAGTTTAAGTTTATTGCGGTAGATGATGAGAGTACAGATGGTACTTTTGAGATGCTTTCAGAATATTCAGAGGTACAGATTTTAAGAGGAAATGGGAAGCTATATTATTCCGGAGGGATGCGTTTGGGGATTGCAGAAGCGAAAGAGATATGTGATGGTTTTGACAAGGTAATGCTTCTGAATGACGATGTGGAGTTCTATCCAAACGTGATAGAAAAGCTCAATAAATATGGCGGTGAAAATGAGATTATAGTCGGAGCCACATGTGATAGAAGAGGAAATCTCAGTTATGGAGGGGCGAATAAAAAATCAAAATTAAAGCCAGCGTACCAAATCGTTATGTCTGGGAATGAAAAAGTTTATTGTGATACTTTTAACGCAAATTGCGTGTTGATTCCAGCAAAGATTTTTAAAGAATTACCTAATATTGATGAGGTGTATACTCACTATGTGGGAGATTATGATTACGGGCTGACTGCTCACAAGTTGGGGCATTCTATTGTTGTGTCGGATTTTTTCGTGGGAGAGTGTGAGGATAATCTGACTACAGAGACATGGCGGGATACCAGTCTTTCAAGAATGGAGCGCCTTAAAAGGAAAGAAAGCCCTAAGGGACTGCCCAGAAAAGAATGGTATCATTTTGTCAGAAAGAATTATGGTTTGGTCATTGCCTGTGTCAGTAGTATAAAACCTTATATAAAAATATTGATAGGAAGATCCTGATGAAAAAAATTAAACAATTTTTAAAAGAGCATTCTGAAATTTTGAGTATTTTGTCCTGGCTATACAGGCTCATCAATTTTAATAAAAAGAGAGTAAAAGGGAGTGATAATCTAGTAAAATGGAAGAATAGTTTTATGAAGCATAATAGTATAGAAGTCTGGGGGGGCAGATCCAATGTGGTTGAAATAGGCGCCTTGTCAAAATTGAATAATTGTAGAATTTACATAAGGGGAAATAATAATCATATTAAAATTGGCAGAGAGTGTGTGATGAATCATCTGGATATCTGGGTGGAGGATGACGGAAACTCTGTTGAGATCGGATGTAATACATGGATTACTGGTGAAACCCATATTGCGGTTACGGAGGGGACAGCAGTGAAAATCGGAGAGAGATGTCTGTTTTCGGATGAGATCGCAATAAGAACAGGTGACAGCCATTCTATTCTCAATGAGCAAGGGGTACGCATTAATAAGGCTAAGGGCGTGGAAGTTGGAAACCATGTATGGATTGGAAATCGTGCAATGTTGTTGAAGGGGACAGAGATAGGTGATGATTCTGTTGTCGGAGCAGGAGCGATAGTGACTGAGAAGTTTGGAACCGGTGTTATAGTTGCAGGGGTGCCGGGGAAAGTGATAAAAGAAAAAATCAATTGGGACAGTGAGAGACATAAAGAGAGAGTATGATTTTTTAAAAGTTGAGGAATGTATATGGAAAATGATAAGAAAATATTTGTGACAAGTTCGTCTATGCCTCCGTTGGAAGAATATATTGACGAGATACGTGACATATGGGATAGCCATTGGCTGACCAATATGGGGAGTAAACATCAAAGACTCCAGAAACAGCTAAAGAGTTATTTAGGTGTTGAGAACATAGAACTGCTGGTAAACGGGCATATGGCGTTAGAGCTTATTCTTCAGGCAATGAATTTACAGGGGGAAGTGATTACGACGCCATTTACATTTGCGTCCACAACGCACGCAATTGTCCGCAATAGGCTGGAACCGGTATTCTGCGATATCAATCCTGAAGATTTTACGATAGATTCAGATAAAATAGAAACGTTGATTACAGATCGTACCTGTGCGATTATGCCGGTACATGTATATGGAAATGTTTGTAATGTGGAAGGGATAGATCGTATAGCCCAAAAATACAGTTTAAAAGTAATTTATGACGCAGCACATACTTTCGGGGAAACCTATAAAGGGAAAGGTATCGGAACATATGGCGATGCGTCCTGCTTTAGCTTTCATGCGACAAAAGTATTTAATTCTATTGAGGGCGGAGCAGTATGCTATCGGGATGTAGAACTTGGAAGAATTTTGTACCGACTGAAAAATTTTGGAATAAGGGATGCAGAGACTGTTGACGGAATAGGTGCAAACGCCAAAATGAATGAGTTTCAGGCGGCTATGGGACTCTGTAATCTGAAGCATGTGGCAGAGGAGATTAAAAAACGAAAAAAAATTGTGGAACGTTACCGAGAAAGGCTTGAAAGTGTACCTGGCTTGCAGTTAAATCCAATTCAAAAAAATGTGGAATCCAACTATGCATATTTTCCGGTTGTTTTTGATGAAAAAGAATTCGGGGCGAGCAGGAATGAAGTGTTTGCTAAATTAGAAAGAATTGGGGTATATGCCCGAAAATATTTTTTCCCTTTGACCAATTCATTTGATTGTTTTAAAAGAAAGTATGATGTGACACTTACGCCGGTTGCTCTATATATTTCTAAACGGGTTCTGACATTGCCGCTATATGCGGACCTGAAATTAGAAGATGTCGATTTAATTTGTAATACAATTATAGAAATGAAGGGGTAGATAAATGGGAGACAGCTTCTTTTCAGCGGAGGAACTGAGAGTGTTGGGGCTTAGAGCTTATGGATGCAATGTGAAAATCAGCAGGAAGTGCAGTATCTATCAGGCTTCTTCCATTGTTTTAGGCGATAATGTCAGAGTTGATGATTTTTGTATTTTATCAGGACGGATAAAAATCGGAAATTATGTTCATGTTGCGGCGTACTCGGCGTTATATGCGGGGGACATAGGAATTGAAATCGGAGATTTTTCCAATATATCATCCAGGGTGGCAATATATGCAATCAGTGATGATTATTCAGGAAATTCTATGACAAATCCGATGATCTCGGAAAGATATAAAGATTTGCAGAAAGAGAAAGTTTCTATTGACAGGCATGTGATAATTGGGACGGGATGTACGATACTTCCAGGAGTTAAAATAGCAGAGGGCAGTGCTGTTGGCAGTATGAGTCTGGTTAAAAAAAGTACGGAGCCATGGACAATTAATGCTGGGATTCCGGCGGAGAAAAAGAAAATGAGAAGTAGAAAATTATTGGAAATGGAAAAGGAATTTTCCCGGGGGGGTAATGCGCATTTGTTTCAAATGTGTGGACTTTTGGACCCCAATAAAAGAAGGGATTATATACCTCGCAACAGGATAATGCAGCAGATATGCGCTGTGTCCTGTTGAGGGGTATTTTTATTTATAAAAAAATAGAAGTTTGGAGGGAAATTATGGCGAGTTTTTATTTGGCGGAAGAATTAGAATATATGGGATTTAAACAATGTGGTAAAAATGTCTTAATCAGTAAAAAAGCAAGTTTTTATGGAGTGGAAGATATATCTATAGGAGATAATGTCAGGATTGATGATTTTTGTATTTTGAGTGGAAATATAAAGATTCATAATTATGTTCATATTGCACCATACTGTGCCTTGTTTGCGGGAGTAGAAGGGATTGAGATGAAGGATTATTCGGGGCTGTCTTCGAGATGTATTATTTATGCCGGAACGGACGATTATTCAGGAGAAGCATTGACAAATCCGACTGTACCGGAACAGTATCGGAAGGTGACAGGGGGAAAAGTGGTGTTAGGAAAACATGTGATTATCGGAACCGGAACCAGTATATTACCTGGCGTGACAATAGAAGAAGGATCTGCAGTTGGAAGTATGTCGCTGGTAAATAAAATGTTGGAACCGTGGGGAATATATGCCGGAATTCCCTGCAAAAAGGTAAAGGAAAGAAAGAGAGATCTGTTGGAATTGGCAAGGGATATGGAGGAGCATAAAGATGAGCGATAAATATGAGATTGGCAGTATGGCCAGTTTTTCCAAGACAATTACAGAGTATGATGTATATGCTTTTGCCGGAATATGCGGTGATTTTAATCCGATTCATATAGATGAAACAGCGGCAGAGAAATCTATTTTTGGTCGTCAGATTGTTCATGGCGCTTTGGTATCCTCTTTTATTTCGACCGTTTTAGGAATGTATATGCCGGGAGCCGGGACAATTTATTTGGAACAGTGTTGCAAATTTTTAAAGCCGGTATATATAGGGGATACCATTACGGCGAAGGCGGTGATAGAGTCAATTGATGACAGGAGAAAGGCAGTTTTGAAAACGCAGGTAGTAAAATCAACTGGGGAGGTTGTTATAGAGGGGGAGGCAAGGGTGATTTTGCCGGAGGAGCAACAGTAGAGAGGACCTATTTTGCATGAGGACCAATGATTGCTCTAAATAATTTTTATAAAAGGATTAATTATAGTCCCAATAGTTCTTAATTATTTTTTATAATAAATCAAATGATTATCTCAAAAAATCCCCAGTTTACGGGCATTTCCGCAAGACAGCAGCTTGAATTTACTACCCATTTACTACTTACGGATTGAGCCTTGATATGCTTTGAAGCTCTTGCGGATAGACCAAACAGGCAGCGCACACCAGTATTGACCTACCATAGATTGAAAAATTTCATACAGCACCGTACAAGCGGCGTTTCCCACTCCCTACACAGGGAGAACAGGAACGCCGCTTTTTTCATGCCCTTGTTACGCAGTAGGGGCAGAAAAAGCCTTGCTACAAGCGGTTTTGCGGGCGCGTATCTGGCGCGGCAAGGGATTTATACCTTATCCCCCGAAACCGCGCTTCTACTG